>Ga0302046_10003895_pt1 | contig 13376 bp, 7 predicted proteins | sample RVTome_11_FD_200261 | JGI IMG/M metagenome (GOLD analysis project Ga0302046, IMG submission 200261) | Soil microbial communities from uranium-contaminated site in the Upper Colorado River Basin, Wyoming, United States - RVT147D111 (version 2) ...
CGCTGCCCGTGGCAGGGCTTCCTCGCGCGGCTGCTCAAGCTCGAGCGGCCGCCCGACGCGCTCGAGGCGCTGCCCGAGGCGACGCCGCTGCTCGTGGGGAGCGTGGTGCACGCAGTGCTCGAGCGGATCGTGCGCGAGCGGGTGCCGGCGCCGCCGCCCGACGCGCCGCTCGCCGAGCTGCCGACCGTGTCCGTGCCCTGGCCCGAGCCCGAGCCCCTGGCGGCGGCCGTCCAGGAAGAGGCGAGCCGCGTGCTGTTCGCGAACGGGATCGGCGTGCCGGGCTTCGCGCGCCTGCTGGCCGAGAACGTGGCGCCCTACCTCGAGCTGGCCCGGGCGCTCGACTGGGCGGCCGGCGCAGTCCCGGTGGTGGGCGTGGAGCTCACGGCGGGCGTGGAGGTCGCCACGGTCGGCGGCCCGCGCCGCCTGTGGTTCCGCGCCGACCGCGTCGATCGCCTGGCCGGCGGCCTGCGCCTCACCGACTACAAGACGGGCAAGCCCGTGAGCGACGCCGCGGGCGAGGACAAGCGCCGCGAGCACTTCGGCTCGGCGCTGGCGCGGGGCCGCTTCCTCCAGGCGGCGGCCTACGCGCGGGCCGCCCCGGGCGCCGAGGGCCGCTTCCTGTTCGTGAAGCCCGGGGTCCCGGACGCGGCCCGGCGCTTCGAGGTGGGCGCGGGCGACGCGGACCTGCACGCGGCCTTCGAGTCCGCGCTCGGGCACGTGCTCGCGGCGAGCGATCTCGGGACCTTCGTGCCGCGGCTCGTGGACGGCACGGGCGAGGAGCCCGACACGTGCGGTTGGTGCGAGCTGTCCATGGCCTGCCTGCGCGGCGACTCGGGCGCGCGGCGCCGGCTCTCGGCGTGGGCGGCCGCGGCGCCGGGCGGTGACGCGCGCGCGCGCGCCCTGCGCGGCGCCTTCGCGCTGGGGGCGCCGGAATGAGCGACGCCCCCGGCCGGGACGCCCGAGGGAGCGACGCCGCGCGCCTGCTGGCCGAGGACGCCGAGGCGCGCCGCCGCGCCCAGACCGATTTCGCGACGCCCCTGCTCGTGGAGGCAGGCGCGGGCAGCGGCAAGACCAGCATCCTGGTGGCGCGCATGGTGGCCTGGGCGCTCGGCCCCGGCTGGGAGCGCGCCGAGCGCTTCCTGCTCGAGCGCGACGGCGCGGCGCCCGGCGAGCGCGTGGCCTCGCGCGCGCTCTCGCGGGTGGTGGCCATCACCTTCACCGACGCCGCGGCCGCCGAGATGGCCACGCGCGTGGGCGAGTGGCTCGCCGCCATCGCGGCGGGCGAGATGCCGCCCCAGATCGAGCCCGGCGCCCTGCCCGAGGCCGGGCTGTGCCGGCGGCGCGCCGCGCCGCTGCGGGCGGCGCTCGACCGGCTCGTGGTGCGCACCATCCACGCCTTCTGCCGGAGGCTCCTGGCCGAGCAGCCGCTCGAGGTCGGGCTGCACCCGGGCTTCGAGGTGGACGCCGACGAGGAGCGCAGCGCCGCCGTGGTGCGCGAGGTGGTGGAGCACGCCATCCCGCACGCGTACGCGGATCCGGCCTCGCCGCTCGCGCGCCTGGCGGCGGCCGGCCGCGGGCCCGCGACGGTGGAGCAGGCGCTGCTCGCGCTCGTGCAGGCCGGCGCACCCGCGGAGCTGCTCGAGGCGGATCCGCTCGCGCCCGAGCGGATCCGGGCGCTGTGCGCGCGGCTCGCCGAGGCCTGCGCCGGCTTCCAGGCCGCGGAGCGCGGCCGCCTGGGCGGAGCGCGCCGCCGCCGGGAGCGGGCCGTCCTCGACGCGATCGCCGCCACCGCGGCGCGGTTGGTTGCCACCGCGGCGCGGCTGGCCGGCGCCGCCGTGGAGACCGCCGCGGCACTGGGCGCGCTACGCGGGGAGCTCGAGGCGCTCTGGGAGAAGGCGTCGGTCGATCGGCTCCGCGACTGGGCCAGGGGCAGGCTGCCCGACGATCTCGATGACGAGCGGCTGGTCGGCTCCGCCGCGCTGCTGCACCGGCGCCTCCGTCACACCCTGGCCCTCGAGCCCGCTGCGCTCGACCTCGCGCGCCGGGCGCTGGCGCCGCTGCTGCGCGAGACCCAGGAGCGGCTGCGCGCGGCCGGGATCGAGACGTTCGCAGCGCTCTTGCGCGACGCGAGCCGGCTGGTCTCGTCGGACCCCGCGCTCGCCGCGCGCATCCGTCGCGGCATGGACCAGCTGCTCGTGGACGAGTTCCAGGACACCGATGCGCTCCAGTGCGAGATCGTCGGCCATCTCGGTCTCGGCTCCGGCTCCGGCGACGGCCCGACGCTCTTCCTGGTGGGCGATCCGCGCCAGTCCATCTACGGCTGGCGCAGCGCCGACCTGCGCGCCTACGACGACTTCCTGGCGCGCGTGCGCGCGGCCGGCGGCGAGCGCCTGCGGCTGGCGCGCAACTTCCGCTCGCGCCCGGCCGTGCTGGGCGAGGTGAAGCGCGCCGTCGAGCGTCACATGCAGGCCGAGCCGGGGGTCCAGCCCGCCTTCCAGGACCTGGTCGCCCACCGTCGCGACGCGCCGGGCGAGGTGGAGCACTGGCTCTCCTGGGAGTGGGACGCCGCGGAGGGCAGCCCCGGTCGCACGCGCAGCCGCGCGGCGGCGCTGCTCGAGGCGCGCGCGCTGGCCGAGGACGTGGCGCAACGGGCCCGCGAGCAGGGCGTGGCCTTCCGCGACGTGGCGGTGCTGTTCCGCGGGATGACCGACGTGGACGTCTACCTCGACGCGCTGCGCGACGCGGGCGTGCCCTATACCGTGGAGCGCGACCGGCGTTACTACCAGCGGCGCGAGGTGATCGAGGCCTCGGCGCTCCTGCGCGCGGTCCTCGATCCCCACGATCACGTGGCGTTGGTCGCCTGGCTGCGCTCGGCCTCGGTGGGCGTGCCCGACGCGGCCTGGACGCCGCTGTGGACGCGCCACTTCCCCGCCGCGCTCTCGGCGCTGCACGAGCCCGATGCGGAGCGCCTGGCCGGGCTGAGGGCGCTCGTGGCCGAGGCAGCGGCGGCGGTGGATCCCGCGCTCCCGGGCCTGGCGCGCATCGCGGGCTGGGAGCGCTCGCTCGTGGAGGCGCTCGAGACGCTGGCGGCCCTGCGCGCCACGGCCCGCGACGAGCCCGCCGACCGTTTCGTGGAGCGCCTGCGCACGGCCACGCTGATCGAGGTGACCGAGGGCTCGCGCTACCTGGGCCCCTACCGCGTGGCGAACCTCGACCAGTTCTTCCGCGACGTGCGCGGCCACTTCGAGGAGACCGGCGGCGACGTGGCCGAGCTCCTGCGCCGCGTGCGCCGGGCCGTGGACCAGCAGGCCGAGGTGGAGGAGGCGCGTCCGCGCGAGGCCGCCGACGACGCCGTGCGGGTGATGAGCATCCACAAGGCCAAGGGCCTCGACTTCCCCCACGTCTACCTGATGCAGCTCCACAAGGGGCAGGCGCGCAACGCCGGCGCGCAGACGCGCGTGGGCCGTGGCGCCGACGGCGACGAGTACGAGCTGCTCGGCGCGCGCACGCTCGGCTTCGACACCGCCGACGAGCAGGCGGCGCGCACCGAGGCCGCCGAGCGCGTGCGCACGCTCTACGTGGCCATGACGCGCGCGCGCGACCGGCTGGTGGTGAGCGGGAAGCACCCGGGCAAGGGCGATGCCCTGCGCGACAGCCACGCGGAGCTGCTCGCGCCGCGGCGCAGCGATCCCCTGGCGCCCGAGCTGCGCATGGCGCGCGCGGCGGCCTCGGGCGAGGCGGCCGTCCGCGACGAAGAGGGCGTGCTCTGGCGCTTCCCCGGCCTCGCGCCGCAGGCGGCGCCGCGCGCCGGGCCGCGCCGCGGCGAGATCATGCTGCCCGACCCGGCGGAGCTCCTGGCCGCGTCGCTCGCCTTGCAGGAGCGCCGCCGCGCGGCGGCCGCGCACGCGGAGCGGCCCTGGGCGGAGGCCGCTTCGGCGCTCTCCCACGAGGCCGCGCGCGAGCGGCTCCAGGCCGCGCGCTTCCCCGAGGACGAGGTCGAGCGCGCGGCGCCGGACGAGCGCGAGCCGCGCGCGGCCGGCCTGGCCCGGGCCATCGGCATCGCCGTCCACGCCGCGCTCGAGCGCTGGGACGCCGCGCGCGCGCCCGCCGAGTCGCTGGCCGGCGCGCGGCGCACGGTCGAGGCGGCGCTGCCGGCCCTGGTGCCCGCCGAGGACGTGGCCCAGGCCGTGGCGGGCGCCTGCGACGTGCTCGCCGCGTTCGCGGCATCGCCGCTCCACGAGCGCCTGCGCGAGATCGCACCGCACGTGGTGGCGCGCGAGCTGCCCGTGCTGCTCCCGCCCGGTCCCGGTGACGAGGCGGTGGGCCAGGTGGTGGGCGCGATCGATCTCCTGTACTGGGATCCGGCCACGATGGAGTGGGTGGTGGCCGACTACAAGAGCGACGCCGTGCGCTCGCCGGCCGAGCTGCGCGAGCGCGCCGCGCAGTACAAAGCCCAGGGCGGCGCCTACGTGCGCGCCGTGCACGAAGCGCTCGGCCTCGAGGGGCCGCCGCGCTTCGAGCTGTGGTTCCTGGCCGCGGGCGAACGCGTCGCCGTCTAGCGGGGGGCATCGCCGTCTAGCTCCGCCCGGCCAGGTAGCGCCTCACCACCGGCAGCAGCGGCCGCTCGCGCGCGCGTTCGGGCGGCTCGAAGCCGGCCCACACCACCTCGCGCTCGTCGATCGCGAGGCGGGGCTCGTCGTCGAGCCGCAGCTCGAAGACGTGCACGTGATCGGTGACCAGGCGCGCCTCGAGCACCAGCTCCTCCACGAACGCCAGCGCCTCGGGCGCCACGGCGAGGCCCACCTCCTCGTGCAGCTCGCGGACCGCCGCCTGCACCGGCGGCTCCCCGCGCCCGCGCCGGCCCGACGGGAACGAGAACACCTGGCGGTACGAGTTGCGGATCAGGAGCACCCGCTCGCGGTGCCAGACCGCCACGTACACGCCCTCGAGGGTCGGGTGCGTGAGCCACCACCAGAGCTTGAGCAGCGGGAAGCCCGCGCGCAGCAGCGCGCGCGCAGCGGCGTCGAGCGCGCGGCGCGGGGCCGACCGCATGCCTCGGGTCAGTGCACGCTGCTGAGATCGCGCCAGATCCGCTGCCAGGCCTGCTGGGCGGTCTCCACCGCGGCCACCGCCGACGCGCCGAAGCCCACGATCAGCTGCGCGGGTCGTCCCGTCGCCGCGGGCGTCTTCACCACCGCCACCCAGCCGTCGGGTCCGTCGGGGTCGTCGGGCCGGCGCAGCAGGCGCCCGTCCACCTGGCGCAGCCAGCGCACCGCTGCCACGAAGTCCGGATGGCTCGACGGCCGCGCGTTCGTCATGACCCGGCCAGTCTACGCGAAGCGCGGGCTTTGCAGAACCGCCGCGGCGTGCTTGAATCGGTCGCCCACGCCCACGAGCGGAAGGAAACGTGCAGCCGACCTCCCGAACCGTGCCGGGCGCCGACGGTCTCTCGCTGCACCTGCTCGAGTGGAGCGGCGAGGGCGTGCCCTTCCTGCTGCTCCACGGCTTCAGCAACGAGGCGCACGTGTGGGACGATCTGGCGCCGGCCCTCGCGCCGCACTACCGCGTGCTGGCGCTCGACCAGCGCGCTCACGGCGACTCCGACGCCGACGCGGCGGGCCGCTACGACCACGAGTCCATGGCGCGCGACGTGGAGGCGGCGTGCGCGGCGCTCGGCATCGAGCGCCTGGTGCTGTGCGGCCACTCCATGGGCGGGCGCGTGGCCATGCGCTTCGCCGGCCGCAACCCCGCGAAGCTCGCCGGCCTCGTGATCGTGGACGCGGGGCCCGAGCTCGACGAGCGCGGCGTCTCGCGCATCACCACCGAAGCCGTGCGCCAGGAGCCGGTGTTCGACTCGCCGGAGCAGTACGCCATGCTGCTCGCGCGCAACTACCCGGCCGCGCGCCCGGCCGCCATCGCCCGCATGGCGCGCCACGAGCTGCGCGAGCGCGCCGACGGGCGCTTCGAGCTCAAGCTGCGCATGGACATGCGCAAGCTGCGCGAGGGCCGCAGCCCCGAGGAGGCCGAGCGCTACTCGAAGGAGGAGACCGCCCGGCTCTGGGAGATCCTCGGCAAGATCGCCTGCCCGACGCTGGTGGTGCGCGGCGCCGCCTCGGACGTGCTCTCGCCCGACACGGCCGACCGCATGGTCGAGGTCCTTCCCCGGGGCGAGCTGGCCGTGATCCCCCAGGCCGGCCACTCGGTCATGACCGACAACCCCGACGCCTTCCTCGCCACCGTCACCCGCTTCGCGCTCGGCGAAGACTGAGATCAGCCCGGGTCGCCGGACGCGAGCCGTTCGCCGAGCAGGGCGGTGAGGCGGCGCTTGTCGATCTTGCCGCTGTCGGTGAAGGGGAGCGTGCCATCGGCGAAGATCCACAGGTGACGCGGCGCCTTGTAGGCCGCGAGCTCGGCCTTCACGCGCCGCACGAGCTCGTCGGGCTCCACCGATCGGCCGGGCTCGAGCACCACCGCCGCCGCCACGCTCTGGCCGCGCTCGGGGTCGGGCAGGCCCACCACGAAGGCGGCCTTGACCCCGGGGCAGGCGACGAGCACCGCCTCCACCTCGCTCGGCGTCACGTTGGCGCCGCCCGACTTGATCATCTCGCCGAGCCGGCCCTTGAACCACAGGACGCCGTCCCCGCTGAAGTAGCCGGCGTCGCCCGTGTGGTAGAAGCCGTCGGCGTCGAAGGTCTCGTGGCGCGGGATCTTGTAGAGCCGCTGCATCAGGCTGTAGCCGCGCACGCACAGCTCGCCGAGCTGACCGGGCGGGAGCGTCTCGCCCGTCTCCGGGTCCACCACCTTGTGCTCCACGCCGGGCACGGGCCGGCCGAAGGAGCCCGCGAGCCGCTCGGACAGCACGCCTTCGCTCCAGGTGTGCGGGCCGCAGGTCTCGGTCATGCCGAGCGCGTTGCCGCGCCGGCGCGGGTCGGGCGGCACCACCTCGGGCGGCAGGATGTCCGGGACGTTGCCCGCGCGCAGCGCCGAGAGGTCGCGCGTCTTCGCGTCGGGGTGCTCGGCGAGCGCCTTGCCGAAGTGCGGCCAGCCGAGGGCCACGGTGGCGCGCTCGCGCTCGAGGAAGGCGAGCGTCCGCCCGGGCTCGAACACCTCCTCGCACAGCGTGGTGGCGCCCGCCTGGAGGTTGCCCACGAAGGCGAACACGAAGCCGCCCACCCAGAAGAACGGCATGGGCGACCACACGCGGTCGCTCTCCTTCAGATCGCGGTGGGCGGAGAGGTTGTAGGAGTGCTGGAGCACCGAGGCGTGGGTGTGCAGGGCGCCCTTGGGCTCGGCGGTGCTGCCGGAGCTGTAGAGCAGGATCATCTCGTCGGCGGGCCGCACCTGGGCCTCGACGGCGCGCAGGCAGGCCTCGTCCACGCCCGCCGCCTCGCCCGCGGCCGCCTCCAGGGCCTCGCCGCCGAGCGCCCAGCTCCGCTCGCCGCCCCCCCACACCGCCACGCGTCGCAGGAACGGCAGCTCGGACAGGAAGAGCGCGGAGCCGCGCGCCGCGCCCAGGCCCGGGGCCACCTCCTCGAGGCGCGCCAGGTAGTCGTGGCCGAGGAAGCGCGCCGTGGTGAGCAGCGTGTCGGCGTCCGCGTGGCGCAGCGTCCAGCCGAGCTCGCGCGCCTTGTAGAAGGTGTTGATCGGGACGGCCACGGCGCCGATGCGCGTGATCGCGAGCCAGGCGACCACCCATTCGGGTCCGTTGGGAAACAGCAGGGCCACGTGGGCGCCCTTGGTCACGCCGCGCGCCAAGAGCTCGCGCGCCAGGCGCGCCGAGCGCGCCTCGGCCTGGGCGAACGTGAGCCGCCGCCCGTCTTGGACGATCAGCTCGCGCTCGCCGTGGCGCTCGGCCAGGCGGCGCACGAACACCGGAACCGTGGGCTCGTAGTCGGGGAAGGGCATCGCCGCGCTCCGGGTGGATCGCCGGCGATTCTACCCTGGGGCCGCCGCCCGGCGGGCGTCGGCGTGGGGCGCGCTCAGCGCGCCGTGACGGTGTACTCGCGCGTCTCGGAGAAGACCTTGAGCGGGACCCATTCGCCGAGCTCCGAGAGCCGGCGCAGCTGGCTCGTGATGGTGGCGGTCGGGTCGATCACCCAGGGATCGGCCGGGTCCTCGAACCAGAGCGTGACCATGTGGTGCTGGTCGAAGCGCGACCGGCGCAGGATGGCGCGGTACACGCGGTCGTCGGGGAAGCCGAGCTGGCGCAGGGCGTGGTAGGCCAGCAGCTCGAGGCCGTCGCAGTCGTCGCCGTTGGCGGTCAGCACCTCGGGCAGGGTCGGCCAGTGATCGATGGGGCCATCCTCGACGAAGCGCGTCTTGGCCTCCGCCTGGACCCAGCGCAGCACCTGCCCGGCGATCTCGCGCCTCCGCCCGTTCACGAACTCCTCGTAGCTCGCCGCCAGGGAAGCCCCGCCGGCTGCGCCCTGGGCGGGCCGCGCGGGCTCGGTGGCGACGGCCGGCAGGCTGGCCGGCGGCTGGCTCGGGAAGGGCGGGATCAGCCCGGCGCGCTGGGCCGCGCGCTGGCGGAGCTGCCAGCGACCGATGCGCAGCGTCCACGGGTCGCTCGGCTCGGGCCGGTCGAAGAAGGAGTAGCCGCCGGCCCGCGAGGCGAAGGCCGGCTCGGCCTCGGCCGGGGCGCCAAACGGGGTCGGCAGCGGCGGTACGGCATCCGCGCGCGCGTAGGAGGCGGCCGCGAGCGGCAGCAGCGCCGCGGCGCGCCGCGCCCAGCGCGGAACCTTGGGACGCGAGGACGGCATGAGGCACGCTTCGACCGGATCGCGCCTCGGATTGAGGCCGGCTCCCGCGCCGGTCGAGCTCTCATTGGGTTGGAAACCCCTCGAAACGGGCTCTGCCGGCGGCCGCATCCTGCTCGGCCTGCTTTTCTAGTTGACTGGCGCCCCCGGATCGAAACAATCGGACCTAACTGGGCGAGTCTCCATACGTCTGACGGCCGACGGGGGTCCGGGTGCGTGCGCCCGGTGCGCCGCCGGCTCGATGCATCGTGGCCGGAGACATCGCGAGACGTCATGGAAGGAAGCAACGAAGTGAGCCGCCGGACCCGACACCAGAACATCGTCACGCTCACCCTCGCCACCCTCGTGCTTCCCCTGCTCGTGGCGGGGATCGGACGGCCCGCGCCGGCTGCCGCCGAGCCGACCATGCCCCACAACTTCCAGGCCGACCCGAAGCGCGACGGCCCGCGCTACCCGGTCGCCGGCTTCCGCCTCCAGTACTCCTCGGACCATCCGCGCCACCCGGTGCTCGAGGAGTTCCTCGACATCCAGGTGACCCTCGGCCAGGTGAACGACGGCTACGTGGAGCCCCGCGCAGGCATCCCCGAGACGCGCATCGTGCTGCGCGTCGCCCCCTACACGAACTACTACGCGAGCGCGGTGCGCTCCATCAACCAGCAGGTGGTCGCCCACTTCAACCAGAAGGGCCTGATCGGCGTGCTGGTCGGGCCCCTCGAGACCGAGATCGAGCCCGGCAGCGGCAAGGATCTGCGCCCGCCCGGCCAGGTGAACCTGAACCTGGTGGTCCGCACCGGCCGCGTGGAGGAGGTGCGCACCTTCGCGGCCGGCGACCGCTTCGAGGCCGAGGACCGCCTGAACGCGCCCCAGCACGGGGAGATCGCCGGCGCCTCGCCCGCCCAGCCCGCCGGCGAGCGCGAGCTCATGATGCGCGACGACCTCGATCGCTACACCGCGCGCCTGAACCGCCACCCGGGCCGGCGCGTGGACATCGAGGTGTCCCCGGGCCTCGAGCCCGGCGGCGTCTACCTCGACTACATGGTGGCCGAGTACAGGCCCTGGTACGCCTACGCCCAGTTCTCGAACCTGGGCACCGAGGGCACCACCGACTACCGCCAGCGCTTCGGCTTCGTCCACACCCAGCTCACGAACCACGACGACATCCTGCGCCTCGACTACGTCACCGGGAACTTCGACGACATCCACGCGGTGATCTTCGACTACGAGGCGCCCGTCTTCGGCTTCGACTTCGACGGCCGGCTGCGCTGGCGTGTCTTCGGCAACTGGACCCAGTACGAGTCCTCGATCCTGGGCTTCGGCGACATCTCCTTCGACCGCTTCGAAGGCGAGAGCTGGACGGCGGGCCTCCAGCTCATCGCCAACGTGTTCCAGTACAAGCAGCTGTTCGTCGACCTGATCGCGGGCGTGCGCTGGCTGAACGTGGACGTCGACAACAACCTGCTGGGCCCCGAGGGACAGGGCCAGGACGACTTCTTCATCCCGCGCATCGGGATGCTGGTGGAGCGCCGCACCGACACGTCCTACTTCAGCTTCAACTTCAGCTACGAGAAGAACCTCCAGGGCGTCGCCGGCACCAGCGAGCGCGAGATCGAGCGCCTGGGGCGGCTGCGCGTGGAGGACGATTTCGACATCCTGCGGGCCGACTTCCAGCTCTCCTTCTACCTGGAGCCGCTGCTCTTCGGCGCCGCCTTCGACGACCCGTCCACGTGGCTGACCTCGACCCTGGCCCACGAGCTCTACTTCTCGTTCCGCGGGCAGCAGGCTCTGGGCGAGCGGCTGATCCCCAACGAGGTGATGACCGTCGGCGGCCTCTACTCGGTCCGCGGCTATCCCGAGTCCGCCGCCTTCGGCGACCGCGTCTACATGGGGACGGCCGAGTACCGGCTGCACATCCCGCGGCTGCTGCGCCCGCGGCCGGGGCCGGCGAGCAAGGTCCCGCTGCTCGGCGATTTCCGCGGCCGACCCCAGTACGTGTACGGCCGGCCCGACTGGGACCTGATCCTGCGCGTGTTCACCGACGCCGGGCGCACGGTGAAGATCGGCCGCGAGCCCGGCGAGTTCAACGACACGCTGTGGGGCGCCGGCGTCGGCCTCGAGCTGCTGCTCAAGCGCAACATCAGCCTGCGTTTCGACGCCGCCCAGGCCCTCTCGCCCGTGCGCGGCTCGGCGAGGACCATCCACGACAACAGCCGCGAGTACCGCTGGCTGCTCACCATCCTCTACTGACGCGGAGGCAAGGCCCCTCCACCCCAGTTCGCGCGGAGCACCCCCCATGCCCCCCCGCCCCGAAAAAAGCTGCGTAGAGCGCCCGTCCGCCCGGACGCGCAGGAGCCTGGGTCAAGCCCGCGTAGGCGGAGCCGCTTCCGACCTGCGGAGGTGCTGCGCGTGACGAATTTCGTCAGTGTTTTCATTGACTTGTCTTTCCGGCAGGGAAAGAATGGCCGCCACCTCGGACCCGCGCGGACCCACGCTCCGCACGGGCCCCGCGTGCTCGTCCAGGAGGTTTTCGCGGAATAGATCGTGGTGAAAACGCCACTCTGCTCCGCTTCGTTCCGCTCGCGACAGAACCAGGCCCCGGCCGGGCCCTTCCCAGGAGCCGTACAAGATGACGTTCCACCCCCCGACCCGGACGCACACCCCGCTCGAGCGCGGACTGTCGCTCGTGCTCTCGACCCTGCTGCTCACGGGCATGCCGCTGCACGCCTGGGCCGCACCCCAGGGCGAGCAGGTCGTCCACGGTCAGGCGACCTTCACGCGCAACGGCAGCACCACCGTCATCGAGGCGGGCAACAACGCCATCATCAACTACCGCGGCTTCGACATCGGCGTGGCCGAGACCGTGCAGTTCGTCCAGCCGGCCGCCACCGCCCGCGTGCTGAACCGCGTGCTCTCCGGGGATCCGACCCAGATCGACGGGTCGCTGCTCGGCAACGGCCAGGTCTACATCATCAACCCGGCCGGCGTGTTCTTCGGCGAGAGCTCCGTCGTCAACGTGGGCGGCTTGATCGCGGCCGCGGGCGACCTCAGCAACGACGCCTTCCTCGCGAACATCGACGCGTTCACGAACCTGACGGGCCCGGTGGAGAACTTCGGGACCATCCACGCCAACATGGTCAGCCTGCTCGGCCAGACCGTGGCGAACCATGGCGCCATCGTCGCGCCCGACGGCCTGATCACCCTGGTGGCCGGCGACAACGTCATCCTCACCAAGTTCGGCGACCACATCCGCGTGCGCGTGATGGGCGACGGCGAGCCCACCTCCCGGAGCGGGACGGGCGTGACCAACACCGGCACGCTGGACGCCGGCCCGAACGGCGAGATCAACCTGGTGGCGGGCGACGTGTTCTCGGTGGCCGTGTCGCACTCGGGCACCGCCGTGGCGCGCCGCATGCACGCCGAGGGCGCGGGCCTGGTGGACGTGGCCGGCGACATCACCGCGGGCGACGTGTCCCTCGACGGCGGCGCCGTGGCCGTGACCGGCACCATCGACGCCTCGGGCGCCGAGGGCGGTGGCAGCGTCCTGATCGGCGGCCAGCGCACACGCGTGGCCCTGGTGGGCGAGAGCGCCACGATCATGGCCAACGCCATCACCCGCGGAAACGGCGGCAGCGTGATCGTGGCCGCGAGCGACATCGCGCTGGTCTTCGGCCAGCTCCAGGCCACCGGTGGCGCCGAGGGCGGCAGCGGCGGCTTCATCGAGACCAGCGCCAAGTACCTCGAGGTGACCCAGACGCCCGACGTGTCGGCGCCGGCCGGCGACGCCGGCCACTGGCTGATCGACCCGACCAACGTGGAGATCGTGGACAACGCCCCCGCGCTCTCGCTCGACGTCCTGAGCCCGAACTTCACGCCCGACGGGATTCCCGCGCTCGTCACCTCCCAGATCAGCGATCACGTGATCGAGGGCGCACTGAACACCGGCGCCAGCGTGACCATCAACACCTTCAACCCGGGTGACAACGAGGCCGGCAACATCACGGTCTCCGAGGCCATCAACACCGCGCCCGGCGCTGGCGCCAGCCTGACGCTGGACGCGGCCAACGACGTGATCGTGAACGCCAGCATCACGGCCAGCGGCCCCAACGGCCTCCAGGTGAACCTGAACGCCGACTCCCCTGCGGTGGTGGGCGACGGCGGCCTCGACGGCTCGGGCGGCGTGTTCGTGGACGCCGACATCGCCACCAACGGCGGCGACTTCAGCGCCACGGGCGTGGGCTTCGAGCTGGCCGACGGCTCCTCGATCACCACCGGCGCGAGCGTCCCGGGCAACGCATCGGGCGACGTGGGCATCCACTCGCGCAACGCCGACATCGACGTGCTCGGCGTGATCGACACCTCGGGGGCCAGCCCGGGTGGCAACGTCAACATGACCGCCACCGGCGCCGGCAACATCACGATCGCCACCCTGCTCGACACCTCGGGCGGCATCCCCGGTGGCGCGGGCGGCAACGTCACGCTGCTCACCCAGGACGGATCGATCGAAACCGCCGAGATCGTGACCTCCGGTGCCGTGGGCGCCGGCGTGCCCGGCGGCAAGGGCGGCGACGTCGCCGTGCTAAGCACCGGCGGCGGCGACATCGCGCTCGGCGCGCTGACCACCAC
>Ga0302046_10003896_pt1 | contig 13368 bp, 10 predicted proteins | sample RVTome_11_FD_200261 | JGI IMG/M metagenome (GOLD analysis project Ga0302046, IMG submission 200261) | Soil microbial communities from uranium-contaminated site in the Upper Colorado River Basin, Wyoming, United States - RVT147D111 (version 2) ...
CAGACAGCTCACGTTGAAAGCCGAGATCGTCGCCGATGCGCTCGCCAGGCTGGCGCGCCTCAGGCTGGAGCGGCCGGTGCCCGTGACGCCATCCCCTGAGCTGGGGTACCGGATGCGCGCGCGGTTTCACGCGAGCGGAGGTCGAGCCGGGTTTCACCGCGAAGGCACGCACGAGTTGTGCGACCCGGAGACGAGCGGCCAGCTGCAGCCGGCGGCCGTGGCCTGTCTGCACGCGATCGTTCGGCGCCTGACCGAGGAGGGCGGCCACCCGAGGGAGGTGGCGGGCATCGAGCTGTCGGAGAACATCGACGGCAGCGAGCGGGCCGCGCACGTCGAGTTCCGGGGACACCCGCCGGGCGAACCGTTGGCGCGCATGACCGGCATCGGCGGACTGACGGGCCTCAGCTGGTCCGCCGCATCGGATCCACGCACGCACGTGGTGGCCGGATCCCCGTACGTGGTCGACGCCGCACCCGCCCCCCTGCGGCGCCACGTGCGGTCCTTCTTCCAGGCCAACCGCTACCTGGTGTCGGATCTGGCCGGGCGCGTCGTGACGCTGGTACCGGAGGGGCGGCCAACACTCGATCTCTACGCCGGCGTCGGTCTGTTCGCCACCGCGCTGGCCTCGACCCGTGACGATGTGGTGATCGCCGTCGAGGGGGATGCCACGAGCGCCCTGGATCTGGAGGCCAACGCCGCGTGCTGTGCCCGCCGGTTCACCACCCACCATCGCTCGGTGGAGGACTATCTCGGTGGGTCACAGGATTTGCGTCATCTCACCGTCGTGCTGGATCCGCCGAGGACTGGACTCTCCCGCGATGTCGCCCGCGCGCTGGTGCGGCACTCCCCGGCGCGGATGGTCTACGTGTCGTGCGATGTGGCCACGTTCGCCCGGGATGTCCGGATCTTCGTTCAGGCCGGCTACGGCCTGGCCCACCTCGAAGCGTTCGATCTGTTCCCCAACACCGCGCACGTCGAGACGGTCGCGGTGCTGGAAAGAGAAAAGGAGTCGGGAGTCGTTTTGCCTCAGTGAGGTCGACTGGCACACGACTCCAGACCCTTCTTCGTCACATGCGCGGAGGGACGGCAATGCCCATCACGTCCAGGGCGCGCGTGAGCTGCCGGCGAAAGTAGGCGACCCCGGCCGCGCGCCAGAGGCGGACGTCGGGGCGCTCTTCGTTCAGGACGGGGTAGCGGTGATAGAAGGCGTTGAAGGCCTGCGCCAGGCCGAAGGCGTACTTGGCGAGGACGGAGAACTCCAGGGTGCGGATGACCTGATCGACGATCTCGTCGAGCCGGGCCGCCTCCAGCGTGAGGGCCCACAGGTCGTGCGCCCCGTCCACGCCCTCGAGCTCGGCGGCTGACGCCTGCTCGAGACCGGCGATCACGTCGGCCTCAGACAGGCGCTCGCGTTCGTGCAGCTTGGCGAAGATGTTCTGGGCGCGCACCACCGAGTACTGCAGATACGGACCGCTCTCGCCCTCGAAGCTCAGCGCCTCCTCGATGTCGAACGCGATGACCTTCGTGCGCGTGTACTTGATCATGAAGTACCGGACGGCGGCGACGGCGATCGTTTCCGCGATGCGGCCACGCTCGGTCGCCGTCAGCTCCGGGTTGCGTGTGTCCACTTCAGCGCCCGCCCGCTCGACGAGCGTATCGAGCAGGTCGTCGGCCTTCACACCCTGGCCCTTGCGGCCCGACACCTCGACGACGCCGCGCCTGTCGTCGCCGTCCCCGTCGCCGACGTAGCCGAGCGTCCGGGCGGTCGCGTGCGAAAGCGCCACCATTTCGTACGAGAAGTGTATGGAGCGGTCGGCCTGATCGACGTACCCGAGGGCCGCCAGCGCCTGCTTGAGCAGCTTCTGGAGGTAGGACTGGCGCACGTCGATGACGTTGTAGGTCGTGCCGGCGCGGCCGAAGGCGGGGTGGTCGCCCGATGCGTCCTGCGTGGATGCGCTGGTCGCCCAGAGCGCTCCGCCGGCCGCCCGCTCGGCGAACACGCGATAGTGGAAATCGCGTCCGAGCAGACCGAACTTCCAGAACTGATAAGCGATGTCCTTGCCGACATAGGTCACGGTCCCGTTCGACCGGACGATGACCTTCTCCCGATCTTCGTCGTCTTCCCCGTCTCCCCCTGTCTCTCCCTTCTCTCCCTTCTCTCCCGCCTCCCCCTTCTCTCCTTTCTCTCCTTTCTCTCCAGGCTCCCTCTCGTCCTCGATCTTCATCACCCAGCAGCCCGCCAGACGGCCGGTGTCCTGCAGGTAGACGGCGCCCTTGTCCTTGAGAATCTCGAAGGCCGTGGCCCAGAACTGCAGCTGCAGGATGTCGCCTTCCCACGTCAGCAGGTCGTAGTCCACGTTCAGCCTGGCCATCGTCTTCAGGTGACGGCGGACGATGCGATCGGCGATGAAGCGCGCGAACGCGGCCGCGTCGGTGCCGCCGTGCTCGATGTCGTGCAGCGCGGCGGCTCGCGCGTTCAGGCGCGCCTTGTCCCCCGCGTACCACTCGGTGACCCGCGCGTACAGATCCCAGCAGTAGTAGTCGAAGCGGGGTCGGTCGGCGATGGCGTGAACCTCGTCGAGCGTGCGACCCTCGATCTCGCGAAAGCCCACGACGACGTCGGCGACCTGGACGCCGGTGTCGTCAATATAGTTCTGCACCTCGACCCGCGCGCCGGTGAAACGGAGCGCGCGCACCAGCGTGTCGCCGAGCACGGCGTTCCGGAGATGGCCGATATGGGCGGCCTTGTTCGGGTTGATGGCCGTGTGCTCGACGATCGTCTTGGCCAGGGACGCCGCGACCGCGGAACCCGGCTGGCCGCCCTCGCGGAGGCGGTCGCGGACGAAGCTCGGCCGGTCCAGGAAGACGTTGAGGTAGCCGTTCGGCGTCGCCTCGACCCGTCGGACGCCCTCCACAGGGCCCATCGCGCCTGCCAGTTCCTGCGCGATCGCGCGCGGGGCCTTCCGCAACCGGCGCGCCAGCTCGAACGCGACGGGCGTCGCGAGATCGCCGAGCGCGCGATTGGGCGGTGACTCGAGCGGGAGCGAGGGCGCCGCGTCCGGCGGCAGGCCGTACAGCTCGGTCAACAGACCGACGAGGCGGGTCCGGATGACGTGGTGAACGGGCAGGATCATTCGTCCAGGCCAGCCTCCAGACCGACGGCCCGCGCGTAGTCTTCCGGCGTGTTGACGTTGAAGAACAGCGTGCCGTGGGGATCGTACGGTGCGAGCTCGCTCGACGTCAGCTCGCGCACGATCAGACCGTCGGTCCCGAAAATCGCGTCGGTGACCTTTCGGACGCCCGCCTCCAGGCGGGCCCCGAACACCTCGCCAGCGCGGGCGGAGTAGGCCGCGCACAGGGGTTGAAATCCGTCGGCCGAATGCGGCAGCACGACGTCGGCGAGGGGCGCTTCAGCCATCAACCGCGACAGAAACGGGGTCGTGAGAAACGGGAGATCGCAGGCCAGCACCAGCGTCCGCGATGTGGCGGCCGCCTGAATCGCGGTGTACAGACCACCGAGGGCGCCGGTCCGCGGTTTCAGATCGCCGACGACCGGCACGTCGAAGGCGCGGAAGGGCGCAGCGTCGTCGGCCACGATCAGGATTCGGTCGATGAGCGGCCGCAGGAGCGTGAGCTGTCGCTCGAGGATGGCCGAGCTCCCGATGTGAAGGGCGGCTTTGTTGCGGCCTCCCAGCCGCCGCGCGCGTCCGCCTGCGAGGATAGCCGCGCTCCACATGCCGCGATCGCGGAACCGCCCAAAGAGCCCTACCTTATCACAGGCGCCGAAAACGTGTCCCTGGCGTCGGTCGGGCGCCGCATTGCGCATATAATCGGGATCTCACGTCACTCATGCGATCTCTGATCGTCCGTCTGCTGGCCGGCGTTCTGCTGTGCGCCGGGGCCACGGCTCTGCTGGCCCAGGAGGAGAGCCGTCCGTCCGGCGCCGCGGCGCCGCTCGTGCTGTCCGCCGAGGTGGACAGCATCATCCACCCGGTGTCGGCCGAGTTCATGATCGCCACGATGGCGCGCGCCGACGAGGAGGGCGCGGCGCTGGTGGTCTTCACGCTGCGCACGCCGGGTGGGCTGGTCGATTCGACGCGGGAGATCGTGACGGCGATGCTCGGCGCCCGGACGCCGGTGGCGATGTTCGTCGGGCCCTCGGGCGCGCGCGCGGCGTCGGCGGGGTTCATTCTGGTCGTGGCGGCCGACATCGCCGCGATGGCGTCCGGGACGCACATCGGTGCGGCGCACCCCGTGTCGGGGGACGGCCAGTCGATGGATGAGGTCACTTCCCAGAAGGCGGCGTCCGACATCGCGGCCTACGTCCGCACGCTGGCCACCAACCGCAACCGCAACGTCGCCCTGGCCGAAGAGGCGGTCAACGAGAGCCGGGCGTTCACCGACGAGGAGGCCGTCTCGGCCGATCCGCCCCTCGTCGATTTGCGGGCGGCCGATGTGCCGGATCTGCTGCGCCAGCTCGACGGCCGCACGGTGGCCCGATTCGACGGCAGCATGAGCGTGCTGCACCTCACCGGGGCCCGCGTCGTGCCGGTGGAGATGAATCTGCGGCAGCGCATCCTCAGCGCGATCGCGAACCCCAACGTCGCCTACATCCTGCTGAGCCTCGGCACGCTCGGGCTCACGATCGAGCTGTGGAGTCCGGGGGCGATCCTGCCCGGCGTGGTGGGCGGGCTCTCGCTGCTGCTGGCCTTCTTCGCCCTCCAGATCCTTCCGGTCAACTACGTCGGCGTGCTGCTGATCATGTTCGGCCTGATACTGCTCGTGCTGGAAGTCTGGGTCGCCAGTTTCGGGCTGCTGACGGTGGGCGGTCTCATCAGCCTCGTGCTGGGATCGATGATGTTGATCGACTCGCCCCTTCCGGAGCTGCAGGTCAGCCTGCGACTCATCGTGCCGGTCACGCTCTCGCTGGCCGCGATCTCGGTCTTCCTCGCCCGGCTCGCCGTGCAGGCCCAGCGGCGTCCCGCCTCCACCGGCGATTCGGGCATGGTGAACAGCGTCGGCGAGGCCCTCACCCCGCTCGAACCCGGCCGCGAGGGACAGATACGGACCCATGGCGAGATCTGGCGCGCCACCTCTGGCGAGTCCATCGCGCCGGGCGGCCGCGTGCGCGTCACCGGCGTGAACGGCCTTGTCCTCACCGTTCGTGCGGAGGCCGTTCCGCACCCGGGCGGCGAGCTGCACCGCGAGTAGCACGAGCCCAACAAGGAGACACATGCAGATCAACCCCTTGCTCATCGTCTTCGTCATCGTCGTGTTCTACTTGATCAGCTCGGTGAAGATCCTTGCGGAGTATGAGCGGGGCGTTATCTTTCGGCTCGGCAAATTGCTGCCGAAGCCCAAGGGCCCGGGTGTCATTCTGGTCTTCGCGCCGATCGATCGAATCGTGCGCGTGAGCCTGCGGACGATCGTGCTCGACGTGCCACCGCAGGATGTGATCACGCGCGACAACGTGTCCGTCAAGGTGAACGCGGTGCTGTATTTCCGCGTCATGGATCCGAACAGGGCCATCGTCGAGGTGGAGAGTTTCCACTACGCGACGTCACAGCTGGCGCAGACGACCCTACGCAGCGTGTTGGGACAGGTCGAGCTCGACGGGCTGCTGGCGGAGCGCGAGCGGCTGAACCGGGAGCTGCAGCAGATCCTCGATCAGCAGACCGATCCCTGGGGCATCAAGATCTCGGCCGTCGAGGTCAAGCACGTCGATCTGCCAGCCGACATGCAGCGCGCGATGGCGCGGCAGGCCGAGGCCGAGCGTGAGAAACGTGCTAAAATCATCCACGCCGAAGGGGAGCTGCAGGCCTCGGAGGCGCTGGCCAAGGCCGCCGTCGTCATTGCCGCCGAGCCGTTGACGATCACGCTGCGCTATCTGCAGACGCTGACGGAGATCGCATCGGAACAGAACTCGACGATCGTGTTTCCGCTGCCGATCGAGCTGATGAGAGTGATCAGGAGTTTCGAACAGACCAAATCGTGAGGAGGCTGGTTGGCGCAGGTATCCCATGACGACGGCTTCCGTGAGATTCAGCTGAACGGCAAGCAGTTGGTCTTCCTCTTCATGTCCGCGACCGTAGTGTCGGTCGTGATCTTCCTGTGCGGGGTGATGGTCGGCCAGGGGCTCAGGCCTGCCGGCGGCGAGGCCACGACGACCTCTGCCGAAGCGGCTGCCCTCGGGACGCCGGCCGTGGACCTGGGCCTTGCGCCGACGGCCGCCGCCGGACCGCCCACCACCGACACGCCGGTGCCGACCCCCGACGAGCTCAGCTACTACGAGCGCCTCGAGCGGGACGTCCCCCCGGTTGAGACGCTGAGAGCGCCGGCGCTCGCGCTGCCCGAGCCGATTCCCAGGGTGGATCCGCTCGACGACGGCCTGCCCGCCACGCGAGCCGCCGCGGCGGAACCGGCGGCTGCGCCGTCGGCGTCGCCGATGCCCGTCGCCACGAGTGATCCCCGAGGCCCCGGCTACGCCGTGCAGGTGGCGGCGCTCCAGGCACGACGGGAGGCCGATTCGATCGCCGCGCGCCTGAGCGACAAGGGCTATCCCGCCTACGTCATGGCGCCGGGCGACGGCGCGCCCGCCTCGATCTACCGCGTCCGCGTCGGCAAGTTCCAGAGCCGTCGTGAGGCCGAGCAGGTGGCCGCGCGCCTCGAAAAGGAAGAGCAGTTCAAGCCCTGGATCATCCGCTAGCCGGCCGACGCGTTGCGCGTCAGAAGGTGCGTCCACTCCTCGAGTATCTGCCGGCGCTGCTGTCCGGTATCCTGCTCGCCGTCAGCTTCCCGCCGTTCGGGCATCCCGCCTTCGGGTGGATCGCACTGACGCCGCTGCTCGCGGTGCTGGCCCGCGAACAGCCCGCCGTGGGGTCGTCGCGAGCGTTCGGGCTGGGACTCGTCGCCGGGCTGGTGTACTTCGGCGGTACGGTCTACTGGACCGGCGCCACCGTTCGAACCTTCGGCGGCCTGAGTCTGCCCGTCTCGATCCTGGTCGCCGCGCTGCTCATCGCCTACCTGGCGCTGTTTCCGGCGCTGTTCGCCCTGACGCTGCGATGGTTCATACGGCGCCTGGGGCGGCGCGCCCTCTGGCTGGCGCCGGCCGTGTGGGTCGCCAGCGAGGTCGGTCGCACGTACTTCTGGAGCGGGTTTCCTTGGCTGCTGCTCGGCTACAGCCAGACGACCGTCCTGCCCGTCGCCCAGACCGCGAGCCTCGTCGGCGTCTTCGGGCTGTCGGGGCTGGTGGCGCTCGTGGCCACGGGTCTCGCCGCCCTGGCCCTGGCGTCGGGCGCCGGCCGGCCCACGCGACAGGTCTGGGCCGGCGCCTGGGCGCCGATCGTCGCCGTCGTCGCGCTGTCAGTGTGGGGCAGTTGGCGGATCGACGCCGCCGAGTGGACCACCAGCGGGCGCCCTCTGGCGGTCGCCCTGGTGCAGGGCAACGTGCCGCAGGACGAGAAGTGGGACCCACGCCGCGCCGGCGACATCCTCGACCGCTATCTCGAGATGACGCGCGCGGCGGCGGCGGGCGGCGCGCACCTGGTCATCTGGCCGGAGTCCTCCACGCCGTTCTACTTCGAGAACGACCCGGTGGAGGGGGAACGGATTCGCGCGCTGGTGCGGCAACGCGGCGTGCGGCTGCTGCTCGGCAGCGATCAGATCGAAGCCGGTCGTGCGCCGCGGTACTACAACGCCGCGTTCATGCTGGAGCCCGACGGCAGCACGGCGGCCGTGTACCGGAAGATGCACCTGGTGCCGTTCGGCGAGTACGTCCCGCTCGAGTCGCTGCTGTTCTTCGTAGGGCCGCTGGTAGACCGGGTGGGTGCGTTCACGCCGGGCGAGACCATGGTGCCGCTGCCCGTGGACGGCGCCACCATCAGCACCGCCATCTGCTACGAGATCGTGTATCCGGGCCTCGCTCGACGAGCCGTGCGCGAGGGCAGCACGCTGCTGACGACGATCACCAACGACGCGTGGTATGGCGATTCGGCGGCGCCGCATCAGCACTTTCTCCAGGCGTCGATGCGGGCGATCGAGCAGGGACGGTATCTGGCCAGGGCGGCCAACACTGGTATCAGCGGCCTCGTTGACCCCTACGGACGTGTCGTGGCCCGGTCCGAGCTGTTCGAGACCACGATCGTGACGGGAGTCGTGCGGTTGCTCTCGGACTTGACAGTGTATGGAAGAATTGGCGATCTGTTCGCGTACGTGTGCGTGGCGCTGACGCTCTCGGCCTGTGTCGCCGCCTGGCGACGGCGCACGTGACGCGACCGGGCGCGGCCGCCTCATCTGTTTCCGAAAAGGAGTCTCCTTGCCCCCTGCATTCGACGATCTCGCCCGGCAACACCAGGACCTCGTGAAACGGGCGGCCGACCTGCGGAGCTATCTTTGAGGCCTCCAACCCGAGCGAGGAACTGAGCCGGATTGAAGCGAAAGTCATGCAGCCCGACTTCTGGAAGGACCAGGAGGCGGCGCAGCGGCTGCTCCAGCGTCGGCGGCGGCTCGAAGAAGATCTGACGCTCGTCGCCGGGCTCCAGCGCCGCTGCGACGACCTGGCCGTCCTGATGGAATGGGCGGGGCAGGGTGAGACCAGTGTCCTCGACGAGCTCGGCGAGGGCCTGGAGGCGCTTTCGCAGGAGGTCGAGGCCGGCGAGGTCAAGAAGATGCTCGGCGGCGAACACGATCGGCGCAACGCCATCGTGACGATTCACCCGGGCGCCGGCGGGACCGAGTCGCAGGACTGGGCGGAAATGCTGCTCCGGATGTATCTGCGATGGATCGAGCGCCGGGGGCTCAAACGGGAGCTGATCGACTATCAGCCGGGCGACGAGGCCGGCCTGAAGAGCGCGACGCTGACGGTCACCGGCGACTACGCCTTCGGGCTGCTGGCGGCCGAAGCCGGTGTGCACCGGCTCGTCCGGATCTCGCCCTTCGACCAGGCCGCCCGCCGGCACACGTCCTTCGCGTCCGTGTTCGTCTGGCCCGAGCTGCCCGAGGACGTGGATGTGGCAATTGACGACAAGGACCTCCGCGTCGACACCTTCCGGTCGAGCGGCGCCGGCGGCCAGCATGTCAACGTGACCGACTCGGCCGTTCGCATCACCCACTTGCCGACGGGCATGGTCGTGTCGTGCCAGAACGAACGGTCGCAGCATCGCAACCGCGACTCCGCCATGCGCGTCCTCAGGGCCCGCCTCTACGACCTGCGGCTCAAGGAGCAGCAGGCGCGGCTCGATCAGATTGGCGGCGCCAAGAAGGATATTGCCTTCGGCAGCCAGATCCGCAGCTACGTGCTGCATCCCTATCAGCTGGTCAAGGACCATCGCACCAAGATGGAGATCGGCGACGTCAACCGCGTGCTCGACGGGGACCTCGACGGCCTCATCAAGACCTATCTCATGCAGAAGGCCTCCGGTACGCTCGGTCAGGGGGGACCCGACGAGGAGTGATCGGGCAGCTGCAGGCTGAAGGCAAAATGGGCGCTCTCATCAGACTCGCCGCCGACGGGGATGCGGCCTCGATCGCGGACGTCTACCGGCCGTCGGTGGAAGGCTCGCCGAGCACGTTCGAGTTCGAGGCGCCCGACGCCTCCGAGATGCGGCAGCGCATCCGGGAGACGCTGACGTTCCATCCGTGGATCGTGTGCGAAGTCGGCGGCGAGGTGGTGGGATACGCCTACGGCACGAAGCACCGCGTGCGGATCGGGTATCGGTGGTCCGTCGACACGTCGGTCTACGTGCTCGAGCGGTGCCGGCGGCGGGGGGTGGGGCAGGGACTGTACACGTCGCTCGTCCGCATTCTGGCGGCGCAGGGCTTCTTCAACGCGTACGCCGGCATTACGCTGCCCAATCCCGCAAGCGTGGCGCTCCATGAGTCGGTCGGGTTTCAGCCGGTGGGCGTCTATCGGCACGTCGGTCACAAGCTCGGTCGATGGCACGATGTCGGCTGGTGGGGGCTGGCGCTGCAGCCGCACGTGCCCTCGCCGGCACCCCCGATCGGCCTCGAAGAGCTGCCGCGGGGCTCCGCCTGGAACGCGATGCTGGCAGCCGGTCTGGATCGGATCCGGCTACGTTGACGGTGTCGGGGCCGGGGCGTAAGATGGCCCTCGTACCGATCGCGTCCGGCGTGAGCCGGACCCTCGCTGTACGGAGGTCAACATGAGCCGCCTGTCGCTGTATCGATCCCTCGTCGCCATCGGGTTTTTCCTCGCCCTGGGTATGGCGGCGACCGTCGCGTCGCAGCGGACGGCGGCCTCCATGGCCACGGCCGCGCAGGCGTTTCTCGCGTCGCTGTCCCCGGACGAGCGGCAGCAGGCCGCGTTCACGTTCGACGCCGAGGACCGCACGCGGTTCAACTTCATCCCGACCGAGATGTTTCCGCGGCAGGGTCTCCTCATCCGTGACATGTCGCAGCCGCAGCGTGAGGCCGCTCACGCGCTGATGAAGGCCGGGCTCAGCCAGGTCGGCTACATGACGGCCGACGAGATCATGAAGCTCGAGGCCGTGCTGGCCGTCATCGAAGGCAGCCGCGGAGACGGAGGACGACGACTGGAGCGCGATCCGGAGAAGTACTTCTTCTCCGTGTTCGGCACGCCGTCGGCCGAGGGGGCCTGGGGCTGGCGCGTCGAAGGCCATCACCTGTCCCTGCACTTCACCGTCGTCAACGGGACGGCCGTGGCCAGCTCGCCGTCGTTCTTCGGGACCAACCCGGCGGAAGTGCGCGAGGGCCCGCAGAAGGGCAAGCGGATTCTGGCTGCCGAGGAGGACCTGGCCCGGTCGCTGGTGACGGCGCTCGACCCGGCCCAGCGCGAGCAGGCGATCTTCAACAACGTCGCGCTTCGGGACATCGTGACGGGAAACGAGACCGAGATCGATCCGCTGGCGCCGGAGGGCATCCGGGCGTCGGAGCTGAACCAGGCGCAGCGCGACATGCTGTTGAAGGTCATCGACGTGTACACGGGGATGATGGCCGACGACCTGGGCGACCAGCGCACGGAGAAGCTGCGCGCGGCCGGCGTCGAGAACATCACGTTCGCGTGGGCCGGCTCGATCGAACGCGGCGAGCAGCACTACTATCGGGTGCAGGGCCCGACTTTCCTCATCGAGTTCGACAACACGCAGAACGACGGCAATCACGTCCACTCGATCTGGCGGGACTTCGAAGGCGACTTCGGCCGCGACCTGTTGAGAGAGCATCTGCAGGCGTACGCACACTGAGGCCTTCGTCCGGCGTCGTGCGTCCACGGTCGTTCGTCGTCAGTCACATCCTCGGGGGCGGGGCGAGGCCTTCGGCTCGTCCCGCCTGCTGTTTTCCACCAGCCGCCCGCGACATCCTCCACGACTGTCCGTCAGCACTGCCGGCGAGTGAGGCCGTTCTCGGAGACGCGGGAACGATGGCGGTGGCCGGGGGACGAGGGGGAGAACCACTCCGATGGCGCGATCAAATCCCAGAAATGTCAGCGCAGTGATCTTCGCGAAGGACTTCACCAGCCTCGAAGTGTTCTAACGTGGGGCCCTCGGGCTCACGCTCTCGAGGCGGCGGGACCGCGTGCCAGGGCCGCCTCGCTCGGAGGTGTCCTCGATCCGCCGGCCTGCGAGTGGGCTGACGGTGAGGTGACCGTCTGCATGGGCGCCGATCCCGAAGGCGCAACGTCTTCCAGGTCAGCGCACCGGCGGTCTAGCCCGGATAATTCACGAATGAGTACGTAGAAATGCCATCGCCCTCGAAAAAGTCGTGGTACGTTCGCGGTGACTTAGGCCTCGAAGGTATCCCGACGCAGGAGGTGCGATGGCTACAGAGTGTTATAGCCAACTTGGGTTCGGATTCCAACCGAAACTCGTGGTCGATTTTGCCGGTGGCACGCTCACCACGGATGCGGGCCTGCTGCTCGTCCGGGAATTCGATGAGCAGCTGGGCCTCACCGGCGACGTGGTGGGCCGCCTCTCCGACCCGCGCGACGCGCGGTACGTCACGCACGAGCTCGACGCGCTGGTCCGCCAGCGGCTGTATCAGATCGCCGCTGGGTACGAAGACGTCAACGACGCCGACCGACTGCGCCATGATCCGACGTTGCAGATCGTGGCCGCCGATGGCCGCACGCCGCTCGGATCGCAGCCGACGCTCTCGCGGTTGGAGAATGCGATCGAGTGGCCGGCGATTCAGCGCCTGGCCCGGACGGGTGTGGACTGGTTCTGTGCCTACGCGTACGGACGCGACGAGCACCCGGCCGATCTCATTCTCGATCTCGACAGCACCGACGATCCGACGCACGGGACCCAACAACTCGCGCTGTTTCACGGCTGGTACGACCAGCACATGTATCATCCGCTGCTCTGGTTCGAGGGACGCACGGGCCTGCTGCTGCGGAGCCGCTTGCGGCCAGGCCGCGATCCGAGTGCGGCGTGTGTCGTCGAGGAATTGCAGCAGTTGCTGCCGCCGCTGCGCCGACGGTTTCCCCATACGCCGATCTTCTTGCGCGGCGATGCCGGGATGGCGACGCCGCGCGTCGAAGCAAAACTCGAAGCCGAGGGCATTCGCTACGTGCTGGGCATCGGCACCAATCGTGTCTTCAAAGCGCGCGTGGCAGGATTCGTGGCCAAAGCGCAGGCGCGGTACGAGCGCCGTCATCAGCCCGTGCACGTCCGCACCAGCTTTCGGCATCGCGCGAAGTCGTGGCCGCATGCGCGACGCATTCTCGTCAAGATCGATGTCACCGCCCAAGGGCTCAATCTGCGCTTCATGGTCACGAATCGACGCGGGCGTGCGGCGGATCTCGTCGCGTGGTACGACGACCGAGGCGCGTCCGAGAATTGGATCAAAGAGTTCAAGCTCGACATCCATGCCGATCGCCTCAGCTGTCATCGCTTCCGCGCCAACGCCTTCCGCCTGCAGCTCCACAGCCTCGCGCTCTTGCTGCTCGCCTATTTCCGCCGCGCGGTCCTGGTGGGGACGCGATTGGCATCGGCGACCATTGGCACGATTCGACTTCACCTGCTCAAAGTCGCGGGGCGCGTCGTCCGCAGTGTCCGACGTCTCTGCTTTCATCTCGCGTCGCACTGGCCCGGCCAACCGCTCTTCTCGAGCTGTCATCGCGCGCTCGTCCGCGCGCCAACATAGCGACCCGGAACGCGACATATTGGTCGTACGCGCGCCGCTGCCGGCCGGAGGTGTCAGCAGCCGGACCACTATCCGACGAATCGCCGACTGCCAGCGCGCCTCATCGCTGGCGAACAGCATCGACACCAACAGTTTTCCTCTCGAACGAGTGTTCACAGCGGGCGATGGCACTGTGACAGACTCATTCGTGAATAATGCGGGCTAGAGTCCGCTGTGAAGACGGATCGCGCTGAAACGCGGACCTTCAGG
>Ga0302046_10003897_pt1 | contig 13366 bp, 9 predicted proteins | sample RVTome_11_FD_200261 | JGI IMG/M metagenome (GOLD analysis project Ga0302046, IMG submission 200261) | Soil microbial communities from uranium-contaminated site in the Upper Colorado River Basin, Wyoming, United States - RVT147D111 (version 2) ...
CGCCGCGTCCCATCCACGTCCCGTGCCGTTGACCATTGTCGTAACGCCGTGCGCCAACTTGAGGTTGTATACGTACTGCAGAGGGAGCTCCTCGCTCCGGATGTGGGCGTGCAGGTCAATCAACCCGGGCAGGACATACATGCCGGTTGCGTCAATGGTGCGATCGGCGGGAGGTAAATCACTCGCGGCTGGACGGCCCGTCACTCCGTTGTAGGAAACGATTTGGACGATCCGGTTGCCCTCGATAATGATATCGGCGGGGCCGTAGGCGGGGCCGCCATGGCCGGGAATGACCATGGCGTTCTGAACAATGAGTCGATGGTACGGGCCTTCTCGGCCTGCGTCCGAGAGATCCTGCGCGAGAGATGGGCCGTTCGTCGAAGCGATCGTCACGGCGAAACACACGGCGCGTCTTACAGTGTTTGGTATTTCCATTGATGCGGATGTCCATGATCGGGTCCGCATCTATTCTGGCGTCTAGACGGTGTGAGGGCCAGTCATTCTTCGCGCAGGGCGGTCACCGGATCCGTGGCCGCCGCGGTGCGGGCGGGGAACCAGGCGGCAACGGCGGCCGCCGCGAGCATCACGATAATCGTCCCACCGTACGCAACCGCATCGAGGCTGGTAACACCATGGAGCTGACTGGACAGAACCCGCGTAAGCGCGATGCTGCCCACCACACCCGCCACGATGCCGATGCCGATGACGAGCATCGCCTGTCGGACGAACATCGACACAACGGCGTTATTCCGAGCCCCCAGCGCGATGTGTATCGCGACGTCGCGCCGCCGCTGACTAACCGCATAGGCTATGGTGGAGTACAGGCCCGTCAATGCCAGCAAAACGGCCAGTGTGCCGAATGTCGTAAGGAGGATGGCGAGGAACCGCGGACGAGCGAGTTCACCGGCCACCAGGTCCGACATGCTCACGATCCGCGTCACCGCTCCCGTGGGATCGATGTCGGTCAAGGATTGTTGGACGGCTGACAAGGCGTACGTGGGGTTGCCGGCTGTCCGGACCAGGACAAAGAGAAACGGACTTGGCGTTTGTGCATACGGCAGGTACGTGTCGGGGAGCACTTCTCCCGTCAGCGTTTCCCGAACGTCCGCGGCGACCCCGATGACCGTTCGCCACGGTGCGTTCTCTCCTTCCGCCTCCAGTTGGATTCTTCTCCCAACCGGGTTCGTCCCGCGATACAGGTCCGTCACGAGCGACTGACTTACAATCACGACGGGCTCTGACTCACTGCCATCCTCCTCACCGATCGGTCGCCCGTGGGTAATCGGAATCCCCATCGTCTCGAAGTACCCGTCTGTCACGACGTAGGTAGTCGCATGGGTCCCGGGTTCATCACCGATACCTTCCGCGTTTACGGACCCTCGAGTACGGTTCTGAAATGGCCAACCCGCCAACATGCTGGCGTACTCAACACCGGGAGACGAACGGACAGAGGTCAGATAGCGATCCACAAAGCGTGTCAGGTCTTGACCTTCGGGGTAGTCCCGCTGTCGAAGCAGAAGGTTGGCGGTGATCACATCTCGCGGCTCGAAGCCGAGATCCAGAGTGTGGAGGTGGATGGCGCTTCGCAGCATCAACGCGGCGCCGACTGATAGAATCAGCGACGCGGCGACTTCAACAGCAATGACGATATTGCGCGTGACCCAACGTCTACGCGTATCCGAACTCGCCGGTCCTCCTTCCCGAACCGAACGAGCCAGATCTCCCTTGGTAGAGGCCAGAGCGGGGACCACGGTGAAAACAAACCCGGTCGCGGCACTCGAGACAATCGCGAGGAGCAGGACCGGCAGGTTGACGGCCAACTCTGCGAGGCCACCGGGCACCGATGTCCGCAGCTGTTCTTGCATAAGGGGACCGAATGCTTCCAGGAGACACCAGGCAATCGCCACCCCGGTGATACAAGAGGTGCCCGCGAGGATCGCGCCCTCCGCTGCGAGTTGTTGAACAACACGCATTCGAGAGGCACCTAACGCGCGACGGATGCCGATTTCACGCTGTCGGCCAAACGCCCTCACGGTCAGGAGCAGCGCCACGTTGCCGCACGCGATGAGCAGGACGAACCCGGCTGCCGCGGCCAGCGCGATCAGCACCGGTCGGACTGCAGATATGTGCAGGTCGAGTGTCGATTCCACCGACATACCGGGCCAGTCCGGGTCGATGCCGTCGACCTGCGAACGAACCACGCCCGTCAGGTGCGCGGCGACCCGCTCCTTCGAAGTGCCCGCGGTGAGGCGCAACATGTAGGGCATCCTCGGCTCGGTCAGATTCACGAGCATTTCGGTGTAGGTGGTGATGAACCAGAAGTCGGACGGGAGCACACCAATGACCGTAAATGCCTCGGTCTCGTCGGGGCGATCGCTTGCGTACGCCGAAACAGTCTGGCCTACCACACCTGGGTCGCCGCCATATCGCCGCTGCCATAACGAGTGGCTCAGAACGGCGACCGGAGCGGCACCGGGCTCCCCGTCCGTGTCCACAAACAAGCGACCCAACGCCGGCGTGGTGCGCAGGGCTCGAAAGAATCCGGGATTGATCCAGGCGCCACGAACCACCTCCGGGCGCTCGCCTCCCAGCACCGTAAATGCGTCGAGATCCCAGGTGATTCCGTCCTCGATCAGGGCGTTCCGGGTGGGCCAGTCGATTTCCGGGAGTCCCTCGGGCATCGTTGCCCGCACCGCCGGCGTAGCGCCCGCCGGGAAGGGTCTCACGCTCACGAGATGCTCCGCGTCGGGATAGGGAGACTGCAACAAATAGGCATCCACCAGCGCAAACATCGTCGTATTGAGACCGATACCCATGGCCAGCAAGAGAATCACGCCCAGCGCGGCGCCCGGACGACGGAACAGCGTACGTCTCGCCAGACGGAAATCCTGCTTGATTGGATCAAAGACGTTTCGTTTGTTCCCACTCCCGATGCCCGAGCGCAAGGAGTGGATATCGCCGACGCGCGCGGAGCGCGGCGTCGGTCGAACGCGCATGAGCAAACCGTGCGTGAGGATGTTCCACAACTCAGCCGCCGTGACGAAGAACAGCGCGATCACGCCACGATGTCCTGCCGCGCGCACCTGGTCGTGGAACGTTTCTGTTATCGCACCGCCGTACTGTCGCCGAAACGGCTGGGGATATATCGCAAGACACGCCCGAATCACAACTGTGGAGATTGGAAGCCGGACAAACGTCGGCGGAGGCGTCATGATCCTTTGCCCCAGTCGATCAGTTCACGTTGCCTGGCAGTCTGGAGCATGGCCGCCAGACGCGTCGCCTCCAAGCGCGCCACCTGCCGCCCCAACAGCGTGAGCTGGTAGTACCGCCGCCGTTGGTCGTCGCGGGCACCGCCATCCGGACGGTCCGCCTCCTCGAGCAACCCATCCTGCTGGAGCCGCTGAATAGCCGTGTATAACGTCCCCGAGCGTAGGCGCATGCCCCCTTCGGTCCGTTGCTCCACGTCGATGATGATGCCGTACCCGTGACGTGGGCCGCTGGCCAGAGCGATCAGGATGTGAAAGGCCAGGTTGGTCAGCGGAACGTGTCTTTCCGGGTCATCGAGGTTCGGTGATTTTCGGGCAGGTGTCATGAAATCGTCCACTAGATCTGCGACAACTATAGCTGTTACAGAGCTAATATGCAACCGACGGGCGGTACGGCAAATAGAAGTTCGCGGACTTGTACTGGTTCGACACCGAACCGTTCAGGTGCGTAGAAGGCCCTCCACCTCTTCCCTGGCTTCGATCTGCCGGCGAAGGGCCCGAGTGGCGTCGACAAGATTGGATTCGGGTTTGTCTCCGGACCGAAGCTGCTGGGAGCGGGTTCGGGCCACAACGGAGGTCGCGTGCTGGAGGAGTTGCACAACGCGTTGACGGTCGCGTTTCGCATCCAGGAACTGATGCAGGATGTTGTGGTTTTGTCGTTGGGTTGGCGGGAGTCGTTGGAGGTTTTCGATTTGGTTTTCGATCCTGGTGAGATACTCAACCCGGTCGCACGCGGCGTACGTCAACTGCTGGACGGCGTCATCGAGTGTCAGGTCGGGTCGCGACATCTGGGCGCGGAAGAGGCCGCCGGCGTGACTCAACGTTGCCAGGAGGTTTCGACCTGTTCCCGGCGGGAGCTTTGTCAGCAGCGACACAACGTGTCTTCTCAACGCCGGAGCGAAACCCGGATCAGTCGGGGCTGGGTGATGAAATGGTCGACTGGCCACCCGACCCGCGAGCAACCACAGCAACAAGGCGACGAGTGGGCTGGTGATGAGCAGTCTGGAGTCGGCAACGATCCCTGCCCAAATGCCGATCATCAGGACCGCAAGCATGAAGACATACATTCGAGCGGGAAGGGTCCACATTACATCTTTGTGTGATATGAGCCGGGTGGCAACAGACCGCTCGGCGAGCCATTCAGCGATCTTTTGTGCCGTCTTTCGGGGAACCTTGAAGAGCGGGCGTTCGCCACGCAACAGTTCGGTTGTCTGTTCCGTGCCGTCTGCTTCGGGGTGGAGGACCCTAAGGACTCCGGTGGCGCGATCGTGCGAGCGCTCCGGTACCGGATTCAGGAACACGAGCGTATCGGTGTTGTCGCCGGTCGCCGCGCAGCTGGGGCACACGCCGAGCCCTATCGGATCAGCCCGCCCGCATATGAGGCACTCAGACGCGGTTTGCGCCGTTGGCTCAGATCGCGCTGGTGGCATCCTTCTTCAGACTTTCGAGGATTCGCGTTGCGTTTCGGGTCCAGCCATCGTTGACGGCGTAATTCTCGAGGAACTGCCTCAAGTATTCGCGCGCGACGCGATGATTGCCTAACGTGTATCTCGACATCCCGGCATGGTACAGTGCCATATAGTGGTTCGGCCAAAACTCGACCACGAGTTCCATCATTGGACCCGCCGCGACATCGTCCCCGGCGTCGGCGATCGGGTGCGCCACGCCAAAGACGACTCCCGCGGCCCGCCATCGGTCTTCGGGGTTCAGCCGAAGTATGGTTTCGCGTGCTCGGTCCATCTCGCCGGCAAGGGCAAAACAGGCTGCGCTGTAGCCTGCACCCCCATGTGATGGAAAAGGCGCGTGGTATTTGTGTTGGATTCCCACCTCAACCGAATTGCAGTAGGGCCTCACGGTTTGAAACCACCGTTCTGCGTTGGTTGTGGTCAGATTGGTCTGGTTCTGGACCCGGGATGGATCGACGGGTGCCTCCAGAGGAGATTGGAACGCCAACAGGATGCAGAACCCCAGGTAGATCAGTCCGAGATAGTAGATCAGCTTCATCGCAACCGTTTCGCGAGTCCGTGGGGCTTCCGTATGTGTGACGTTTCCAACCGCGGAATGCGCACACGGTCCAGTCGTTTCTGGCAATTTGCAAAGGCGATGCCACGCCGAAGCGGGAAGCGGGGTGAAGTCGAAGGACGATCAGTGGGGGGAGAACCAGCGGGTCTCGCCGTGAGCGAGGATCCACAGGCAGTCGTCGGCCAGGCCGGCCTCCTGCCACGCGGTTCGGGTTCTTATTGGAGGCTCGTTCATCGGCTCGGTCGTCAGTTTGAACGTCCCCCAATGCATCGCCACCATCGTTGCCGGCCGCGCATTGTTTTGAGTGAGTTGTCGGAACGCCTCGACGGCTTCTTCGGGATTGACGTGAACCGGCGCCATGAACCATCGCGGTTCGTACGCACCAATGGGCATGAAGATGAGATCAGAGGGTCCGGTGCGCTTCGCTACTTCACCGAATTCGGGAAACCATCCGGTATCTCCCACGAAATACCAGGTGCAGTGGCGGTCTGATACGACCCAACCACACCACAGGGATTGGTTACGTTTGAAGCCCCGACCGGAAAAGTGCTGGGCAGGGACGGCCGTCATCGTCAGTCCGTGAACGGTCTCCTGATGCCACCAATCTGCTTCAGTGATTCGCGTTGCGCCGAGTCGGGCGAGAAGTCGTTCCAGCCCGAGTGGCGCGAGCCATTCCGCGTCTGGATGCAGCTCACTGAGCCGACGAACCGTGCGGGCGTCGAGGTGGTCGTAGTGGTTGTGTGAGACGAGGACGACATCGATTGGCGGGAGATCCGTCAGTGGCATGCCGGGCGGCATGTACCGGCGCGGGCCGGCGATGGGAACAGGCGATGCCCTTTTTCCCCAAACCGGATCCGTCAGGACATTCCTGTTGCCCGTCTGAATCAGAAAGGTGGAATGGCCAACCCAGGTGACCGACAGTTCGTCCGCTTTGGCTCGCGGGATCGCTGGTTTTGACTCCGTCGATGCGAACGATCCAGGACGGGTCGGATCCGTGTCGCGGCGCGACTCCCGCGCAAACCGCCAGAGTTCAGCCAAACGTGGATTGTGGATCTTCCAGGGATTGCGGAAGAGGCCGGGGCCGTCATGGTGTGTGGGATCAGGCACGGCGTTCACGGGGGTGGGTACGACCGTCAGGGGCGCCAAGTAACGGTACGGACGTCGCCTTGCGCCCGTACCGCCCTGGTCCCTCCCAATCGCCGTTTATCTGTTCGCTACTGCGCTACTCCGTCGTCCGTCGTCACCTGTTCGCCTGCGCCTTTCACGTACTTGTCCAGCCACGCTGACCACCGGCCCCAGAGATCGAGCAGGGTTTCTTGCGTAGCTGGTCCGTGGTCTTCGTATGGATACACGTAGAGCGACGACGTTTTGCCGAGGGATTCGAGGGCCTCGTACAGACGCCACGAGTTGATCAGGAACGTGCCGACGTTCTGGTCGTGCTCGCCATGGTACATCAACAGTGCGCCGTTGAGGTTATTGGCGAAGAACAACGGTGACATCGAGAAATACGTGTCCCTGGATTCCCACAGCGAACGGCGCTCACGCTGGAACGAGAAGGGTGTGAGCGTCCGATTGTAGTTTCCGTCGCCGGCGATGCCGGCCTTGAAGAACGGTGTGTGCACCATGGCGTTCACAGTGCTGAACGCACCATAGCTGTGTCCACCTACTCCGAGCCGTTTCCGATCCACGATTCCCTGCTCGTCCAGGTAGTCGATCACAGCGGCCAGGTTGTTTCGCAGATCGTGAACGTAATTGTCATTCATCCGGCCGTCATCGCCGACGATGGGTGCGTCGGGTTGGATGACCGCATAACCGCGCCGCACCAGAATCTCCATCGAACGCGAACCGACGTTCGGGAAGGTGTTCTTGTTGTAGTCCTCGCGGCTTTCGTCGTAATCCTCCTGGTCGGTGAATTCGCGCGGATAAAACCAGATCATGCCCGGAAGACGCTCACCTCGGTTCCAGTTCTCGGGGACGGTCACGTTGACCGCCAACTTGAATCCGTCAACCCGCTCGACTTCATACCGGAAGCGTTGGGCTCGCGTGATGTCCGGCGTGTAGTCCGTGTTGTTTGTCATCTGTCGCAGATTCCCGGACTCCAGACTGCGGACGAACGAGTCGCGCACGTCGGTTGGGCTTTCCCGCGTGACGAGAACGGTGGTCGCATCGTCATCGAGGACCGTCAATATTCGCTCGTATACGTTGTTGTTGTCACTCACGTAGATTCGCGTAGAATCACCGGTGCGGATCTCGATGCGGTTCAAGTAGGACTGTGGGCCATCCACCATTGGATTGTCGTGATACTCGGTACCTGCGACGTACACGTGGTTGCCGTCTGTCGAGGTCCGAACAACCGAAACGCCGTTGCTCAGAGTCTTCGTTTGAATCGACGGGGTGCCACCTCCGAACCCGCCGAATCCTCCTCCACCACCTTCACCCCGGCGGATCGTGTGGCGCGTATCCGGGTCGCTCAGAAACACGGCGTACTCGTGTACGTTTTGCCCCTGCCGTTCGGTCAGGAACAGGGTCTGGGCATCCTCCGAGAACCGCGCATTGGTGAGCTGCCCGTTGGACGAGTAGACTGTCGTGATTGAAGAAGAGTCGAATGGTGGTAGCCACTGCTTGACATGATCCTGACGGCGCGAGCGGTCCCGCTCCTCGCCCTCCTCGTCCGTCCGCGCGGAGTCACCCTCGGGTCGCGGCTCCCGTTGCATGAAACTGATTCCCTGTCCATCGGGTCGCCACGAGAAGCCGCGTGGTTCGGGATCGCCGTTGGCGGTGTCGGCTGGTGATCCATCGTCGAGTTCCTCCTCGCTCAGCACAGTGATGACCGTGCCATCGGCGAGGTTCCAGATCTCCTCGATAGTCGGGAACGAGCGACGCGGGACAATGTAGGAGAACGGCCTGCGCATCCGTTCGACCACGGCGTACATCCCGTCAGGCGACACGTCCACGCTGGTTATCATTGCCGGCTGTCCAACAGATTGTGCTCGCCGGTTCGTGACATCGATGACCGCGAGCTGCGCGGTACTGTAGTACTCCAGGAGTTCCTTTTCGTACGGGCCCTCCAGAAGGTCTGGATACGTCCGGATCTCGTTGGTTTCGGACGTCGTTATCCGCACCTGCGGACCGGTCGGGACCTCGGGTTTTGTTGGGGCCGGCCCACGGTTCTCGGGAAGCAGGGTCGTCACGATTGAACGCGAGTCCGAGGTCCACTCGAGGGCGTTGTTCAAGGTCGCCATGACTGGCGAGCGTGTGATCTGACGTGACCGACCGTTTGTCGGGTCGGCCGCATAGATGTGCGTCTCATTCTCGGTATGAACGAAGAATGCGATGCTGGATCCGTCAGGAGACCACTCGGGATCGGATACCCGCGCACCTTCAGGGACGTTGATTCTGGTTACCTCACCCGTCGCTGCGTCGGTGACCTCGAGGCCGATACCGGAGCGAATCGCCCATTGCCTGGATCGGTTCGCCTGCCAGTCGATCTGCTCGCCGGCCAATCGATAGAACGGTCGGGCAAACATCTCTATGGTCGGGGGTCCGTCATCCTGTTCGCGAACGAAGAAGCGGCCATCCGGGCTGGGATTGCCGAGATTGACGTTGAGGTGTCTCGGCGCTAACACCGCCTCCTCGATCTCCGTCGGCGGCCTGATAAACGTTTCGGCGGCGATCGCCTGCTCTCCCGTCTGCTGCGCCTGGAGTGGAAGAACAAGAATCGCAGAGAATGTGGTGAGGAGGGTCGAGCGAACGAGGCTTCGAATTGCCATGACGGTACCTCCGGGTAAGCAAATAGGGGCCGGTTGCCCCCACGACTACTGGGAACTCAGATGCGGAGCTGAGCGCCTGCGGGCGATCGGTCGGACTCCCAATCCATTGCCGATTCAACCGCACGTGCTCTGGTCCGGAATACGTCGATGGTAGCCCCTGTGTTGGGAGGACGCCAGCACAGCGGCTTCACGATTGATCAGGACCCGGTTGGTTCGGCGCCCGCTATGAGGGTCCCGAAATAGGAACGCAAGGCGGTGATTTCATCGTCCGTCATGTGCGTGAAGGCGGTGTAGGGCATGACCTCGTGGTACTGCCTCCCATCGGGGGCCACCCCCTCACGTACCGCCCGGGCGAAGTCTTCGGCGGGCCAGGCGGCCACGGTAGTAAGGCCCGGAGCCGGGGGGGATTCGGGATCGATCGGGGGCGCGCCCCGGAAGTCCGGTCCGTGGCATGCGGAGCAGGTAATGTTGGCCAGATACTCGCCGTATTCGATGGTTGGTCCCTTGTCGGGCATATCAGTCCGAGCGGGAGTGGGATCCACTTCCGCGGCCGGGTCAAGAGCCCCCAGGCCCGCAAGGATTTGCCCCAGGAGCTTGAGCCTCGATGGTGGCAATTCGTTGTCCACTGGCGGGATTTGCGACAGATAGGCGATCAGCTTTGCGGCATCGGGATCACTGAGGTCGTGATATGCGTTTGCCGAGGGCATGATGGGGAGAAGGGGGGTGCCATCGGGCCGCACGCCGTGCCGGATAACACGATCCCAGTCCTGGTGACTGTACGATCCACCGACCCCGCCGGCACCCCGCGTGAGGTTGGAGGCAACCACGCGAAAGGGGGGTGCATCGATCATGAGCTCCCCGGCCAGGTTCTCGCCATGGCAGTATGCGCAGGCGTGAATGAGCGCCAGGTGTTGGCCTTCGGCGATCGCGGCGGAATCAGAAGGGACCGATGTAAGCAGGCCGGTGACCTCGAAGGTCTGGTTCAGGGCTGATCGTCCGCGGGCGGAGAGTATGACGACGGCCAGTATCAGGACGATCGCCAAGCCGCCGGCTACGACGCCAATCCATTTCAATAGGTTTGTCATGATGTTCGTGGAGGGGTTGTCGGTAGTCTACCTGCCGAGAATGAAGTATTCGGATCTGGGAGGGAACGCAAGCCCGTCGGTCCGGGGTCGGCGCGGCTTCCGCTTGTCTCGTGATTCGTTCAGTGGTCCGTTGCGGTGGGCAGCCTCGAGGGAACAGATCAGGCTCTGGCTCCGCCTTGGCTCTATTCCTTCTTATCAACGTGTCCTCTCGAGTGGTAAAATGGCGCGGACATGCCGACAGGAATGCAGGCTCCTCCGACTTGGACAACGAAAATGTCAACCAAATGAACCTTGAATCTGATGGGTTGGATGAGGAGGATTCACTGGAGCTGGCAACGGAATCCACCATCATCTGCCCGCATTGCGCCGAGTGGAATACAATCAGTCACGACCCGTCCGGTGGTGCTATCCAGGAGTACGTCGAGGATTGTCAGGTCTGCTGCAGACCCTGGCGGGTAAGGGTTGCGTACACTGACGACGGGATTCCCAACGTGGAGGTCGAAGCGGCGGATTGATGAGGTGGACATTCCGGCGATCCCTGGACGGCTTTCCGCTCAACGAAGGCATGCGCTTCTGGTCACGGGGCCCGTGCACGTAGTCCCCCTTCTTCCAATGTGAGCAGGTAACCATGGACTGGATAACGAATCCCGAGGTATGGATAGCCCTGACGACGCTGACAGTGCTCGAAGTGGTCCTCGGCATCGACAACATTGTCTTCATCTCGATCCTCGCGGGCAAGCTGCCGATCGCGCAGCAGGAGCGGGCCCGGCGTCTGGGTCTGCTAGTGGCCCTTGTTACGCGCCTCCTGCTTCTGTTTTCGATTGTTTGGGTTATCCGCCTGACCGCCCCACTCATTGAAGTGATGGGCGAGGAGATCTCAGGTCGTGACCTCGTACTGATGGGAGGCGGCCTCTTTCTCCTCGCCAAGGCAACGCATGAGATCCATGAGAACATGGAAGGGCCTGGTGCACATGTGAAGGCCAAGGCAAAAGCGGGGTTCATGGGCGTGATCATTCAGATTGGATTGCTTGACATTGTCTTTTCGCTCGATTCCGTCATTACAGCGGTGGGCATGACGGACATGATAGGGGTGATGGTGGCCGCGGTGATGATCGCAATTTTTGTCATGCTGATCGCAGTCGGGCCGATTGCAGCTTTTGTTGAGCGGCATATCACCGTGAAAATCCTCGCTCTGAGCTTCCTGCTGCTGATCGGCGTCACACTCATCGCTGAAGGCCTCGATCTGCATTTCCCCAAGGGCTACATCTATTTCGCGATGGGCTTCTCCGTCTTCGTTGAGATGTTGAGCCTGCAGGCACAACGGCGACGAACGGCCAAACTACCAACCGAGGCCTAGGCTAGCAGAAGGCTAGCAGAGGCTAGCAGGGCGCTGAAAAAGGGCTCCCTTCGCGCGCCGCGGTTCGCGGCCCCCTACTACACTGCCCCATTATCCATAGGCCGCGACCCAACGCGCGTCTCCGGGAGCCCTTTTTCAGCACCCTGCTAGACTAGGGATGCTCCGCACACGTTGCGTGGTGGCCCCGAAGGACGCGCCGGCGAGTTGCACATCTCCCACCGGGCCCCTACGAAGAGCGGGCCCCGCGCTCCGGACCCACACCGACTTGTGCGGAGGTTCCCTAGCGGAAACGATACCGTGGGCGATGACATCGCGGCACGTGTCTGCCAGGTTGGCTCCGGACGATCGTGCACATCAACACGTTTCATCGCTCCCTCATACGGGCTTCTGCATCGGATCTGGTTGTCCGGTTCAGGAGAAACCGGTCGAAGAAGTCGTCCGTCGCACTGAATGACCTCAGCCATCGATGGTGCAGCAGGGAGCTGTGGACATCGTCCGGATAGACGATCAATTCATGATAGATGTCGTGCGCACGCAGAAGCTGCACGAGACCCACCGTCTGCGAAAACTCCACGTTGCGATCATCATCTCCATGAATCAGCAGCACGGGTGAAGTCCATTTATCGATTGCCGAGATGGCCGATGATTGATACGAAACGGCAGTGGTGTCGATGGAGTTTCCCCACAAGTGAACACCGGCAATGTCGACGCCGGCCGCGAAGACCTCTGAATCGCGGGCGAGGCCCTGCGCAGTGAGAATGCCCCCGTACGAAAGACCCCAGAGTCCCACGCGGTCCGGGTCGACGTCCTCTCGTGATTGCAGATACCGGCCTGCCGCTCGGATGTCCAGGTACTCCGTGTTGCCCTGGCGGCCTCGCCCCGGAGCGTTGCGGAACGCCTCGCCATACCCGATACCGCTGCGATAGTTAACGGAAAGAACGATGTACCCCTTGTTCGCAAAGTACTGATTCATGGCGTATGCCATGTGATAGAAATGGAGGTAGTGATAGGCGAGCAGCATCTGGCGGCGAGATCCACCGTGAATGAACACCATTGCCGGGCGCTGTTCTCCCGGACGCAGATCGTTGGGAAGGAATAGCTGATTGTAGAATTCAAATCCGTCTTCGGCCTGCAACGTGACATTCTCCGGCTGAACGTGGTTTGCAGTCGGAAACTCATTCGTCAACTGCGGGCGTATGATGCGCGGCGAACCGCCGGAAGCGGAGACTATGGCCACCGATTGCGGCTGAGCCGGACCGGCGCTCAACAGGGCAATACCATTGCCGGACGCCAGCGCTACCGGATGGGTCTCGGCCCCGTTTCCTGAAGTGATGCGCTGTGGCTCGCCACCCTCGGTACTGACTCGCCAGATGTGACGGCGGTGAAGGTCGTCCACGTTGGTCGCGTAGAAGAGATACGCTCCATCGGTCGAGACGGCGATCTGCTCGACGAATCCTTCACCCGGTGTAAGCTCGACGGGCGGTTCGCTCGTGCCGCTTGTGGGAATTGAGTAGTAGTGCCGCCAGTTTCCAGGCTCGGACTCGAACAGAATCCGGTCACCCGCCCAGATGAGGCTGCGCACGTCGTCGAACCTCGAATCGCCTGGCTCATTGTGCCAGAGCTCTCTCCCGGTACCTGACACGACGTCCGCGACCCAGATCGACATCGTGTATCCACCGGCGAACGTGGAGTTCTCGAGGCCGGGCCGGTCGGCGCCCCCTTGATCGTCCGGTTGGCCGAAGCGGGCGTTTCTTTCTCCGCCGAAAGGCAGGCCCGGCCGCCGGATGAATGCTACCTGTCGGCCATCGGGTGACCAGACGGGCGCCGTGTCATAGTCGACTCCCGGGGCGAGATACGTGATCTGCG
>Ga0302046_10003898_pt1 | contig 13361 bp, 12 predicted proteins | sample RVTome_11_FD_200261 | JGI IMG/M metagenome (GOLD analysis project Ga0302046, IMG submission 200261) | Soil microbial communities from uranium-contaminated site in the Upper Colorado River Basin, Wyoming, United States - RVT147D111 (version 2) ...
AAGGTCCACCCGGTCCGCTCGTCGGCTTGCACCCGCTCTGCGTCCGTCACTGCGCTCCGTCCGCGCGGCTTCAACTCGCGCCGCAAGCAAGCAAAGAGGCCCGGGCCTTTCGGCCCGGGCCAACCATGGACCCGAACGCAAAGAATTCGAACCGCCGGTGGATTGCCCTTCCAGGTGGCTCTCGTGGACACTGCGTGCCGACCCATGTACCAAGAGATCGCCTCGAAGGCCCTCCACCTCCGTGAGCTCGGCCTCAGCGACCGAGTGATCGCCAAGCGCCTCGGCGTGTCGGACAAGACGGTGGGGAAGGCCATTCGGTGGCTGCGTGGCCGCTCCCCTTGACCCCGCGGGGTCTCATGATAGACGATCTCTGTCAGGATGAAGCAGAAACCCGACGTTTGGACGCTCACGCAGGCAGCCCGACTCCTCGGCGAGCCGCAACACCGCCTGATCTACTTGTGCGAGAAAGGTGTCGTCGTGCCGGACCTCCAGGATGCAGAGGGTCGTGGGAGCAGCCGGCGATTCTCGGCCCGCAACCTGCTCGAGTTCGCGGTCGCCCTTCGGCTTCGAGAGCTGGAAATCGGAGTCGCGTTCGTCGGGGCCGTCGTCCATGTGCTCAGGGCGTTCGAGCGCAGTGTCGGGAAGGAGCTGCGCGACTTCAAGCTTCCGGACAGTCTGCGGGAGCCCAAGGCGCCCGACCTGCGAGTGGTCATCGCTGACGGAGGAAGGCTGTATTTCACACTGGTCGCCCCAGGGGCACCTGCCCGCCTCTACGGAGGTATCGACCTTCAGGATGTGACCTCGTCGCACCGCGATGCGCGCGTCCTCGCTCGTGACCTCACGGGCAAGACGGCATCCGCGAAGCGATCCGCGTCGAGAGGCTTTGGAGGACCCGAAGGAAGCCAGTTCCTGCGACTTGAACTCAGTGTTACCGAGCTGGCGCGAGCCCTCGATCTGGACGCCGTCTGATCCCGCATCTCAGCTCGGTCACTGGACCGTCTCGTCCTTGAGATCGTGGGCCTAACCACCTGGTTCGGAGCGCCGCACCGCGGGCCCCCATTTGGCCCGAGCGGGGCAGCGCGCGCTCTGCCCGGTCTCAACGCGATCGCAAGAGTGTAGTCCGGCGGCGCGTTCAACCATGGCATCGGCCGGTGGTCGCTTCGAGCCTCCGCCATGGCGATTCCAGGCTCGCCGGCTGCCAAGCAACGAACCCGGGTTCGTCCGCGTGCGGCCACCACGCCCGCTTGGGGAGGTGTCTCGGGTGCCGTTTACCGTCCTCGGCGCCCGACTCAGACGCCCCTCTACCAGGCGGTGCAGCACCACCTCGAGACGTTCGTGGCTCGGGCGGCCGCGGCCGACCCCATGGGCTACGGATTACCGGACTGGGTCGAGCGGGATTTCCGGGGCTACTTCGAGTGCGGCATCCTGGCCCATGGCTTCGCCAGGGCCCGCTGTGAAGATTGCGGCCACGAGCGACTGATCCCGTTCTCCTGCAAGAGCCGAGGCATCTGCCCTTCCTGCAACGCCCGCCGCATGTGCGAGGTCGCCGCCCACCTCACCGACCACGTGCTGCCACACGTCCCCGCACGGCAATGGGTGCTCTCGGTCCCCAAGCGCCTCCGTCCTTACCTCCACCACGACGTGCGCGTCGCCGGCACCGTACTCCAGATCTTCCTGCGGGCGATCCGCACCACGCTCCGGCGCACGAGCCCAGGAGCGCCGCGTCGCGCCCAGCTCGGAGCCGTCAGCTTCTTTCATCGTTTCGGCTCCTCCCTCAACGTCCACCCCCACTATCATCTCGTCGTGCTCGACGGCGTGTTCAGCAAGGCCGACGACAGCGAGATCGAGTTTCACGAGGCCTACGATCTGGCGCCCGATCACATCGCTCAGGTGGAGTCTGTCCTCCAGCGACGTGTCCTTCGCTACTTCCGTCGCCACGGGCTCGTCGACGAGCTCGACGCCGCCGGCATGCTCACCTGGCAGGGCTCGGGCGGGTTCAGCGTCGACGCCTCCGTGCGCATCGAGGGCGAGGACCGGGCGGGCATCGAACGTCTCGTCCGTTACTGTGCCCGCCCGCCCTTCGCGCTCGAACGGCTGCACGCCCTCGAATCCGCCCCCGCCCTCGCCTCACCCGAGAGCCGCCTCCTCTACCGCTTCCCCAAGCCCGACATCCACGGCCGCACCGAGCTGCTGCTCACACCCCTCGAGCTCCTCGACGCCCTCTCGAAGTTCGTCCCGCCCCCGCGAGTTCATCGCCACCGCTACCACGGTGTCCTGGCGCCGAATGCCAGGCTCAGGCCCCATGTCGTGGCATTCGGTCAGCCTGAGCGCGTACCCGAGCCGCCAGCACCCGAAGGCGATGTCGCCTCATCCAGCGTGTCCCCCGAACCCGCCCCCGCTCAGGCCTCCCCCGCGAGGATCCGCTGGGCCGTCCTGCTCGCGCGGATCTACGATGTGCTGCCGCTCATGTGTCCCGCCTGTGGCGCCGAGATGAAGATCCTCGCGTTTCTGACCGATCCGCCCGTCGTCTCCGCCATCGTCCTCCACCTCGACCTCCCCCACAAACCTCCGCCCCTCTCGCCCGCGCGCGGACCGCCCCAAAGCGATCTCCTCACGGGGCTCCTCGATCAGACGCCCACCTTCGATCCCGCCGAGCCCGAGCCCGTCCCGGACTTCGACTTCGACCAGTCCCTGCCCGACGACTTCGACCCCTGAGTCTCCTGAGTCCGGCCGGCCGTCGGACTCTCCTCCCCAGCTCCTTCCCCGCCCATCCGCGCATCCCGGTGGCCCATTCCGTCTCACTGACCTCCCGCGGCTCGCCGCCACATTGTGCCCTCCGGCTCGGTCCCTCTCAGCTCGTCTCCGTTGCTCTCCCTTGTCGCCCCCTGCCCCGCCCTACCTCCCCCATTGCCAAGCAAGGCCCTTTGAACTTCCTATCCGTCGAGCGGCTGCACGGTGAGATCAAGCGCCGGATCAGGGCCGCCGGCGCGTTCCCGGACCGGGCCAGTGCGCTCAGGCTCATCACGGCCGTCGCGATCAAGGCCACCACGATCTGGGGAGACCGGCGCTACCTCGACCTGTCCCTCCTCGAGACACAGGAGTCGTTCCTATCGGCCGTAAGACGACGTCGGTTGAGTGACACCGCGCGTTCCTCTGGTTCCTACTTCGAGCGGCTCGCGTTTCCAGCCGGCCCGTCAGCGAACAGCACCGTACGGTCCTGACTCTGGGACCGTCAACCGAGGCACAGGCTGACCGTGAACGTGGTTGGAGATCACTGCTTGGAGCGCGACGGTGGCCTCCAGGAATGCGGTCACCAGTGGCGGCGTCTGGGCCAGCCAGTGCAGCACGTTCCGGCTGGAACAGCGTGGCGGGGGTCACAGCCGTACAGCGCGACGCACGAGACCTCCTCTTTCACGAGCTCTAGTAACAAGGTCCTCCTGACAGCGTCCTTTCAGAAATGTCGCCGGCGACGATCCCGAGGCACGACGGGAGTTGAAGAGACGCGGTTATTGAAGCGATGCCACGTACTCGGCGGGCAGCCCGATCCTCTGAGCGATGGCGCGCAGCTTGGCCGCATATTCTGGATTGCGTTCACTGGGTGACGGAGGCTGCAAAAGATTGTAGCAAAGCGCGGCGATCACGCCTCCACTTGCCAACTGTGCGAGCACCGCCTGCGGCCTGTAGACCTGGACGCTCGGTTCAGAATAGAGGCGATCCAGCTCAGACAGCGTGAGCGAGCAAACTAGTCCGTGGACTCGGCCGCCGGGCGTGGAAACAAGCGCCGCACGCTGGCCGATGCGGAGGGCAAGGCCGTCGACTGCAGCGAGCTCGGTGCCCTCGGGTTCAAGGCCCTTCGCACGAAGAAGTTCCTCGTCCATGAACAATCCATAAAAGAAAACGTCTGCGCGTCGCAAAGACATGCCCTGCTCCTCCTGTTACCATCCCTTGGTTTGTCGAAGGCTCGTGATATGAGCCACGTGGTCGCGAAGGCATCCTGATCGAACTTCATGACGATGGGATTCGACGCGGTCAACGCGACCTTCATGCGAATAAACGCATTCGCGTGGCTGTCAGCCATGTGGTGAACCAACTCCCGCACAGTCTATCCACCAGTGTGATACGGCGTATCGAGCAGCGCGTCATCCAGGCCGGCAACCGCCTCTCGGATCCGCTGGGGCAGCGCTGCGATGTTCGCCACGGCAGCACGGCGCGTCTCGGCAGTGATGACAGCATCCCGGTCAAATTCCCCAATCGGGAATCTGGGATCAACAACAAGAGGCTCGTGCAACAATCTCATTCCCCCTTCAACGCCAGCGTCGGTTCAGGGATACGAGATTCAAACGTCCCTCCGGTTGGTAGTCGAAACCCATTTCTCCGTCGCTCAGTCGCAGCGCGCCCGCCGACACGCCAGCCGTCCCTCCTCGGCACGCGTGCGCATCTCGTCCAGACGCGGCCGGTCGAGCCACTGCCCGCCGACCACGACACCGACCAACGAGCGCACAGCAGTCGGGTCGGCCAGCGGGTTTGCGTCGAGGAGCACCAAGTCGGCGCGAGCACCGACCTCCACGGTACCCCATTCGCCGCTTTCGCCGAGGACGGCCGCGGGAGTAGCGGTGAGCGCCTTCAGGGACTCGAAGGGCGAGAGCCCGAACGCGTGGAGGTGGAGCATCTCCGAGACCGCCGACTCGCCCGCGACCTCCAGGGCGGTGTGGGCGTCCGTGCCCACCATCAACGGCACCCTGGCCGCGTGGAGCTGGCGGACGAAGAGCGCGAGGAATTCGGGGTCGATGCGGGTGAAGCCGTTCTCGCGCCATATCTGCGGCATCCGATACAGGAACTCCGCCTCCTCCTCCCCCGCGTGCCGGAAGGCTCGATCGTACATCTCCGGCGTCACGTAGGCGGAATCCAGCTCGAGGGCGGAAGCGATCGTCAACGTGGTGCTGATGGTGGTCGTCACCGCAACGCCGGACGCGGCGACCCGACGGGCGAGATCGGCCGAGGCGACCGTATCCGACGGGTCCGGCCCGAGGCCGTACGTGATCAGCTCGCCCACGTGCTCGACGACCGTCATCCCGGAGCCCAGCACCTCGTCGATCGTGAGGTCCTGGTGCGGATCGCCGGTTCGCGTGATTGGAGGGTGCCCCGTGACCGGGAGCCCGACGCCCTCCGCCGCGGCCATGAGCGCGTCGAACGCATCCCGCGGGAACCCAAGGATCTTGATGGATGCGTATCCCGAGTCGGCGATCTCGCGCACGTACGCCTCGAGCGTGTCCAGCGACGTGATCGGCTGCCTTCCAGGGAGGGTGAACCCCGGCGTGTCCCATGCCAGGGCAGGAGAAGCGTTCACCAGCGTAGGCCCGACGATCTCGCCGGCGCGTATCGCGCGCGCCCAGACCAACGGGTCGCCGAGGCCGCCATGCATGTTGCGCACGGTGGTGAAGCCCTGGGCGAGGAACAGGCCGAGGACGCCTCGGGCACGGACGTGGGCGTGTCCGTCGACCAGTCCCGGCACGAGGTAGCGCCCTGTGCCGTCGATCGTGGGCGTACCCTCGGAGACGCGGACGGCGTCCGCGCCCACGATCTCGGCGATCCTGCCGTTCCGGACGAGCACGGTCCGATTCTCGAGGACCGTGTCAGCCGTCATCGGGACGACGTCGACGTGGGCGATCGCCAGGTCCGCTTCGACAGGGGGTCCGCCGCGACAGGCGGTGAGCGCCAGGACGATCGCCGACGCCCAGCGCCTCAGGCCGTTACTCACGTTTCCTCCTCCTCGCGTCTCGTGTCAGCCGGCCGGCAGGCGCCGGACATCGCTTCCGTCCGGGCGCGCCGAATACAGGCGGCTCTCCCCGTCCTCGCCGTATCGGCCGAAGAAGATGCGCTGCCCATTCGGGTGCCAGGCCGCATTGCCGCTGTCGACGCCCTCGACGAGCAGGCGTGGCTCGGCGCCGGCGTCCACGGCCAGCGCGTACAGGTCGAAGCGGTCGTTGGCGAAGTCGCCTGAGACGAACAGGATCGTCGAGCCGTCCGGAGACCAGCGCGGATACCAGTCCGAGTCGGGGGTTGAGACGAGCAGCCGGACGTTGGATCCGTCGCGGCCCATCACGTAGATGTCGTCGGTGCCGTGCCGGTTCGAGACGAACGCGATCCTCGATCCGTCCGGAGACCACTGCGGCCCGTAAGTGGAGTGTGTCGTGTTGGTCAGCCGTCGGACATCGCTGCCATCCGCACCCATAAGGTAGATGTCCCGCGAGCCGTCGCGGTCGGAGTCGAACGCGATGAGCCTTCCGTCCGGAGACCAGTCCGGCCCCGAATCGGAAGTCGGATGACGGGTCAGGTTGTCTGCGTCGATCCATCTGCACTCACCACGTAGATCTCGTCGTCACCGTCCCGATACGACTTGATGGCGATGAGCGCCCCGTCCGGTGACCAGGCAACCTCCGCGTCGAACGCGTCGTTGTCGGTGATGCGTATGGCGTCGTGACCGTCCACGCTCGACACGTAGATCTCGAAGTTGATCGGACGCTCGAGCGGGATCCCCGGCGCGTTCGACATCAGCGCGAGGCGGGTGCCGTCCGGGGAGACTTCCGCGTGGGTGGCGCTGCCGGGTCCGTTCAACACGTTGGAAGCCGGATTCTCTGCGCCAGGCGCGTCTCGAATCGATTGCCCGCCGCTCCCGCACCCGACCAGCAACGCGCTCGAGACGACAGCAATACCCCTACCCATGCCCCGAAGCCCTCGCCTCATCCCCACCTCCCATTGAAGGGCAGGTCGATATCATACGCCGAAGCGTCCGTCCTCCCGGAGAATACGCATCGTGTCAACCCGCGTGGCCTTCAGGGGGCTGGTAAGCCACCGAATGGCGCTCATGCGACGTGGCGTTACACGTAGATCGAGGATAATCCGCCGCGCCCCGGTGAGTCTTGCACGCGTGAAGCCCCGCCGGCAGACCGACGAAATAATCGGTCTTGACGAACTATTCGGTCGGCAGCATCTTTCACCCACCAACACCCGGAGGAGAGCAGATGACCGCCGCGTTGCCCGAACTTTCCCTGGTCCACGAGCCCGCCCAGGCCAGCAGCCTGATCGACGCCACCCGGCGCGACCTGCTGGAGCGACTGCGCGAGCCCGGGTCCGCCGCCGGACTCGCGCGCCCGCTCGGGATCCCGCGCCAGAGCATCAACTATCACCTCCGGGAGCTCGAGCGCACCGGACTGGTCCGATGCGTCGGCGAGCAACGCAAAGGCAATTGCACGGAGCGGTTGATGCAGGCGACCGCCCGCGCGTTCGTGATCAGCCCGGAGATTCTCGGTTCGTTGGCGCCCTCCCCGGCGCCGGCAGAGGATCGCATGAGCGCCGCGACCCTGGTCGGCGCCGCCGCCGAAACCATCCGCAGTGTGTCGGCGCTGGATCGGAAGGCCGCTGCCGAGGGGAAGCGATTCGCCACCCTCACGCTGGAGGCCGAGATCCGGTTTGCCAGCGCGGAAGCGCGTGCGGCGTTCGCGGCAGAGCTCACCGACGCCGTCGCCCGTCTCGTTGCCCGCTTCCACGATGACCACGCGCCCGCGGGCCGCACGTTCCGGCTGGTCGTCGGCACTCACCCGAAGGTGCCGCCCGCTGCACCCGCCTCAGGAGGGGATCGTGTCTGAGTCCGGACGGCAGGTCACGATGGTGCTGGACCTCGAGGCCGCCCTCGAGGACGCCTGGCGCGCGCTCACCGATGCTCGCGAATTGACGCGCTGGTTTCCGCTGACCGCGGAGGTGGACGGGCGGCCCGGCGGCACCATGGTCTGGGACTGGGGAGAGAAGTTCCACTGGGCCACCCGCATCGACGCATGGGAGCCGCCCCACCGGTTGCGCCTCGTGCAGGGCGTGGAGCGTCCCCACGACGTCGATGGGAATCCGCTCACCGATGGATTCATCCCGTCCGCCGCCATGGCCATGGAGTTCTCGCTGGAGACGTATCGGGGAAAGACGCGGCTCCGGCTGGTGCACTCCGGCTTCGGCGCGGGCGCGGCGTGGGACGACGAGCTGGAGGGCGTACGGAACGGCTGGGCCTTCGAGCTCCGGGGTCTCGGCCATTATCTGGCTCGCCACCGGGGCAAGGACCGCTATGTCGGGTGGGGCAATGCTTCGTCCCGGGCGTCGCACGCGACCATGTGGCAGGGCCTCCTCGGTCCGGGCGGATACGAGATCGAGGCGGCCGCCCTGGCCGTCGGCGAGCCGTTCGCGGTTCGCACGCCGGACGGAACGCGGTTGACCGGCGTCGTCCGGTTTCACCAGCCAGAGCGGGAGTTCGTGGGAACGGTGCAGGAGCTCGACGACGGCGTGTTCCGGCTGGCCACCTGGTCCGGAGGCGGCGCTGTCGGTGTGAACGTGTGGGTAGCGACCTGGTCCCCGGCGCACGAGCGGCAGGTTCTCGCGCTGGGCGCCGCGGCGCAGGACTTCCTGGACCGGACGCTGCCTGACCCATCACTCGTTACTCAAGAGGATAGGAACGACCGATGAGATCCCCACTGGTAGTCCTCACCGCGCTGATGATCGCAGCGCCCGTGTCCTCTCGCCCGACCGCCGCCCAAACCGCTTCGTCGCCGGCCGACCGCGCGTTCGAGCGGCTCGAGTCCCTCGCCGGGCACTGGACCTACCGCGACAGCCTCGACTACAACATCGGCGCCCCCCGTCCCGAGGTCGCGGTCGGGACGGTGTGGTACGCGCTGGTCGCGAACGGGACGACGATCCAGGAGAACGTCAACGGTCCGGGCCACGACGTCGCGGACATGATCTCGATGATCCGCGTGGATGGGGACCGGCTGGTGCTCGATCACTACTGCTCGTCCGGCACCCAGCCGCGGCTCGTTTCGCGGGGCCTGGAAGGCAACGTGATCCGGTTCGTGTTCGAGAGCGGCACCGGCATTCCCACGCCCGCCACCGGCCACATTCACGAAGCGACGTTCACGTTCCTGCCCGGCGGCGGGTTCGAGAGCCGCTGGACCTGGCAGGAGCCGGGCAAGACGCACATCGGAGTGCGCCGGCATGCCATGAAGGCCTCACGTTCGGCGCGCTGATAGGTCGGACTCCGGGGCGTGCGTCGTTCGACTGACGCACGACCCGATTCCCCTTTGCCTCGGTGCCCCGGCCGGCATCGAGCCGCGCGCTGCTCGAGCGCGATCACTCGGACATTGTCGGAGAGGCCCTCTCTCGTTTCTCCGGGGCACAGGACGACGGCAGAACATGGCCGGGAAGCCCTTCGATCTACAGCCCACGCTGAATGGGAAGCTCGTGCGGCTACGCCCGCATGCCAGGCTTGGGGATGACGCGGTAGAGCCGTGCCATTTGTGGCTCGGTCATGCCCTGGACCGTGCGAGGCAATCCGCCTGGTCCTGCCTGATCTCCGGGCGATAGCTCGTAAGCGGCCTCGCCCCAGCACCGACTCGGGCTCCGGCCCTGGCTCGGCGGGTCGCCGGATCCCCCCGCCCCCGCCTCCAGCGCCCATCCACACATCCCGGCGGCGCATCCCCGAATTCCTGACCCTCTTCAGCCGACCTCGCCTCTCGCAGCCGACACCCGGCCTCCGCCCGCTTGCAACCGTTCGAAGCTTCGCCGGGTCCAACACAGGTACTTCTCTCGATAAACGAGGGAAGCGGGACCACACCGTCGGACAGGAGCCGAGACGATGAGGTGGCTGAGCGACTTGCCTGTTCCGCCTGCGCGCGGTCTTCGACCGCCGCACGATAGCAGGTGTGCGTCGTGCAGTGGGGCGACAACATCGGCAAGTTCGGGATCACCGAGGGCGAGACGATCACGGCGCACATCGACCTCCAGAGCCGCGAGTCCAACGGCCGCTGGTACACCGACGTGAAGGCATGGCGAGTCGAGCGGCCGGACGAGTCGGGCGCCGCGCCGCCCGCGCCGGACGGCGAGCCGTGGCCGGAGTCCTCGCCTGAGGGGCGACGGCGAGGACGACGGGCTGCCCTTCTGAGGCGAGGAGCGGGCCCGCCCGCGAAACCCGCGCTCACCGCCGGACGTACTATCATTTGACTTTGTCAAAATAATCCGATCCGGCCGGATGCCCGCATGACCAAGCGTACCCACCTGGGCGACCTCGAAGAGCTTGCCCTTCTCGCCGTCCTGCGACTTGGGGACGACGCGCACGGCGGTGCCGTCCGCGACGAGCTCGCGGCCCGCGCCAACCGCTCGGTTTCCATCAGCACGGTCTACGTGACGCTCATGCGCCTGGAGGAGAAGGGGTACGCGCGCTCGTGGCTGGGCGAGCCCACCGAGGAGCGCGGCGGAAAGGCCAAGCGTCACTTCGCGGTCAGCGCCGAAGGCCTCGCCACGCTCGAGGCGACCCGCGCCGTGCGGGAGCGGATGTGGGAGGGCGCCGATCGCGCTCGGGGTGGGGCCCATGCCGGCTGAACGCGCCGGCAGCGCGCCGCCGCGGCTCGCGGAGTGGCTCGTCCTTGCGCGCCTCCCGGAGGAGATCGCCTCGGCGGTCGCCGGCGATCTCGCTTACGAGTACCGCACCCGCGTGGTGCCCGCGCGCGGGCGGGTGCTCGCCGACCTGTGGTATTGGGGGCAGGCGATCTCGCTACGCGCCGGTTCCCTACGCCGCGCGGCTCGCCGGCTGCGCGGGGTCCAGCCGACCTGGGAGCGCAGCCGCGCGGGCCGCGCATCCCCCGATCCCGATTCCTGGAGCAGGCTCCTCATGCACCCGCACGACCTGAAATACGCGCTTCGGCGCCTCGCCCGTAGCCCGGGGTTCACACTCGTCGCGGTGCTGTCCCTCGCGCTGGGCATCGGTGCCAACACCGCGATGTTCAGCCTCGTCAACGCGGTGCTCCTTCGCGAGCTGCCGGCGCGGGCACCCGACGAGCTCGTGGAGATCTACACGTCCGAGGCCAACGGCTACGCGTTCTCGACGTCTTCGCACCCGGACTACAAGGATCTGCGCGACCGCACCGCGACCGGCGGTCCCCTCACGGGGGTCGTCGGCAATCGGACGTTCATGGCGAGCGTCGAGCGCGACGGCAGAAACGAGGTCGCGCTCGGTGAGCTGATCTCATGGGACTACTTCGAGGTGCTGGGCGTGCCCATGCAGCTCGGGCGCTCGTTCCTCGCCGAGGAGGACGAGACGCCGGGCACGCATCGGGTCGCGATCCTCGGTCACCGTACGTGGGTGCAGGACTTCGGCGCCGATCCCGCCGTGCTCGGCCGCGACGTCCAGCTTGGCCACGCGCCGTACACGATCGTCGGCGTCGCGCCGGAAGCGTTCACGGGCTCGATGCCGGTCCTCGTCACGGCCTACTACGTGCCGCTCATGATGACCGACGAGCTCGAGTCTTTCGGGAGTTCAGGCCAGGTCGAGCGACGCGGCAGCCGCTCGATGTTCCTCAAGGGCCGCCTCGCCCCCGGCGCCACGGTCGCGCAGGTCGACGACGCGCTCATGGCGTTCTCGCGTGGCCTGGAGGAGGCGTATCCCGATAGCAACGAGCGGCGCATCATGTCCGCGCTTCCGATCGGCGACGTCGCGCTGCATCCGATTGTCGATCGCGCGCTTGTGCCTGTTGCGAGCCTGCTGCTCGTCGTGGTTGGCATCGTGCTGCTCATCGCGTGCGCGAACCTCGCGAGCTTCCTGCTCGCGCGGGCCGAGGACCGCCGCAAGGAGATCGCGGTTCGGCTCGCGCTCGGCGCGGGGCGGGCGGCGCTCGTGCGTCAGCTTCTCCTCGAGACCACGATCCTGGCGATTCTCGGTGGCGCCGCGGGCGTCGCGCTCGCGCAATGGACGCTCGGCGTCCTCATGGCGTTTCGCCCGCCGCTGCCGGTTCCGATCAGCTTCGACGTCGGGCTCGACCGCACGGTGCTGCTCTTCACCGGCGCGGTCTCGTTGCTCGCGGGCGTCGCGTTCGGCCTGGCGCCCGCGCTGCAGGCGACGAACCCGGACATCGCACCTACGCTGAAGAACGAGGGCACCGGCGGCGGCGCACCCCGGCGCTTCAGCCTGAGGGGCGGGCTCGTGGTCACGCAGGTGGCCTTCTCGTTCCTGCTGCTCATCGGCGCCGGACTCTTCGTGCGCTCGCTCGAGAAGGCGCAGCGCATCGATCCGGGCTTCTACACAGGGCCGGCGGCGCTCGTCTGGCCGATGGCCCACATGTCGGGCTACCAGGGCGACGAGCTCGGGCTCTTCTTCCGGACCTACGAGGAGCGGCTCCTTGCCCATCCCGACATCGACGCCGTGGCGATGACCGAGCACCTGGGGCTCGGCGCATCGGTCCACACCGGTAGCTACGTGCTGCCCGACGTTCCCGCGGAGACGCCCAACGGCGACATGAGCATCGACGATACCTCCGTCAACCCCGGCTACTTCGACGCGATGGACGTGCCGATCGTCCGCGGCCGCGGCTTCCTGGAGAGCGACGTCGAGAGCGACCCGCCCGTCGTCGTGAGCGAGGCGTTCGTCGAGCGCTACTACCCTGGGCGCGACGTCATCGGCATGGCGCTCGGAAGGCCCGGCGGAAGGGAGGTCCACATCGTCGGCGTCGCGCGCGACACCAAGGTGCGCACGCTGGGGGAGGCGCCGCGCCCGTACATCTATGAGCTCCAGGGGCAGCCCTACACATCACCCCAGTTCGTGGTGCGGGGACGTGGCACGGGCGAGGATCTCCTCGCGGCCGCTCGCCGGGTGCTCGACGAGATCGATCCGGACATGGTCGTGATCAACGCGCGCACGATGAACGAGCACCTCGCGATCATGCTCTTTCCTCCGCGCATGGCGGCGCTCCTGCTGAGCGTCTTCGGTGGGCTCGCGCTCACGCTGGCCGCCGTGGGCATCTACGGCGTCGTGAGCTACGCGGTGGCGAGGCGAACGCGGGAGCTCGGGATCCGCATGTCGCTCGGGGCGAGCGCGCGCGACGTGGTCCGCATGGCGGTCGGCGGCGGGATGCGGCTCGTAGCGGTCGGCGGCGCGGTGGGCGTCGCGATGGCGGCCGCGATCACGTGGGCGATCAGGGGATTCCTGTACGGGATCGGCCCCAACGACGTCGTGACGTTCGCCGCGACGGTCGCGATCCTCGGCGGCGTGGCGCTGGTGGCGGCGTGGGTGCCCGCGCGACGCGCCAGCGCGGTGGACCCGGTGTGGGCGCTGCGCGGCGATTGAGGGGGGATGAGGTGGTGTTCGAGACTTTGGCTTCCAGGCGGCGGTGAGAAAGGCCAGGATCCTCACCTCGCCTTGTGGCGAGAACGGCCCACCCCCGCCTACTCCGCGCTCAGCGCCTCCGCCGGCTCGACTCCCGTTGCCGCGCGTGCGGGCACAAGCGTCGCCACGACCGAGACCGCCACGATCCCGAGCGTGATCGCCATGTAGGTCA
>Ga0302046_10003900_pt1 | contig 13359 bp, 9 predicted proteins | sample RVTome_11_FD_200261 | JGI IMG/M metagenome (GOLD analysis project Ga0302046, IMG submission 200261) | Soil microbial communities from uranium-contaminated site in the Upper Colorado River Basin, Wyoming, United States - RVT147D111 (version 2) ...
GTCCAAGTCGTGGACCGGGCTGAAGGTTTGCGGAATGGGCACACCGGCTTCTTGAGCAAGCTGATACTGAAATCTCTTACTCGCTAATTTTTCTAGGGTGCTCTCGTCAGGAAGGACGATTTCGTAATAGGCTGCCAGCGCGGCCCTGTGCCGGGACAAGAACAGCACATAGTCGTCAGCGCAGGCTATCATTGCGCCCCTAACGGGCAAGCGCCGTCCTACCCGTCGCAGCATTTCCAAAAGCGCTGCCTCGCCACCGTCGTGCCAAGGCTGAATGAACGTATTTCCGTAGCGCGATCGTGTTTCCGGGCGCCTGCTCTTGCCGACGGACAGCACCGGAATCCCCCTGCGGCCTAGGCTGCGAACGAATGCCAAACCGTTGGCCCAGTCACCCCCTAGAATGACTGCGGGCGGTTTGCCGGCTGTCGCTTTCCGCAGGAACTGCTCTTTCCATTTCACGCCGGCGGATGGGGCTTCCCGTGACACCGGAGGATAGTACGTGAACACACCGTTGCGGAAAACGACCTTTGCTTCATCTTCTGTTCAGCCAAACGTGGACATACTGGCTGAGTCGAAATAAGGTGGTTGCTGGCTGACCACAGCAGCGGAGCTCGAACATGACGGCATGGAAAGCGAATCCGTGGATCCCGGCTCTCGGCAGCATGCTCCTGTGTGTGGCTGTCATGCCGGCAGGCACGCTCGGAGCCCAGGAGAGGGATCTCAGCGGCGAGTGGGTCATCGACCCGGACGAAAGCGACGAGCCGGCCGATGTCCTCGAGACGCTTACGCGGGGTAGATCCGGCGGGAGCGGGGTCGGCATTGGCATCGGTATCTTTGGAATCCCCGTAGGCGAGGTCGCGCGGACCGGTGGGGGCGGAAGCGAGCCGGAGGAGGTGGTGCGGCGCGACCTCCGCAAGCTTCGCCGGCATCTCATCAACACCGTCGATGAGCTCGACATCGAGCAATCGCCGGACACCTTGCGCGTTGACTACGACGACTTGGGCACATCTATCTATCGCACCGGCGAGACGCTGGAAGGAGGCGAGGAAACTTCGCTTGCGGAATGGCGTAGAGACGTTTACACCGTGGAGCGTCACATGGCCGATGATCTGCAGGCTACCGAGGAGCTCTATCTGGACCGCAGGGACCCGGACCGGCTTCACTGGAAGGTCTCTATCGAGCTCTCCTCGGGCAAGGCCGTCCAGATCGACCGCATTTACGATCGCGCGCCGCAACCTTGACAACTGCAAGGTCACGGATCACCGGAGCATGATCAAGCGCTTACCATTGTTGCTATTGAGCGTTGCGATGGCGTCGTCGGTGTACGCGGGCGCAGCCACCGCGTCGGAGATCTATCGATGGGTAGGCGACGATGGTGTCGTGCACTACAGCGATACCAGGCCCCAAGACGAAGCAGCGGTTACAACGCTGCAGATCGAGGAGACGAATCCAAAGGACTACGACCCGGCTACCAATCCGTATTCCGTTCTTAACCAGGCACAACGAATCAGCCGTTCCTGGAGGGCGCTCGACGCTCGGCAAGAGCGAGAAGAAGAGCGAGAGGAATCGAATGATGGCCGATATCTTGCGCCGCCTGAATACGATCCCTATCTGTACTATGGACCGATTGCGTATTTTCCATCGGCGCCGATAAGGACGGGTCCACGCAATAGGCCCCGGGCTGCACGGCAGCAGCTGCGTGCGCTCGAAGAGCTGAGTCTGGTCGGCCGGAGACCGCACAGCATCAACTCAGGCGCTCACCGCGCCCGCGTTTCGACAAGCGCGAGCCTACCGATCGTTGCGCCGGAACGCGTGACGCGCCCGTAGCGGACAACCTGCTGGTTGCGCCGCTCGCCTACATCCGAGCAACGACCTTCAAGAACACGGTTCGCCCGAACTCGCTGCGTGTCAGCGGATCGCTGAACTCCGCATGCGAGTCGTCGAGCACGTTCTCGCTCATGACCGAAAGCTCGATGTCCGGGCGCAGACGCCACGCGAGGCGAACATCCACCGCGGTATACGATGGCACCGCGGGCAACGGCAACGATGCGATACCGCGCACGGTCACATCGAGCTCCCAGCGCTCCGCCAGCGTGTGCATCGAGCGCAAGTGCCAGCTGTGGTCCGGATCGTTGCCCTCGGCAGCCACGCCGCCGTTCAAGCCGTCGCTGCCCGGCTTGAGCTCGAGGTCCTTGTTCAGCGTCGTGAATCCAACGCTCAGGCGCCAGCTGTCCGTCGCCTGATAGCTGCCCCACATTTCGAAGCCGTTCGTGCTGCCGTCCATCTCGTTGGCAAACTCGAGGAAGTCGCCGGTTGGCGCGATCTCGAGCGTGCGCAGATGGTCGTACTCCGTGTGAAACGCGGTTAGCGCATACGTGAGCCGCGCAAGCGGCTGGCCGCGCACACCTACCTCATAGACCTGCGCCACCTCGGAGCGAAACCCGGCTCCGCCTTGAAGGAGAAACGGCGGTCCGTCGGCCGGAAAGTAGAACTCGCGATCGATACGCGAGGGTGCGCGCACGGTGCGAGAACCTGCGGCCCACAGCAGATGGTCATCGGTGAACCGAAACGCCACACGCGCGCTCGGCAGGAATTCGCTGCCCGTGTAGTCGTTGCGTTCTATCCGTGCGCCGAACGTAAGGCGCACGTCGTCGCGCAGCACGATCTCGTCTTGCGCGAACAGGCTGCCCCACGTGCGACCCGTGTCCGCCGGCAAGAAGGCAACGAAGTCGTCGTTGATGATGCGGTCCTTGCCGTAGCGATAGTCCGCACCCCATGTGACGGTATGCGGCCCGATCGGTGCCAGTAAGTGTTGGAACTGCACGTCGAGCACGTCGAGCGTGTCGTCGAGCGTGCCGGGAGCATCCCGCTCCGTGCGGTCGTAGTAAGCGAGCAGCGTCAGATTCGAATCGTCGTCGAGGCGGTGCTCCCAACGGGTGAGCACATTCATGCCCGCGATCGAGATGGGATTCAGGCGGCTGATGCCGTTGAGCGTGAACATGCCGGGCGCAGGCTGCCCTTTGTCGCCGCCGTAGACATCGCCCTGCACGGTGAATTGATCGGTGGCCCTCTCCCAGTCGGCGCGAAACCCCACTTGCCCTATGTGCCCCTCGTCGTCGACGGCCGCGCCGTTCTCCAACGACGTCTGATCGCGGTCGAAATAACGGCCGTACACGCGGAAGCCGCCGTTGGCGCCCAGTCGTCCGCCGTAGCGGGCGGATGCGAGCCGCTCGGCGTTGCCGCCGCCGACGGCAACCAACGTCGACTGTGTGTCCCTGGCCGAGCGCGTGATGATGTTTATGACGCCGTTGACGGCGTTCGTGCCCCACAGTGTGCCGCCGGGCCCGCTGATCACCTCGATGCGTTCGACGTCTTCGAGAAGCACCTCCTGCGCATCCCAGAACACGCCCGAGAACAGCGGGCTGTAGACGGTTCGGCCGTCGATCAACGTAAGGACCTTGTTGCCCGCGGGATTGTTGAAGCCGCGCGCGCTGATCGAATACTCACTGGCGCTGGTGCGCGCGACGACGAGATTCGGAGCCAGCCTCAGTGCCTCGGGCAGGCTCGTCACGCCGGTGCGGCGAATGTCGTCTCCCGTGATCACGAACACCGAGGCGGCAGCATCGGACAGCGGTTCCGCGCGCCCCGAGACGGAAGTCACCCGGATGTTGCCGAGCTCTTCGAGGCTCAAGTCGATGAGCTGTAGCCCTTGGGAGTTGGCTACCGTAGCCTGCGCGACGACGAGCACGCCGGCAGTCATGCTGCATCCCAGTCGTCTTGCACGCCACGTCCAGTCCATCGGTGCCGTTGTCACGCAATCCCTCGCTGGTCGTCGGACGGAAGGCCTCCACCACGCACATCGAGCCTGGGCTCACCGGAGTTCACACGCGGGCAGGCCATGGCATCCGGAATGTACCTCGTTTGCCTAAGTGGAGCCAGTCCAGACCGGGTAGACTGCTTGGATGCACCTCTCCGAGCTCGCGAGCGCGTCTCAAAAGGTTGCCGCCACCCGCAGCCGTCTCGAGAAGCGCGCCGCTATCGCCGAGTGTCTACGTCGTGCCGACAAGGACGAGGTGTCGCTGGTGGTCAGCTATCTTGCCGGCAACCTCCCGCAGGGCCGAATCGGCTTGGGCTACGGGGCCATTCGAGGTTTCGATGCCGGTCAGCGCGCAGCATCACCACTGTTGACTTTGAATGACGTCGATGCGGCCTTTAACCGCATAGCAGCCACGCGCGGAAAAGGCTCTCAAGCGGCACGGCAGGAGGAGCTCGCCGAGCTTTTCGCTCGTGCCACGATGGACGAACGCGATTTTCTCATCCGCCTGATTCTCGGCGAGCTGCGTCAAGGCGCGCTCGAAGGCGTGCTGGTCGAGGCGATCGCAGATGCCGCGGCGATCGACGTCGCGGAGGTCCGCAGAGCCGTGATGCTCGCCGGCGAGCTGCCCAAGGTCGCGGAGGTCGCGCTCACCGAAGGGCGTGCCGGTCTCGCGCGCTTTCGGCTGACGCCGCTGTCGCCGGTCCAGCCGATGCTCGCGCAGCCGGCGGCGGATATCGATGCTGCGATCGAGTCGCTCGGCGAAGCCGCGCTCGAGTACAAGCTCGACGGCGCGCGTGTGCAGATCCATAAGGTCAAATCGGAAACCAGGATTTTCACGCGCAACCTGAACGACGTGACGGCGAGCCTCCCCGACATCGTCAGTGCCGTTCAATCGTGCCCGGCACGCGAGATGATCCTCGACGGCGAGGTCATCGCGCTTCACGCCGACGACCGTCCGCGGCCGTTCCAGGTGACGATGTCGCGCTTCGGCCGCAAGAGCAACGTCGTGGCGATGACCGAAAAGCTGCCGCTCACGCTGTATCTCTTCGACTGCCTCTATCACGACGGTGACGAGCTGATCGACCGGCCCGGCGTCGAGCGCTTCGCGCGTCTCTCGACGGCCACGAGACCCGAATTGCTCGTGCCGCGGATCGTCACGGCCGACCGCGACACGGCGGCCGCCTTCTTCGACGAAGCGCTCGAGAAAGGCCACGAAGGCGTCATGGCGAAGTCGCTGACGGCGCCGTATCAGGCCGGCAGCCGCGGCGGCGACTGGCTCAAGGTGAAGCCCGCACACACGCTCGATCTGGTCGTGCTCGCGGTGGAGTGGGGCAGCGGGCGGCGCAGCGGCTGGCTCAGCAACCTGCATTTAGGGGCACGCGATCCCGAGACCGGAGGCTTCGTGATGCTCGGCAAGACCTTCAAGGGGCTCACGGACGAGTTGCTCGAATGGCAGACGAGGAAGCTGCTGGAGCTCGAGACCGGCCGCGAGGGTCACGTGGTGCACGTGAAGCCTGAGCTCGTGGTCGAGATCGCGGTGAGTCAGATCCAGAGGAGCCCGCAGTACCCGGCCGGGATGGCGCTGCGGTTTGCGCGCGTGAAGCACTATCGGGAAGATAAGCGGGCCGAGGAGGCGGATACCGTCGCCACGGTTCGCATGCTCTTCGAGCAACAGTAAGGAAAATCATGAGACAAGTCGTGGTGCTGCACGGCTGGAGCGACGACTCCGAGTCCTTCAAGCCCCTGATCGCGTTTCTGAAGCGCAACGGCTACGAGGTGACGCCGCTGTTTCTCGGCGACTACATCTCGATGCGCGACGAGGTGCGCATCGAGGACGTCGCGCGGCGCATGGAGGAGGTCGTCCGCGAGAAGATGGCGAAGCCCGCGGATGCGCGGGACCGGCTCGACAAGACCTTCGATTTGATCGTGCACAGCACCGGCGGGCTGCTCGCGCGCCGCTGGATCGCGGAGTACTGCAAGGACGGCGCCTGCCCGGTGCGCAATTTCCTGATGCTGGCGCCGGCGAACTTCGGCTCGGTGCTGGCGCACAAGGGCCGCTCGATGATCGGGCGGCTGTTCAAAGGCGGGCTCAAGACCGGTTTCCAGGTCGGCGAGGAGATGCTCTACGCGCTCGAGCTCGGCTCGTCGTTTCAATGGGAGCTCGCGCAACGCGATCTGTTCGTGCCGGCGGGCGACGGCAATACCGAAGTCTTCTACGGCGCGGACAAGACGCGGCCGTTCGTGATCACCGGCACTCACGCCTACAAGGGCCTCGGCCGCGACCTCATCAACGAGAACGGCTCCGACGGCACCGTGCGCGTCGCCGCGGCGAACTTGAACGCGCACGGCATCACGGTGGATTTCACCGCGAGCCTCACCGAGCCGCGCATCGAGCCCTGGGGGCGCCGCGGCGGAGCCGAGCTCGAGTTCCCGATCGCGGTGCTGCCGGACCGCGACCACGGCAACGTCATCGACCCGGACGCGGACGGCCACGCGAACGATCCCGAGTATCAGGCGCGGCTCGCCGAGCTGATCGTCGATGCGCTCGGCACGCAGACGGCGGCGCAGTATCAGGCCAAGGTGGAATCCTGGAACGCCGTGACCAGGGACACGCGGACCCTGGCGGGGCTCTGCGACGGTGCCGGCAAGCGCAGGCAGGAGATATTCGGGCGCAGCCCGCCGGATTCGAGCTACTTTCACGAGCACTATCAGATCGTCGTGCGCGCGGAGGATCAGTTCGGCGCGCCGATCCTCGACTACTTCATCGAGTTCTTCCCGACGCCGGAGGATGTGCACCGCTTCACGCAGTTCCGCAAGGCCTCGCACTTCTTCCACGATAAGGTGCTCGAGCATACGCACGTGCATCGGCGAAACGCGGCCCACCGCTGCTTCTTCGTCGACCGCTACGACCTCATGCGCGAGGGCGGCTTCTATTCGATGATCCCCAAGGACAGCCCCGCCGGGCTCGCCTTCACGGCGACCGCGGCCGATCCAGGGCCGCACGTGTCCCACTTCGCCCACGGCGTGCCTTCGAAGCGCGGCGTCGTCGAGCTTCACGGCACCGACAAGGCGGACCGCTGGCTCAAGCGCCATTGCACGCATTTCATCCGCATGATCGTGCCGCGCGTCGGCGCCAAGGAGCTCTTCAAGCTGACGCGCGCCTGAGGGAGCCGGGACGACTCGGCCGCGGGTCCGGCAACTTTCCGCGGACGAGCTCAGCGCTTTTGCGTGACCAAGGAATAGCTCGTGCTTCGCCCGCCGCCGGGTTCCTTTCGCAGCGCCCCGCGCTCGACGAGGTCCACGATGTCGCGCTGGGCCGTGTCCTGGGAGCAGTTGGCGAGCTTGGCCCATTTCGAGGAGCTGAGCTTGCCTTCGAAGCCGTCCAGCAAGCGGTTGAGGACCCTGATCTGGCGCTCGTTGAGCGGCTCCTTCGCAAAGCGCTCCCAGAAGCGTGCCTTATCGAGCACCGCCGACAATGTGCCGTGTGCGCCTTCGATCGCGCGCAGCAGACATCCGAGGAACCATGCTTGCCACGCAGTGATATCGAGGTCCGCCTTTTGCGCGCGTTCCAGCGTGTCGTAATAGTCGTTCCGCTCGGCGCGTATTTGAGCGGACAGGCTGTAAAAGCGCTGGCCGGTTCTCTCGGAGCGGGCAAGCGCCATGTCGGCGATCGCGCGTGCCATGCGGCCGTTGCCGTCGTCGAACGGATGGATCGTCACAAACCATAGATGCGCGAGCCCCGCGACCAGCACAGCGTCGGTATCGCCGGGATCATTGAACCAGCTCAGGAATCGTTGCGCTTCATCCGGCAGGCGCTTTGCCGGCGGCGCTTCGTAGTGGACCTTCTCGCGGCCCATCGGGCCCGAGACGACTTGCATCGGGCCGCGCGCATCGTCGCGCCATTCGCCGACCCGGATTTTCTTCATGCCGCTGCGCCCTGTCGGGAACAGCGATGCGTGCCACGCGAATAGCCGCTCCGCGGTGAGCGGTTCTTTGTAGTTGCCGGTGGCATCGAGCATCATCTCGACGACGCCTTCGACATGGCGGTCGGCCGGAGCGAGCGCCCCGACATCCATGCCGAGACGTCTCGCGATGGAGGAACGGACTTGTGCGCGCTCGAGCTTCTCGCCCTCGATCTCGCTCGAGTTGACCACGTCTTCGGTCAGCGTGTGCAGATGTGCCTCGCTGCGCAGGTCGAAGCCGAGGCCCTCCATCTGGCCGAGCAACCGGCCCTGCTCACGAGAGACGTGCCCGAGCAGCGTCGCCAGGGCGCGATCGTCCCAGCGCAGCTCAGGCCACGTTTCACTTTCCCAGATGTAAGCCATGTAATCTCCGCATCATCTGCGGATATTATGGGCAGCATTCTCCGCATGGGCAAGCATAATCTCCGCGCTACATGCGGATATTATCGGCGTGATTCTCCGCGGGGCGGCTCCCGCGGCGGTGCCGCCGCGGTCGATTTCGACCGCAGTCCTGCGACTATACTGTGAGGCTCCACCGGCGGATTCCCCATAGATTACAGGCGCATGACCGACGATCTCTCCCGTTACCACCGCCAGATGCTGCTGCCCGGCTTCGGCCAGGCCGGCCAGCGCAAGCTGCTCGAATCCACCGCGCTGGTGCTCGGCTGCGGCGCGCTCGGCAGCCTGATCGTCGATCTCCTGGCGCGCGCGGGTGTCGGCCATCTCGCGATCGTCGATCGCGATTTGATCGAGCTCACCAACCTGCAGCGCCAGGTGCTGTTCGACGAGCAGGACGTCGCCGATGCGATCCCCAAAGCCGAGGCCGCCAAGCGCCGCATCGCACGGGTGAACTCGCAGGTGAAGGTCACCGCGATCGTCGACGACCTGAACCACGGCAACATCGAACGTTACGCCGTCGAGGCGGACATCCTCGTCGACGGCCTCGACAACTTCGAGACGCGCTATCTCGCCAACGATTTCGCCGTGAAGCACGGCGTCCCCTACATCTACGGCGGTGCGATCGGCACGGTCGGCGCGGCGTTTGCGATCCTGCCGCACAGCGTCGAAGGCAACGCGCCGTGGGAGACAGGCGAGGGCAGCGCGACGCCCTGCCTGCGCTGCCTCTTCGAGGAGCCGCCGCCGCCCGGCATGAACCCGACCTGCGACACGGCCGGCGTGATGGCGCCCGCGGTCGCCTCGATCGCGAGCTTCCAGGTCGCCGAGACGCTCAAGGTGCTCACGGGTAACCTCGAGCGTGTCTGCCCGACGCTGCTCAACATCGATCTCTGGAACAACACCGTCACGCAGCTCAAGGTCGCGAGCGCCTATGAGCACGGCGATTGCCCGTGCTGCAAGCAGCATCGCTTCGAGTATCTCGAGGGCCGGCTCGGCTCCGGCACGACCACGCTTTGCGGCCGCGAGGCGGTGCAGCTCACGCACAAGCAGAACGCCGCGACGATCGATCTCGAGGAGATCGGCGCGCGCTTGAGCCGCCACGGCAAGGTGGCGGCGAGCCCGTACATGCTCCGCGCGAGCATCACCGACAACGGCAAGCCGTATACCTTGAGCCTGTTTGCGGACGGCCGCGCGATCGTCCACGGCACCGCCGAGGCGAGCGTCGCGCGCAGTGTCTATGCGAAGTACGTCGGCGTCTGAGGAAATGTCGATCCCGGGCGCCGCCGTTCGACTACTCGATGAGCGCCGGGGGGTGTCCGTGCGCCCGCAGGAAACGAACAAAGACTCAAAGGAGAAGCAACGTGACAGGCATTCGAGTTCTCGTCGGCACCAAGAAAGGCGCCTTCATCCTCACCGCCGACGGCAAGCGCGACAAATGGTCCGTGGCCGGGCCGCACTTCGCCGGTTGGGAGATCTACCACATGAACGGCTCGCCGGCGGACCCCGACCGCATCTTCGCGTCTCAAACCAGCAGCTGGTTCGGCCAGATCATTCAGCGCTCGAGCGACGGTGGCAACACCTGGGAGCAGCCGGGCTCGGACGGCGCGCCGGCGTCGGATCCGACGGACGGCCCGCCGATGCCGAAAGGCGAGAGCAACAAGTTCGCCTACGACACGTCGGAGAAGACCGGCAAGCCGCTGACGACGCACCAGTGGTACGACGGCACGCAGAACCCCTGGGAGTTCGCGCGCGTCTGGCATCTGGAGCCCTCGCTCGACGATCCCGACACCTGCTACGCCGGCGTCGAGGACGCGGCGCTGTTTCGCACCACCGACGGCGGCAAATGCTGGCACGAGCTTGCGGGCCTGCGCGGCCACGGCTCGGGCCCGAGCTGGATGCCGGGCGCCGGCGGCATGTGCCTGCACACGATCCTGCTCGACCCCAAGGATCCGAAGAGAATCTTCGTCGCGATCTCGGCGGCGGGCTCGTTTCGCACCGACGACGGCGGTAAGACCTGGAAGCCGATCAACAAGGGGCTCAAGTCGCAGTACATCCCGGACCCGGAGGCCGAGATCGGCCACTGCGTGCACCGCATCGCCTTCCATCCGTCGAACCCGCAGACCTTGTTCATGCAGAAACACTGGGACGTGATGCGCAGCGACGACGGCGGTGCGAGCTGGCACGAGATCAGCGGCGACCTGCCGACCGATTTCGGCTTTCCGATCGCCGTCAACGCCAACGAGCCGGAGACGATCTACGTCGTGCCGATCAAGAGCGACTCGGAGCACTATCCGCCCGAGGGCAAGCTTCGCGTCTACCGCAGCAAGACCGGCGGCAACGAGTGGCAGCCGCTGACCAACGGCCTGCCGCAGCAGGACTGCTACGTCAACGTGCTGCGCGACGCGATGGCCGTCGACGCGCTCGATCCTTGCGGCATCTACTTCGGCACCACCGGCGGGCAGGTGTACGCCTCCGCCGACGGCGGCGACCGCTGGATGCCGATCGTGCGCGATCTGCCGAGCGTGCTGTCGGTCGAAGTGCAGACGCTCTAGGCTCCGATGATCCGCGTCGAGCTGCCGTACCATTTGCGTCACCTCGCCGGCGTAACCGGCGAGGTGACGCTCGCCGTGAACGGCTCGGTGACTCGAGAGGCGATTCTCGATGCGCTCGAGGCGCGCTATCCGATGCTCCGCGGCACGATCCGCGATCACGTCACCCGCAAGCGCCGGCCGCTGGTACGGTTCTTCGTCTTGAACGAGGACGTGACGCACGAGCCGCCGGACGCGGCGCTGCCGGAGGCGATCGCGTCCGGGGCCGAGCCGTTTCGCATCATCGGCGCGATCGCCGGGGGGTAGGCGGGCGGCGTATCGAGCCGCGACAACCTGGCCGCCGTGGGAGTGGTGGTCTTGCGGTGTGGCGGAGATCGTCGGCGCGCTGGATCTCATCGTCGAAATACCGTCGCCGGGGACGATGGAACGGGACCACGGCCAGAAGAAGACGCTCTATACGCGAAGCGGGGTGCGCGAATACTGGATCGTCGATCCCGCGCTTGAGTCCGTCGAAATGTGAACTACGAATGGGCGCGCGACAGACTCGACCGGCAGATCATTCGGCGGGACGCCCTATGGCCGTCCCGAGGACATGGAGATCGGCACACTGCCCAACGGCAACGAGATTCTCTATATCGCCGTAACGTCCGAGCACGCGCTGATCTCGATCGAAGATCTCGGCGGCGGCAAGGCCGTGGTGCGCCTGTTCGCCAACCGCGAGACGCCGAAGAACCTCGGCTTCCTGCCGACGACGGGGGAGATCGATTCGCCCGACAACGTCGTGAAGGACGCGCTCGGCAACATCTACACCGTCGAGGATCAGCCGAACAGCAACGACGTCGGCGGCGACGTCTGGTTCGGTCGAGACACCGACAACGACGGTGTGGCCGAGTCGCTCGATCACTTCATGAGCCTTCAGGTCCAGGGCTCCGAATCCACGGGCATGATCTTTCACCCGACGGATCCGACGCGCTTCCTGTTGGTGGTCATGCATCCGACGAGCACGGATCTGGAACAGGTGCCTGACGGCTTCGGCGACGCGGTCTGGGAGTTCGACGTCAAGAACGTCGTTCCGCCGACCTGCGACGAGGATCACCAGTGGCCGCTCTACAGCTGGCGCTCGAACGACTGGGTCCAGACCTGCTCGAGCGATTTCGATTTCACCTTCGTGAAGCAATTGGAGCGCGCCGGCCGTCCGAAGCACCGTTTCGGCTTCGGCTCGCCCTGGGGCGGGCACCGCTTCGGGGGTTCCCCGTGGAGCGGCGGTTGGAGCGGCGGTAGCTGATAACAGCGCGAAAGGCCGCCGCCGTTTGCGGGCTGGTGCGCCGATGACGAAACGAAGCCCCGAGCGCAGCCAATGCGCCCGGGGCTTCTCGCTATCGACGACGAGAAAGCCTGAGTCGCCAAACGCGCTCCTAAGCGCGTGAGATAAACAAAGCCCTGGCGACAGCAAGCTATTGAATCAATAACGATCGTGCCGGACAGCGGCTTTGCGGTCGGCAATGTAGTGTGAGAGAGTCGAGCCTCCGGCCATAAGCCGTGAGCGCGACGGATCTGCGCTCGGCGCATTTTCAGCCGAAAAGGGCCCGAACGGGGTTAGGGACGATGACTGACGACGGGACACGCCTCCGGAGCGTGGCACTGGCGGTCTGCGCCTGTGGCGTCACGTGCTCTGCGGCGCGCGGTCAACCCGCGCCCGCGGCGATGTCCCTGCTCGAAGGCCAGACGCTCGCGTCATCGCACGGCGCCACCGAGACGTTCAGCTACGGCTTCGACGCGCTCGAGGCGCAAACGTATTTGCTGGTGGTCGAGCAGCGCGGCTTCGACCTGATCGTGACGGTCCAGGCGCCCGACGCTACGACCCGGTCATTCAACTCGCCGCTGTTGCGCGACGAGCCCGAGACCATTCTGTTGGAAGGCACGGTAGCCGGTGCTCATATCGTGACCGTGCGCACGGAAGAGCACACGGGCGCCGTCGGCGGCCATGCAATTCGCCTGCTGCGGCTCGCCCCCGGCGCCGACGACGCCGGGGCCTGGCGGCTCATGAGCACCGGCGCCGCCGCGAACTTCGAGTCGGGCGAAGCCGGCTGGGCCGCCGCCGCCGCGGCCTACGAGGCGGCGGCCGAGCGCTGGCAGGCGCTCGGGCGTGATCGAGAGCAAGCGCAGGCGTTATTCGCGCTGGCCACGCTCGATTACTGGCAACTCTACAATTGGCAGCGCTCGGCGGAGCTCGCCGCCGCCGCCGCCCGCGTGTACGACAGCCTCGGAGAGGCGGCGCTGCGCGCGAACGCATTGCACTTGCAAGGCGCGGCCCTCGTGGAAAGCGCGCTGGAGACGACGCAATCTTCCGTAGCCGCCGATGCGCCGATGGCCGATGCATTGTTTCAAGAGGCGTTCGGGCTCTTCGAGCAGGCACGACGCATCCACGAGCCGCTCGGCAACGTCTACGACCTCGGCCTGATCATCAATAACTTCGGCTATACGCATTACAACCGCGGCGAGTTCGAGCAGGCGAGGGCGTACTGGGAGCAGGCGGCGGCCCTGATGCGCAGCGTCGATGAATGGACCGGTGAGCTCAATCCGCTCTCGAACCTCGCGATACTCGACGCCGAAGACGGTCAGGTGGCCGGCGCGA
>Ga0302046_10003903_pt1 | contig 13353 bp, 14 predicted proteins | sample RVTome_11_FD_200261 | JGI IMG/M metagenome (GOLD analysis project Ga0302046, IMG submission 200261) | Soil microbial communities from uranium-contaminated site in the Upper Colorado River Basin, Wyoming, United States - RVT147D111 (version 2) ...
CCCCGTCGTCGCGACCGGTTCCGTTTTTCGCGCTGCGACGATCGCGCGCGCGATGCGCCGCGCATGCCGCTCTTCTCCGAGCCGCGCGATCACCATGGCGATCTCCCGCTCGTCGGCGCGCGCAAGGAATGAAGCCGCGGATTCGCCCTCCTCCGGATCCATGCGCATGTCGAGCGGGCCGTCGCGTAGAAAGCTGAATCCGCGCCGCGCTTCGTCCAGCTGCGGCGATGAGACTCCAAGATCAAAGAGGATTCCGTCCGCGCTTCCCGCGGGAGCAAGCTGGTCGAGGCTGGAGAATCGTGCGCGCACGACCGTGGCGCGGGGATCGCCGGAAAAAAGAATGGAAGCGGCCGCGCAGGCCTCGGGATCGCGATCGATTGCAAGCAGCTTCCCCTCTTCGCCGAGCCGGCCGAGGATTTCCCCGGCATGACCACCGCGACCGAACGTCGCGTCCACGTAGCTACCGTCGGCCCGGATCGCGAGCGCATCGAGCGCAGCGTCCCGGAGCACCGGCGCGTGTACCCCGCCGCGCGGCTCCTCATTCGGCACGCCGTTCGGCGCGCCGATCACAACGAAAGCGAGCCCAGCTCCGCCGGCAGCGACATCGACGATTCCTCGCCGTTCAACCACTGCTCGCGACGCTCGTCCCAACGCTGTTCGTCCCACAGTTCGAAGCGATTGCCCTGGCCGATCAGCATCGCGTTGCGATCGAGATGCGCGAACTCACGCAGCTTCGGCGGCAGCAGCAGCCGCCCGTGCCCGTCGAGCTCGACGTCGGTCGCATGACCGACCATCAGCCGTTGCAGGCGCCGCGCGTGCTCGTTCAAGGTCGGCAGTCGCATGAGCTTTCGCTCGATTTCTTCCCAGTCAGGCAGCGGGTAGATCAGCAGGCACTGGTCGCGGTCGATCGTGACCACGAGCTGGGCTTCGCCGCGTTCGGCCAGGCGCTCGCGATACCGGGTGGGCATGACGATCCGGCCCTTCGCATCGAGGGTGACTTTGGTTGCGCCGCGGAACACGAGTTAAAACGGGACCTTGTCCCATTCCCCCCCACTTTCTCCCACTCGCTGCCACTATAGGCAGGCGAAGCCGGGGGGTCAACGGTTTTGCGCGAGAAATTTCGTGACGCGTCAGTCACTTAGCGCCGACGACGAAAGCCCATTCTAAAACGGGTCAGTAATACGGAAATCAGCGACTTACGAGTCGCTCTTACAGCAACTTATCACGCGCGACCGTTTCCACCGGTCTTCGAGACCGTTTCTACCGGTCTTTTTCTTATGAATCTAAAAAAAGAGTCGGCCGATAAGCCGGGTTCTGTCGAGGACAATCATTCCTCTGGGATGCACGTCGCCGTGCACCTCAAGCGGCCTACCCGGAAGCGCGCGCGGGCCGCGCGCTGCGGCTTTCGCCGCATGCTTCCCTATTTGGCCTTGCTCCCGGCGGGGTTTGCCGTGCCGTCGCCGTTGCCGTCGACGCGGTGCGCTCTTACCGCACCATTTCAACCTTGCCGTCGCGCTTGCGCGCGCTTGGGCGGTTTGCTTTCTGTTGCACTTTCCGTGGGCTCGCGCCCCCCAGGCGTTACCTGGCGCCGTGCCATGCGGAGCCCGGACTTTCCTCCGCATTCCTGCGAATACGGCGATTGCCTGGCCGACTCCCGCGCACAACATAGTGCGTCGTGGCTCGGGTCTCAAGGGGCATCGGAGGGCGGCTTCTTCCCGAGCTCGAGCGCGCGCGAATACGCGTCGTTCCGGCGGACGCCGGTCAAGCCGGCGGCGGCCGCGGCCGCCGCGGACGGCGGCAGGTACTTGAGCAGCACGGCGAGCGTTTCGTCGAGGCGTGCGGCGGTGGGCTTCTCCTCCGCTGCGCCATCGACGAGCACCACGGATTCTCCGCGGCACATGTCCTGGTCGCTTTTCGCGCGCAACGCGAGCTCGCCGAGATTGCCGCGATAGAAAGTCTCGAAGCGCTTGGTCAGCTCGCGCGCCACACAAGCATTGCGCGAGCCGCCGCAGGCCGCGGCCAGGTCCTCGAGGCAGGCCGCGAGGCGATGCGGCGCCTCGTACAGCACGAGCGTCCGCGTTTCCACCGCGAGCTCCGCAAGACGGCGCCGGCGCGCCGCTGCGCGCGCGGGCAGGAATCCCTCGAAGCAGAAGCGATCGCTCGGCAACCCGGCCGCGGAAAGTGCTGCGATCGCCGCGCAGGGTCCGGGCACCGGCGTGACGACGATTCCGGCATCGAGCGCCGCGCGAACGAGCTGGTAGCCGGGATCGCTGACGAGCGGCGTGCCCGCGTCGCAGACGAGCGCAATGCTCTCGCCGGCGCGCAGGCGTCCGACCAGCTCCACGGCACGCACCCGTTCATTGTGCTCGTGCAGGGAAACGAGCGGCCGCTCGAGCCCGAGCTCGCGCAGCAGCAAGCCGCTGTGCCGCGTGTCTTCCGCGGCAACCGTGCCGACGCCAGCGAGAATCTCACGCGCGCGCGCAGAAATGTCGCCCATGTTGCCGATCGGCGTCGCGACGACGTAGAGCACGCCCGCCTGAGCCACTATAAGATGCTCCTCTCCGACCGCACCGCGCGGCCGGATGATCCTCGCCAAGGGCCGCTGCCGATGCAAGCGAATGTCCGGATCGCCAGGAATCTCGCCGCTGCCCTGCTCGCGGCGCTGGTGGCGGCCTGCCAGGTGGCGGGCCTGCCGCCGCTCGGCGGTCCGGATGCCGCGGCCGAGCGCGCTGCGCGCCAGTCGCGCCAGGGCGATCACCTTGCGGCGGCGCGAAGTTTCGAGGCGGCCGCGCGAAGCGCAACCGAAGGCGATCGCAATCCATTCTTGCTCGCTGCCGCCGGCGAATGGCTGCAGGGCGCGGACATCGGCGCGGCCGAAGCTGCCATCGCGAAGCTGACGCCGCCGTTTTCCGCGGCCGACACGCGCGAACGGCTGCGGCTCGAAGCCGAAATCGCGCTGGCCCGCGGGGATACGACACGCGCCGCAGAGCTGGTGCGCGGCATTTCGGGCGAAAACGCCGCGACGCTCGCGACGCGCGCGCGCGTGCAGTTCGGAAGCCTGCGCGTCGCGGACGCGGTTTCGAACCTGATCGCGCGGGATCGGCTGCTCACGAGCGCCGCGGACCGGCAGGCGAACCAGCGGATGATCGTCGAGGGCATCGGCGCGGCGCTGCTGCGCGGCGCCGACGCGCGAACGCCGCCCGGCGCCGACCCGGTGCTCGCCGGATGGCTCGAGCTCGGTCGCATCATCTCCGACGCGCAGGCAGGCGCCCTCGGCTCCCAGCGTCGCCTCCAGGTCTGGCGCGATCGTTATCCGGCGCATCCGGCGAACCAATCCTTGTGGAAAGGGCTGGTGGAACGGCCGTCCGCCCCGAGCGATCAGCCCCGGCAAGTCGCGCTGCTACTCCCTTTGTCCGGGCGGGCGGCCTCCGCAGGCGTCGCGGTGCGCGACGGAATCCTCGGCGCCTACTACGACAACGGCAGCGCGTCACGTCCTCGCCTGCGGATCTACGACGTCGCCGCGCGCGACGCGCCGTCGAGTTACCTCCAGGCGATCGCGGACGGCAGTGACTTCGTCATCGGCCCCCTCACCCGCGAGGAGGTCTCCGCGCTCGCGACGCTGGCGGACGGGCGCGCGACGACTCTCGCGCTCAACTTCCTGCCGGACGGCATCGAGGTACCGGACCGGTTCTTCCAGTACGCGCTGTCGCCCGAAGACGAGGCGCGCCTCGCGGCCAGGCGTGTCGTCGCGGACGGCCGCATGAGCGGCGTTTCGCTCGTGCCCCAGTCCGACTGGGGCCGGCGAGTCCACGCGGCGTTCGCCGAGGAACTGATGATGGCCGGCGGCCAGGTCGTCGACCAGGCCGACTACTTGCCGTCCACGGTCGATTTCAACGACACGCTGCGCCGCCTGCTCCGCACGACGGGGCAGCGCGGCAGCCTGCCGCGCCCCGACGCGCAGTTCATTTTCGTCGCGGCTCAGCCCGTGCACGGGCGCCTGATCCGCACCCAGCTCAGGTTCAATTACGCGAGCGCGCTGCCGATGTACGCGACATCGGACATTTACGATCCGGCGGGTTCCGGCAACGCGGACCTCGACGGCGTGATTTTTCCGGACATGCCTTGGGTGCTGGATCCCATGGGCCCATCCGCAACCGCGCGCGAGACCGCGGAGCGCGTCTGGCCGGGCCGCAGCGGCCAGCTCGCGCGCCTGTACGCATTTGGGTACGACGCGTTCCGCATCATCGGCGAGTTGAGGCGGCTGCGCGCGGGAAGCTCGACGCCGCTGCCGGGCGTCACGGGCCGGCTCTCCGTCGATGGCCAGGGACGCGTGCGGCGTGAACTCGACTGGGCACAGATTACCGGCGGCCGGCCAGTGCCCTGGCCGCAGGCGCTGGCGCCCGCACCCGCGCCGTGAACGGAGCGCCGCATCTCGCGCTCGGCCGGGCGGCCGAGGCGGCCGCGGCCCATCTGCTCGAGCGCAGTGGCTATCGAATCCTCACCAGCAATTTCCGCGCGAAAGGCGGCGAGCTCGATCTCGTCGCGATGGACGGCACGGCCCTTGCCATCGTCGAAGTCCGCTATCGCGCAAGTGACCGTTTCGGCGGTGCAGCGGCAAGCATCACTGCCCGCAAACGCAGCCGAATCGTGCGTGCTGCTCGCGCGTTACTCGCAATGCAACCCGCACTCGCCCGTTTGCCAGCCCGATTCGATGTCGTGGAAGTGACTGGTCCTGCCGAGAATCTCGACTGCCAGCTGATCCGCGGCGCATTCAGTCTCTGAGACCCATCGCCGCGCCGCGAGCGAGGTGGCGCGCGTTTTAGCTACTTGATGACCCGCAGTTTCGGTCGACTGCCGGTGTCGTTCGGCCCGGGAACCGGCGGCGGTGCCTCGCCTTCGTCTTGGAAGAGCATGCCTTGGCCGGTTTCGCGGGCGTAGATGCCGAGCACCGCTGCAATGGGAACACGCACTTGTTGCGAGACTCCACCGAAACGCGCGGAGAATTCGATCCACTCGTTGCCGAGCTTGAGACCCTGCGTCGCCTGCCAGCTGACGTTCAGCGTGATGCGCCCGTCGCGCACGTAGGCCTTCGGTACTTCGGCGGTCGCGGTACTCGCGTCGACGACGAGGTGCGGGGTCTGGTTGTTGGCCGTCATCCACTCGTGCATCGCGCGAACCAGGTAAGGCCGTCGCGAGGTCTGCGCTGCGGCCATCGGATCAGTTCCTCACCGCCGTCGCCGGAGGTTCACTTCACGTCCTTCCAGTATTCCTTGTAAAGGAAATAGGAGAAGGTCGTGAACATCAGGAGGAAAAGGATCACCCAGACGCCGAGCGCCTTGCGCTGCGCCTTCGCGGGCTCTGCCACGTACTCGAGGAAAGCGACCGTGTCGCGCACGAAGCTGTCGAATGCCGGGGCGGGCATTTCGCCAGGTATGCCGGGATCGAGCGCGACCAGATGTACCGTCTCCTTGCCTTCCTCGTCCACTGTCTTCTCGAAGCGCGCCCGCTGCATGCCCTGAAGCGAGGCGAGCACATTCGGCATCGCGGTCTGGGGCAGCACCGCGTTGTTCGCGCCGGTAGGACGCGACGGGTCCTCGTAGAAGGACCTCAGGAACGTATACAGGTAATCCACGCCGCGGCTGCGGGCCATCAGCGAGAGATCCGGCGGCGCATTGCCGAACCATTCCCGCGCCTTGTCCGCCGGCATCGCCGATTCCATCGCGTCGTAAATGCGGGTCCCGGTGAACATGAGATTTTCGCGCAGCTCCTCCTCGGTGAGCGCAAGGTCCTCGGCCACCTGGCTGTAGCGCATGTACTTCGCGGAATGACAGCCGAGGCAGTAATTGACGAAGTTGCGCGCGCCGCGCTGCAGCGAGGCGAGGCTCGACACGTCCGTATGCGCGTCCTGGAGCGGGAACCCCTCGGTCGCGGCCGGTGCCGTCGCCGGAACGGCAGCAAGCAGGACCAGGAGCGCCCCGATCGATCTCAAGATGTCACCCGCGCCGGCTCGGGCTTGAAGCGGTCGATGCGCGAGTACCAGGGCATCGCCAGGAAGAACCCGAAATAGATAATCGTGCCGATAACCGACAGGGTCTTGAACGGCTGCACGACCGGCTTCAATCCGCAATAGCCCAGCATGATGAAATTCGCGGCGAATACCATCAGCGCGACCTTGTAGATCGGCCCGCGATAGCGGATCGACTTGACCGGCGCCTTGTCGAGCCAGGGCACGAAGAACAGGATGAAGACCGCCGCGAACAGCACCAGCACGCCCCACACCTGCGTGCCGGCAAAGGCCGGCACCGCGCGGAGGATTGCGTAATAAGGCGTGAAGTACCAGACGGGTGCAATGTGTTCCGGCGTCAGCAGCGGGTTCGCGGGCTCGAAATTCGGCGCTTCCAGGAACAGGCCGCCGAATTCGGGCGCGAAGAACAGCACTGCTGCGAACAGCACCAGGAAGACGCTGAGGCCGAAGAGGTCCTTGACCGTGTAGTAGGGATGAAACGGTATCCCGTCGAGCGGATGGCCGTCCCCTCCCTTCGTTTTCTTGATCTCGATCCCATCCGGGTTGTTCGAGCCAACCTCGTGCAGCGCGAGGATGTGTGCAACGACCAGAAAGATCAGGACCAGCGGAAGCGCGACCACGTGCAGCGCAAAGAAGCGGTTTAGCGTGATGTCCGAGATGAAATAGTCGCCCCGGATCCATTCGATCAACGCGTCCCCAATCACCGGAAACGTGCCGAAAAGCGAGACGATCACTTGCGCGCCCCAGTAGGACATGTTGCCCCAGGGAAGCAGGTAGCCGAAGAAGGCCTCTGCCATCAGCGCGAGAAAGATCAGGACGCCGAAGATCCAGAGCAGTTCGCGCGGCTTGCGGTGCGAACCGTAGAGCAGCGCCCTGAACATGTGCAGGTATACGGCGATGAAAAACGCGGAAGCACCGGTCGAATGCAGGTAGCGGATCAGCCAGCCCCACTCGACGTCGCGCATGATGTATTCAACAGAACCGAAAGCCTCCGTAGCTGATGGCTTGTAGCTCATCGTCAGGAATATGCCCGTGACGATCTGCAGCACCAGCACGAAGAGCGCGATCGAGCCGAAGTAGTACCAGAAATTGAAGTTCTTCGGCGCGTAGTACTCCGACACGTGCTCTTTCCAGAGCTTCGTCATCGGGAAACGCTCGTCGATCCACGCGCCGAGCGCGGCTAGCCTGCCGGTTCCGGCCGGAGCCGCCTGGCCGGCCATCAGGCCTCCTTTGCCTGGTCGAGACCGATCACGATGTGACCACTGTCGGCGAAGCTGTACGGGGGAATTTCCAGGTTGGTCGGCGCGGGAACGCCGCGATACACGCGGCCCGACAGGTCGAACATGGAGCCGTGGCAGGGACAGAAGAAGCCGCCCGGCCAATCCGCCGTGAGCACGCCGTCGGCGCTGGCGCCCGGTTGAAAGCGGTTCTGCGGCAGGCAGCCAAGGTGCGTGCAGACGCCGAGCACGACGAAGTACTCCGGATTGATCGCCCGCGCGGGATTCTTCGCGTAGCCGGGTTGTCGTGACTGATCGGAGCCGGGATCCGCGAGCTGGGCCTCGCTCGCAACGAGTTTCGCGATCATCTCTGGAGTGCGCCGCACGACCATCACTGGCTTGCCGCGCCACTCGATCTTGAGCATCGCGCCCGGCTCGAGCTTGCTGATGTCGATCTCGACCGGCGCGCCGAGCGCCTTGGCGCGGGCGCTGGGTTTCCAGGACGCCAGAAACGGCACGGCGGCGAAGGCGACGCCGACGGCTCCGGTGAGGGCCGTGGCGGCGGTCAGGAGTTGGCGTCTTCCCCTGTCGATTGCTTCGCTCATCGGTCGAATTTCGTTCGTTGCAGGGATTGTCGCATTATACACGGCGATACAAGGACGATCGGAGGCTGCCGCGCCGATGTCGGGCATTCCGGGCTGGTTGCGCTGGATCTCTCCCTGGGTCGCGCTCGGTCTCGCGGCTGCGCTTGCGATCGTGTTGCTACGGCCCGAGCCCGACGAAGCGGCGCCGGCAACAGCGCCGCCCGCACCCGCCGCCGCGCCCGCGGATCCGGCCGACAATGCGAGCCCGGCGGAAGCAGCGCCCGCGCCGCAACCGCAGCTCGTGAGCTACGCGGACGCGGTCGACGCCGCGGCACCGGCGGTCGTCAACATTTATACGGAGCGGCGAGTCGTCGTGCCGAACGTCGCACGGCTGCCGCCGCAATTCGGCCAACTCTTCGGCGAAGTGTGGCCCGACTATCGCGAACGCGTCGAGCGCAGCCTTGGCTCGGGCATCATCTACGACGTCCGCGGCCACGTCGTCACGAACTTCCATGTCATTGCGCGGGCGACACAGGTCAGGGTCCAGCTCAGGGACGGGCGCGAGGCGCCCGCCGCGCTCGTCGGCGTGGACCCCGACACCGATCTCGCGGTGCTGAAGATCGGCCTCGGCACGCTACCGATCATGCCGCTCGGCCGCTCGGACCGGCTGCGCGTCGGCGAGCCCGTGCTCGCGATCGGGAATCCGCTCGGACTCGGTCATACCGTCACCCAGGGCATCGTAAGCGCGACGGGCCGCGGCCAGCTCGGCGTCACGACATTCGAGAACTTCATCCAGACCGACGCCGCGATCAACTTCGGCAATTCCGGCGGCGCGCTCATCGACGCCACGGGAAAGCTCGTCGGCCTGAACAGCGCGATCGCGCGCCAGGCGGGCATCGAGGGCATCGGCTTCGCGATTCCGGTCGATCTTGTGCGCGGGGTCGTGGACGCGATTCTGCGCGACGGCAAGGTGATGCGCGGCTGGATCGGCGTCGTGCCGCGCAATCTGAACACGGCCGAAGTCGAGCAATCCGGCGTGCCCGACGGATCGGTGTTCGTGCGCTACGTGTACCCGAAGAGCCCCGCCGGCGCGCAAGGCGTCGCGAGCGGCGACGTCATCACGCAGGTCAACGGCAGGCCGCTGCGCGGCGCGCAGGACCTGCTCGCCCGCGTCGCCATACTGAAACCCGGCCAGGGCGTGCGGCTCAGGCTCTGGCGCCGCTCGCCCGCGGAGAGCGACGGCCGCGAGCACAGCGTGCGGATCGAGGTCGTGGAACGGCCGCAGCAGGCAGGCGCCGAGCAATCGTCCTGAGACAAGGAACCTCTGTTTTACCCTCGCATGAGGCGCGTTACGCGCCTCATGCGAGGGTAAAACAGAGGTTCCTCAGGTGCTGGGCCCGGGCAGGCGGCGAATATCGGCGCCGAGCCGCCGCAATTTTTCCTCGATGCACTCGTAGCCGCGATCGATGTGGTAGATGCGCTGCACGTCGGTCGTGCCTTCCGCCACCAGTCCCGCGAGCACGAGGCTTGCCGAGGCGCGCAGATCGGTCGCCATGACTGGCGCACCGGAGAGCCTCGGCACGCCGCGAATCACCGCGGTGTGCCCCTCGATGCGCACGTCCGCGCCGAGGCGCCGCAATTCCAGCATGTGCATGTAGCGATTCTCGAAAATCGTCTCGACGATCGTGCCGACGCCGTCGGCGACGGCATCGAGCGCCGCGAACTGCGCCTGCATGTCGGTCGGGAACCCGGGATACGGGGCGGTGCGGATATCCACGGCGCTGGGACGCCTTCTCTGCATGTCGACTTCGACCCAGTCGGCGCCGACCGTGACGGTCGCACCCGCCTCGCGCAGCTTCGCCAGTACGGCGTCGAGGTGATCCGCGCGCGCGTCACGGACCCGCACGCGCCCGGCCGTGATCGCGCCCGCCACGAGGAAGGTGCCGGTTTCGATGCGATCCGGCAGCACGCCGTACTCGCAGGCGCCGAGACGGTCGCGGCCGTGGATGACGATCGTATCGGTCCCTGCTCCCGCGATGTCGGCGCCCATCGCGGTGAGGAAGCCCGCCAGATCGCCCACTTCCGGTTCGCGCGCAGCATTCTCGATCACGGTGCGGCCGCGGGCGAGCGTCGCGGCCATCATCAGGTTTTCCGTGCCCGTCACCGTCACCGTGTCGAGCACGATGCGCGCGCCACGGAGCCTGCCCGCCTTGGCATGGATGTAGCCGGCTTCGATCGAGATTTCGGCGCCCATGGCTTCGAGTCCGGCGACGTGCAGGTTGACCGGCCGCGCGCCGATCGCGCAGCCGCCGGGCAGCGACACGCGCGCTTCGCCGTGGCGGGCGAGGAGCGGTCCCAGCACGAGGACCGAGGCGCGCATGGTCTTGACGAGCTCATAAGGCGCGACCGGGTCGCTCAAGCCGCGCGCGTCCACCTCGATGCGCATCCCGTCGCCGACCGTCACGACGATGCCCATGCGCCCGAGCAGCCGGATCATCGTCGTCACGTCGTGGAGCTGGGGCACGTTCGTGATCGTCACCGGCGCGTCGGCCAGGAGTCCCGCGGCGAGAATCGGCAGCGCGGCATTCTTGGCGCCGGAGGCGCGCACTTCGCCGTCGAGACGCTTGCCGCCCGTGATATGAAGCTTGTCCAGGACCGTTCTCCCTCAACCCGCGCTGCGGCGCGCCCACTCGTCGGGTGTCGGGGTATCGAGCGACAGGGCGTGGATCTTGCCGCCCACGGCGTCGCCGAGCGCGCGATAGACGAGCTGATGCCTTTGCAACGTCCGCAGTCCCGTGAATTGCGAGGCGATCACGATCGCCGCAAAGTGCACGTTGTCAGCCGACCGCACGCGCACCGTCGCCCCGGGCAAGGCCGATTCGATCTGCTGGCTGATCTCGGCGGGCGTCATGCCGGCATTCTATGGTGCCGCGGCATTCCATGGTGCCGGTGTATGATGCCCGACAGCCTTCGACATCCGCGCCACGCACATGAATGACGCCGCCGAGACCAAGAGCCTCATCGAAATGGGCCGCGAAGCGCTTCGAATCGAGGCCCGCGCGGTCGCCGCGCTCGTCGATCGCCTGGGCGCCGATTTCGAACGGGCCTGCCGCATGCTGCTCGCGTGTTCAGGCCGCGTCGTCGTCTCCGGCATGGGCAAGTCCGGCCATGTCGGCGGAAAAATCGCGGCGACCCTCGCGAGCACCGGCACGCCCGCATTCTTTCTTCACCCGGCGGAAGCGAGTCACGGGGATCTCGGGATGGTGGCCAAGGGCGATGTCGTGCTCGCGATTTCGTATTCGGGCGAGACCGCGGAACTCCTGACCATCCTCCCCCTCTTCAAGCGCATGGACGCGCCGCTCATCGCCATGACCGGCAACCCGCTCTCGACGCTCGCGCGCGAGGCGGCGGTCCATCTCGACATCAGCGTGCCCGCCGAGGCCTGTCCGCTGAATCTTGCGCCGACCGCGAGCACGACCGCGACCCTCGCGATGGGCGACGCGCTCGCCGTCGCGCTCCTGAAGCACCGCGGATTCACCGAAGCGGACTTCGCGCGCTCGCATCCGGGCGGCGCGCTCGGCCGCCGGCTGCTGCTGCGCGTCTCGGACATCATGCGCTGCGGCGACGACCTGCCGACCGTGCGGCCCGAGACACCGCTGCCGGAAGGCCTGCTCGAGATGTCGCGCAAGCGGCTCGGTCTCACCGCGGTCGTGGACGCGGATCGCCGGGTTCTCGGTATCTTCACCGACGGCGATCTTCGCCGCGCGCTCGACCGCCACGTGGACATTCACAAGAGCACGATGGCCGACGTGATGACCCGCGGATGCCGATCGATCGGTCCGCAGGAGCTCGCGGCGGAAGCCGTGCTCATGATGGAGAAGCACGCCATCAACGGCCTGCTCGTCCTCGATGCGAATGGCGTGCTGATCGGCGCGTTGAACGTGCACGACCTGCTGCGCGCGGGGGTGATGTGACGCCGGCCGCGGACGTGTCGCTCGTCGTGCTGGACGTCGACGGCGTGCTGACCGACGGGCGCCTCTGGTACGGACCGGACGGCGAAAGCTGGAAGGCGTTCGACGTGCGCGACGGCCACGGCATCAGGATGCTGATCGCCGGTGGCATCGGCGTCGCCGTCATCTCCGGCCGCCGCTCCGCCGCGGTCACGGCGCGCATGCGCGAGCTCGGCGTCAGCGACGTCGCGCAAGGCGTGGCCGACAAGGCGCGCGCGCTCGGCGAGCTCTTGAAGCGCAACGCCATCGACGCGCGCCGTGTCGCCTGCCTCGTCGACGATACGCCGGATCTGGGCCTGATGGCCGCCGTCGGGCTCCCGGCCGCCGTCGCCGACGCCCATCCGGACGTCCTGGCCGCAGCCGATCACGTCACGCGCGCCCGGGGTGGTCGCGGTGCCGTCCGCGAATTCTGCGACTGGCTGCTGGCCGCAAAGGGCGGCAAGCGGTGATGATGAGACTTCTGTTGCTTGCCGCGCTCGTGGCGCTCGTCGCGGTACTGGTGCAATGGCGCGTCCTCGACCCCGAGCCCGGCGCCGAGCCCGAAGAAGTGCAGAGGCCGGGCTATTTCCTCACGGGCGTCGACCTCGAAGAGTTCGGCGCGGATGGGGAACTGCGCATCGGACTACTATCCATTTCGGCCAATGAAGACCCGGCGAGCGGCATAGTCCGCCTCGCGGAGGTGGCCGTCGATTATCACGCACCGACCGGACGGCGCTGGCACCTGACCGCGGCCGAGGCACGCGTGCCGCCCGGCGGTAGCGTGGTCGAGTTCGAGGGCGACGTGCGGCTGCGCGGCGCACCTGACGGCGACATGCTCATCGTGGAATTGCACACCGCGCGGATGCTGCTCGACACGGTGAGCGAGATCGCGCAAACCAAGAGCGCGGTGGAACTCGCCTTCGGATCGCACCGGATGAAGGCGCAGGGCATGCGCGCCGACTTGAAAGCGGGCAACCTGCGCCTGGAATCCGACGTCAATGGCCGCTTCACTCCGTAACACGTTCATTGCTGTCCTCCTCTCTGCAGCCGCCTTCGCGGCGGCGGCGCAGGATCGCACCCAACTCCCGATCCAGGTGGAAGCGAAGTCGTCCGACTTCGATTACCAGAACGGCGTGCTGAAGTTCGATGCGATCACGATCACGCAGGGCGAAATCCGCATCACCGCGGATCGCGCGGTCGCGAGCGGCCTCGACTTCGAGGACAGCCGCTGGGAATTCAGCGGCAGCGTGCGCATCACGATGCCCGAGTTCACGCTCGCAAGCGACACGGCGCGCGTGCGCTTCGTCGATGGCGAGATCCAGAGCGCGACGGTGACTGGCGCGCCCGCGACCTTCGAGCAGCAGCGCGAGGAAGAACACGCCCAGGGACGCGCGAACCGCATCGACTACGATCTCGGTCGTGGCGCCGTGGAACTCGCCGGCGACGCCTGGCTTTTCGACGGGCGGACCGAGATCACCGGCGCGACGCTCGTCTACAGCACGGCCAACCAGCGCGTCATCTCGCAGGAACCGGTCGTC
>Ga0302046_10003904_pt1 | contig 13351 bp, 10 predicted proteins | sample RVTome_11_FD_200261 | JGI IMG/M metagenome (GOLD analysis project Ga0302046, IMG submission 200261) | Soil microbial communities from uranium-contaminated site in the Upper Colorado River Basin, Wyoming, United States - RVT147D111 (version 2) ...
TCGTGGAAGAGCTGCTGGGCGAGATCGGGACACTCCTCGACGGTCCACCGCCGGTTGCGACGTACGCTGAGCCACCCATCGTCGACGGTGTACTGGGCGGCGCTCACGTTGCATCCGTCGCTCACCTCGACGGTTCCGTTGCGAAGAAAGCGCAACGAAGGTCCGTCGCGATGGCTGTCCGGGAGCGTGACCTCACCATCCGGGGTCTCGAAGCGCTCGACGAGCCACAGGTCGCGAACGAGGTCCTCGAACACGAAGTCCCCCGTGCCCGAGCGTTCCGAGGCGTGGCCCGACACAGAGCTGCAGGCGACCGCCAGCACGGCCAACGCAGCAAGCGCTCTCCGCATGGCCCCCACCGTACTCGGCGACTCCGACGCCGAGCAGCCCCATCGCCTCGGCGTCCACGTCGAGACCGCCGTGACCCGACGACCCGAGGGAGGCGCATCAGACCGACGTGCGCTGCAGCGCCAGGTCACCTCGCTCGGGAGTTGCGTCGCCCGGCGACGTCACAGAGTCGATCGGCAGAGTGAGCTCGAACACGGTCTCGCCGGCCGGGCGCCGGTAGTCGACGTCTCCACCCATGAGGCGCGCCAGCTTGCGCGAGACCGTGAGCCCCAACCCGACGGAGGCGGTCATGCCTTCGTGAGTGTGCGCGCTGTGGTATGGCTCGAAGATGTGCGTCATCTGATCGGCGGTGACGCCGACGCCGTCGTCGGCGACGGCGATGCTCCCACGCCGCTCGGTGGCAGCTACGCGGATCTCGATCGTGTCGCCGCCGTACCTCAGGGCGTTCGTGACCAGGTTCCTGACGATCTGGCGCACCCTCGCCGGGTCGCCCCGTGCATGTGCGGGCCCGCCCGTCACGACGATCCGAGAGACGCGATCGACATGCTGCAGGGACTCGAGCACGTGGCGCGCCTGGGCGACGAGGTCGACGGGCACGTCGGCGACCGTGAGGCTGTCCGTGTCGATCTTGGCGGCGATGAGGAGGTCCTCGATCATCTGCGACAGGTCGTGGCTCTGCTCGGCGATGGCGCTGATCATCTGCTCGCGCTCGCCGGGAGTGAGACTGGTCTCGTCCTTGAGCAGCTCGGCGTAGCCGACCACCGCGGTGAGCGGCGTCCGCAGCTCGTGTGAGACGGAGGCGATGAACTCGTCCTTGGAGGCGAGCAGCTCGACGAGGCGGCGCTCGGCCCTCTCCTGTTGGGTGATGTCGATGACATGCGCCACGGCGTACAGCGGCAAACCGGAAGTTCCCTTCACGGCAGACGTCGTGACCAGCCCGTATGCCGTCGAACCGTCGCGGCGCTCATAGCGCAGCTTGGAGCGCATGGACGGCACCTCCCCCGAGACGACGCGGGAGAACCGCTCGGCGCTGGCGACCCTGTCGTCCGGGTGGGTGACATCGGAGATCGTCATCTGGATCAGCTCGCTCTCGGAGTAGCCGAGCATCTCGCAGCCGGCCGGGTTGACCCTCAGGAAGCGCCCGTCCTCGACCCCGATGAAGGCCACCCCTGCCGCGGTCGCCTCGAACGCCCTCCGGAATCGCTCCGAGCTGGCGGCCAGCTGGCGCTCCTGGCGCCGGGCACTCGTGAAGTCGCGAGTGACCACGAGGACGTCGTCGCTTCCAGCAACCGGGACGAACCGAGCCTCCCACAGCTCGTGCCCGGTCCATCGCGGGAACTCGAACGAGTACTCCACGGCTTCACCGGTCGCCTCGACCCGGCGAATGGCCTCGAGCACCTTCTGGGCCGCATCGGGAGGGAGGACATCTGTGACCGACCGGCCGACGACATCGACCGCATCGAGGCCGACCTGCGACGACTCCTTGGCTGCCAGGCACGTGCCACTCCGGTCGAGTCGAAAGACGAGGTCCGGCATCGCATCGACGACGGCGCGGATCTCGTGCTCGCGGATCCGCAGCCGCTCCACGGTCTTTGCGTGCATGGCGGCTTCCGCGACGGCATCGCTCCAGCGGCGCAAGGAGAAGGCCACGAGCAGGAGGACGAGGATCATGGACACCACTGCCCACTCGTCGAGCTCCCACGCCTCGTGATCTGCAGCGAAGCCGACGAACCGCTCGAACACGTCGAAACGACGCGCCACCAGCCAGGCGCCGACCGCCAGCACGAGGAGGAGGATCACGTCCCGTGTGGCGCCGGCCGTTCCCCACTGGTGTCGACCGTGCTTCACCACGGAGACATCGGCATCGCGGTGACTCCGCTTGAGATCGCCCGGCAAGCGGCGCCCCCGGAACGCCGGTGTATCAAAGTCGTCACGGGCTCCCTCCGCTTCGTAGATTTACGGGCAACGCCGCGAGAAGGAGTGGTGCGTGAGCGAGATCGTGCAGCTCGAGATCCGAGGTGTCGGTGGCGCCACCGCGCGGGAGATCCTCGGTGGCCCGGTCACCCAGACGGCCGGCGACCGCATCGCAGGCTTCTTTGCACCCAACGTTCCCCCAGCCCACGGGAGACAGGTCGAGGCATACGAGTGGGGCAAGCTGACCTCCGGGACATGGACCTCGTCCGTGTGGTGGATCCTCCTGCCGTTCACGTTGCTCAACGTGTCCGGTTGGATGTTCCGCCCGAGCGAAGTCGAGCGATCGCGCACCGACGAGCCGACCCGGTCGAGCGTCTGGTACGGCCGGTTGCTCGTCGTGGGCGCAGGGCTCGCCATGACGGCGGTCTACGTCGTGTGGCTGGTGACGCTGGCGACGGAGATCGTCGTCTTCGGCTGCGCATCGACCCCCGAGTGCGCCGACCGCTGGTACATGGCGCCCATCTCCTGGTTCGGCGGGAATCCCGTGTGGCATGTCGCAGTCGGGACCGGCATCGCCGCGGCGCTCATCCTCGGGCTCTTCACCTTCATCCTCAGGACACAAGACCAGCTCGAGGGCTTCGAGACGGACGGCAGCCGTCGCCGCATCGGCGTCGCCGACGGGCGACGCCGCGACACGAGCAGGCTTCGTCGCAACACCCCCCTCGAGAACCAGGGCTTCTGGTACAAGTGGGAGGAGCACCGACGCCTGTTCCGGTGGCACCTCGGCCTCACGCTCCTGCTCCTCGGAGCCGGCGCCGGGCACGCCATCGCCCGAGTCGGGTGGCAGTCTCCACCGGCCAATGCCTGGCTCGGCGTCGCCGCCATCGCCGCCGTCGTCGTCGGGTTCGTGTGGTTGTTGAGCGGCCCCGAGCGCTTCCGTGAGCCCGCCGCGGCCGGCGATCCCGGATCGGAGCAGGAGACTGGCAAGCGCATCGGCTGGACGCTGTCGCACGTCGGGCTCGCCGCGGCGGGATGCGCCGTCGCCTGGGCGGTCACCCAGTCGATGGAGTCCTCCTCGGCCGGGAGATTCGCGTTCCTCGATGCCGTCAGGGCGCTTTCCGGCGTGCTGTACGTGGTCGCGATCGCCATGCTCGCCGTACTCGTCAGGCGCCGGATACGCGGCGAGCAACCCGACTCGGAAGGGATGCTCTGGCTCCTGCCGGGGGTGTCGGCAGCACTTGCGATCATCGTTGCGGGCGCCGGTTTCGTCGCCATCGCCCACCTCGTCGGCCGAGCCCTCGTCGGGGCGGACTGGGTGAACGACAACGGGTTCGACATCGTGCTCATCGACATCCTGGCGGTGTCCGTCGCCGCCGCCGTCGGCTACTCGGTGGTGTCGTACCTGCGGACCCCGAGACCGAGGGACGCCGTCCGGACCGACTATTTCCCACAGCGGAGCGACGGCGAGCTGACGGACAGGGAGCGTGACTGGGTCGGCTCGGTAGCGGGCGCCCGCATCACGGCGACGCTGCTCGGCGGCGCCGACAAGTCACTCACGATCCTGGTCGCCGTCATGGCGGTGATGACGGGGGTGCAGTGGTGGACCGGCGACTTCGCGCTCGGGGCCGGCGCCGACGGAGCCTTCGCCGCTCCGCTCTTCGGTATCGACGGCTTGCGCTTCCTCCACTCGGTGTCGGCGACCGTCGTCGTCCTGTACGTCTTCCCGGGGGTCCAGCTCATCCGCGCCAACGCCCGCTCACGCGACAAGCGCCGCCAGCTCGGCAAGGTCTGGGACGTCCTCAGCTTCTGGCCGAGACGATTCCACCCCTTGGCGGCGCCGTGCTACGCCGAGCGGGCCGTTCCCGAGTTCCGCGACCGCATCCGTGCGCACCTCGCGGACGACAAGAAGGTGATCGTCGCCGCCCACTCGCAGGGGACCGTCATCGCCTTCGCGGCGTTGGCACAGATCGGGGCGGAGACCGAGACCCTCGAGATCGCCATCGACGGCGCCAAGTACGACAGCTACCGGGACATGGTCATGAGCCAACAAGCGGCCGGGCCGGACGCCACCGTCGACCCGTCGCAGCAACAGGAGCCGCTCGACGTCCACCCGCTCGGCCGGGTTGGCCTCGTGACGTACGGATCTCCCTTGAGCCGCTTGTACGGGCGGTTCTTCGCCTGGCATTTCGGCGCCAAGGGCACGTTCCAGGAGCTCCGCGACCAGCTCGCCGTGCTGCGCACCACCCAGCAGCGTGCCTGGCGCAGCCTGTGGCGCTCGACGGACTACATCGGGCAGCAGGTCTTCGTTGAGCCCGGCGGCGTGCTCGATCCCGCCGACCCGGACGCCGACATCCGGGTCAACGAAGCCGCCGCTCCGCTCTTCCCATACGACTCGCACAGCAACTACGAACGCGAGCCGCAGCTCCGAGCCACGATCGACCTGTTCGCCGCCGAGATCTGACATCCACGGTCGCGTTGCTAGCGTTGCCGACCATGTTCCGTCGTAAGGTGACCGTCGCCTCGGCTTCGGATGCGCCCGCCTGGCAGGTGTATCGCGGGACCTCGGAAGACGGAGGCGAGATCTTCGCCCGGTTCAACACGGCTCTCGCCAAGGCCGTCGACCGCTCCGACTACCCGATCCAGGTCGGCCTGGCGTTCCGGCTCAACGACCCCGACGAGCGCGGGCTGCCGACCTCCGGCGAGATGGACGAGCTTGCGGTCGCCGAAGACCTGATCGTCGAGCGAGCCGGCGAGTGGGCGATCCTCGCCGGAGTGGTCACCGCAGCTTCGATGCGCGAGCTGGTCCTCTATACGACGAGCGACGAGTGGATCGACGGGTTCCGCAGCGACGTCGAGCGGGCCGTGACGACGCACCGCATCGACCTCATGTCACAGCACGATACCGACTGGTCCGTCTACCACGCATTCGTCGGCTGAGCCGGCTCTGAGCGCTACTCGAGGCTGAACGGCGGATACTCGTCCGTCAGACTGGCGATCCATCCGATGATCCGGGAGTTCCATTGCTGGACTCCGACGACGAACGTGTGCAGTCCCTCGGGCAGTTTCCCGGTGAAGGCGATGATCCAGTACCCGATCCACGTGGCGATGCCGGCGGCCCAGGCGAGTACGCCGACGACGATCAGGTGTGGCAGGGCAGCCACGAACTTGAGGAAGAAGATGCCGAGCACGGCCCAGCCTCGGCTGCGCGGACCCGATCCGCCGGACACCGAGGTTCGCGCCGGATATGAGTCGGCCTCGAAGGTGAACGGCGGGTACTCGTCGGTTGTCGAGTAGAGCCAGGCGGTCGTCCGGTTGGACCAGCTCAACACCTGCGCTATGTACCGCGCCATGCCCTCGGGGAGCTCGCCGGTGAAGGCGATCACGAAGTAGCCGAACCAGCCGACGACGGAGGCCGCGATGGTCAAGAAGAACAGAACGAAGAAGTGTGGGATGAGCAACAGGCTCTTGAGGAAGGTGACGATCCCGAGCACCGCCAAGCCGCGGCTCCGCTCGCCCGTTCCGTACTCCACATCGAAGCTGATCGGATACATCTCCAGCCCCTCGCAACGTCGATCCACGAAGGAAGTCGCCGGTTTGGGCTCACCTCGTGGAGTCGGCGAGACCGCCGCATGTACAGAGCCAGAGGCTACCCGGGCCGATCCATGCGTGCTCGGCTCGTGCGAGGGCTTGGAGCGCGCAGCATTCGGAGACGCCTCGTGCAGGTCTGCGCCTGGCATGGCCAGTTGACCTCGGTTTCGTGTCACAGGGGCGAGTTACGTTGTGGAGATGATGGAAGAACTCGTCGACATCGACGACCGCCACGGCGACCCGGCGGGCCGCGGCGCGGCCGCCAAACCGTCCGTCGACGCACTCGAGCAGCGCCTCCTGGAGTGCGAGCGCCTGATCGGACGGATGCGCGTCCGGCAACTCGAGACGCTGCACGCGCTCGACATGGCCGGGGCAGTCGACCTGGACGGCGCCCGGTCGTTGAACGAGTGGGTGGCGGCCCGGCTCGACACGCACCCCGACACCGCGGCGCATCTGTCGCGAGCAAGCCGGGCCCTGGCCGAACATCCTGACCTGTCCGATCGTGTGGCCCGCGGGGAGACGTCGCTCGACCGCGCCGTCGCGGTGGCGCGGCTCCGCGCCAGTGGGGCCTCTCGGGCGACCGAGGACGCCTCGACGGCGTTCGACGTTGCCGGCGTGTGGCGAATTGCAGCACGTCACCGCCGCCTCCGGCGCCACGACGAGCAGGATGCCGCCGCCCGACGCCATCTCCGGCTCCAACCCGGCTTGGGCGGCATGTCGGGGTGCGGTTGGTTCGAGCTGCCCGGCGTCGACTTCACCACGATCGAGAAGGCTCTGCTGCAACGCGCCGACGAGCTCCCCGCCCCGCCCGACGGTGCTCCGCGGGAGAGTCTGTCGACCCGTTTGGCTGACGCGCTCGTCGCCGTCTGCCAGGACGCCCTCGCCTGCGGTGCACACGGGGCGGGCAGCGACGCCGGCCTTGCGGCGACGGTGTTCGTCGACGCCGCGATGGCGTGCCCGACGAACGGCGAAGCGGGCGTCGCCACCGCCGGAACCGGACTACGAGTAGGGCCCGCGACACTCGAGGAGATCCTGTGCGTCGGGACCGTGCGGGTCATCACCATCGAAGACGGCAGGCCGGTTTCGGTGACCGCCAGATCCCGTGCCATCCCGCCCGCCACACGTGACTTCGTCCTCGACCGCGACATGGGATGCACCGTTGATGGATGCCAGTCCCGCTATCGGCTCCAACCTCATCACATCATCCCGTTCGCCGCCGGAGGCGGCCACGACCCAACCAACCTGGCGACCGCTTGCTGGTACCACCACCACATCGTGATCCACCAACGCGGCTACACCATCGACCCGGCTTCACCTCCCCAGCGACGCCGCCTCATCCCGCCCCAGTACAGCCACGGCTGAGCACTGCCGGGACGGCGAAGTCGCTGTCAGACTCGGCCCAGCCTCCCTGTTTCTCCTCCCCCTGGTCATTGACCCTGTGCGGCGCCGATGCGACACTTGAGGAGCCCGAAGAACGACGGGAGCAGCTTCGTGCGTGTAGTCGGATACGTCCGGGACGCCTCGGGACCTTCCGAGGTGGAGCCTGCGTTCGCCCAGGCTGAGAAGGTGCGCCGCTGGGTAGCCGAAGCAGGCCATCAGCTCGTGGCGATATGCCAGGACGTGCGCACGCCCGGCCACGCCCTCGGCAGGCACGGGTTTCGCGCCCTCATCGGGATCATCGAGGCAGGCGAGGCCGACGGCGTCGTCGTCCCGGACCTCGCGATCCTGTCGGCCGACAAGGTGACCCAGGAAGTGATGCTTTGGGACCTGCGGTCGCGCGACGTGGTGATCATGTCCACGAACGAGGACGACGTCGACGCTCTCAGCGACCACCCGCCGGAGCAGCTCAGGACGATCGTGCGTGACGTGCTCGCCAAAGCCTCCGTGCATCTAGGGCTCGTCGGCGACATCGTCGTCGAGGCGCATGCCGTGGATGTCCCGCTCCCCGAGGAAGAGGAAGACGAAGGCGCCGACATCGTGATCGAGTTGATCCCGCCGATGGGCGAGCCGATGGAGATGCCGGGCCGGGTCAGACCCGCTCGCTGAGCGCCACCCACACCGCCCTGGCGACCGCGTATGCACGTCCCCCCTCGAGGACCGCAGACCCGGCTCGACGAGCCCCGTCGCCGACCTCGACGAGCACGGTGACGATCTGCGTCCCTTCGATCGTCTCGCTGAGCGCCTTGACGAGCAGCGGCGGAGTGCTCGACTCGACGAGGATCTCACCCACCGCAGAGACGATCGCCTCGTCGAGACCGGTGCCACTGGCACGAGCGCGACGGCTGGCGATCCTGCCGTTGCCGTTCACGCGCACCGTCACGCCGTTGCGTCCCTCCTCGACGGCGATGCTCGCAAGCCCGGACTCCGCTCCATCGTGCTCCGACTCGTCGTCATCGGGGCGGTCGACGGCGACGCCTTCGGAGCGCAGATCGACGGTGACGCCCTCGCGATCCGACGTCGTCGTCTGCACGCTGGGTAGCAGCAGCACCGGAGCACCCGGCGGCGGCGGCGGCCCGGCGGCGAACTCGTCGGCCGCCGGCATCTGAGATGTCATGCCGTGCCTGGCCAGCACGCGGCGAACCTCACGGCCGACGACCTGTGCGTCGGCGCCGGCCGTCAGCCGAACCTTGACTCCTGCAGGCGACTCATCGTCGCCGTCGAGCTCGGCACTGGCGATTCCTTCGATCGAGAGGAGGTCCGAGCGGAGCGAGTCGACCATGGCGTGCTCCCAGTCGTTCATGCCCGTTGCCTGCGACGCCAACGGAGATAGGTCACGACGTCGTCGGGATCGATCGCAGCCGTCGACGACGCGTAGGCGGTCAGGAGGCGCCACGCCAGGTAGCCGGGCTCTGGGCCAAAACGCCGCCGGCGCCTCCACCAGCCGTCCGGAGCGACCGCGAGAAGCGCTCGCATCGCCTCCAGCCACAACGAAGGGTGCTTAGCGACTGCCGAGAGTGCGCGGGCGTCATACATCGGAACGAATCGTAACCTGTCGACGTTCTCGACCCGGGGCGGGATGGGAGTTGCCTCCACCCGCTGATAACCTGCTCGGGCTGCCGGAGGAAGGAGCAGACGTGACGGTCACGACCGATGACCTTCAGTGGTTCGCGCGGAAATTCGACGCGATCACGGACAACATCGAGAAGGTCATCCAGGGCAAGCGGGAGTCCATCCAGCTGCTCATGATCTGCATGCTCTCCGGCGGCCACGCCCTCATCGAAGACGTCCCCGGGGTCGGCAAGACCCTGCTCGCCAAGTCGCTCGCCCGGTCGATCGACTGCAGCTTTCAGCGGATCCAATTCACACCAGACCTGCTGCCGTCCGACGTGACGGGCGTGTCGGTGTGGGACCGCGACACCTCGAACTTCGTGTTCCGCCCCGGCCCGGTGTTCGCCAACGTGGTACTCGGAGACGAGATCAACCGGGCAAGCCCCAAGACCCAGGCAGCCCTCCTCGAGGCCATGGAAGAGCGCCAGGTGACCGTCGACGCCGTGACCCGGCCCCTCGGCCCGCCCTTCATCGTCGTCGCAACCCAGAACCCGATCGAACACGAGGGCACCTACCCGCTGCCTGAGGCACAGCTCGATCGCTTCATGATGCGCATCACGATGGGATACCCGTCGCGCGACAAGGAGCTCGAGATGCTCGACACGCACGGCATGCACTCGACGTTCGACGACCTGGAGCCCGTCATCGACGCCAACGACGTCGTGCAGATGGTCGAGATCGCCCGCAGGGTCCACGTCGCAGACGTCATCAAAGGCTACCTCGTCGACCTCGCTGAGAGCTCGAGGCACGATCCCGACCTACTGCTCGGAGCGTCGCCTAGGGCGACGCTCTACCTCCAGCGCGGAACGAGGACGCTGGCAGCCACGCGCAACCGCGACTACGTCTCCCCCGACGATGTCAAGGAGATCCTCCACCCCGTCCTCAACCACCGGCTCATCCTGAGGCCGGAGGCGCAGATGCGAGGCGTCACGATGGCGGACATCGTCGAGGGCATCGGGCAGGGTGTCGCGGTGCCCGGCACGAAAGTCGCCGGCTGACGTGCCGACCATCCGAGGTTGGGCGGCACTCGGCGCCGCACTTGCGCTCGGAACACTGTGGGTCGCCTTCGGCGAGGAGCTCCTCTTCGCCGTCGCGGCGTTTCTCCTCCTGGCGGTGGCGCTGGGCACTTGGTACGTGAGGAGGCGGGCCCCACGGGTGCACACCGCGAGGCGCATCACGCCCACCCAGCTCCACGACGGCGACAGGGCCGTCGTCGAGATCACCATTGCCTCGAACCGGTCGCTGCACGAGGCCCAGGTCGAGGACGTCGTGCACGGCCTCGGCGCCGCCAACTTCGTCGCGGGACGAGTCGAGGCGAACGTCCCGATGATCGCCAGGTACGAGGTGCTGTGCCGCCCTCGCGGCGTGTACAAGGTCGGACCGGCCAACGTACGGGTAGGGGACCCGCTCGGGCTCACCGAGTCGGGAGGCCCCTCTGGCAGGACCGACCGACTCGTCGTGTACCCCGCCGTCGAGAACCTCGACGGGCTACCTCTCGTGCGGGGTCAGGATCCGAACATGAGCACGTCGCGAGCGAACTTCTCGCAGATGGGCGGTGAGGACTTCTTCACGCTGCGCGAGTACCAGCGAGGAGACGACCTGCGCAGGGTCCACTGGCCGTCCTCGGCCAAACGAGACGAGCTGATGATCCGACAGCTCGAGATGCCATGGCAGAGCAGGGCACTGGTGCTGCTCGACCCCCGAACCTCGAGCTACCCGACCGCCGATGCATTCGAGCACGCCGTGCGCGGAGCGGCATCCGCCGTCAGGCACCTCTACCAGAACGGGTTCTCCCCCACCCTGTGGACGGGATCGACCGGAGCCACCAACGTCGCGTCAACCGAGGCGTACGGGATGGCGATGGAGGAGCTGGCCGTCGTCCAGACGACGCAGGCCATCGACCTCCGGACGATGGTGGCCAGGATGCGCCGCACCGGTCTCAGCGGCGGAGCGCTCGTGATGGTGAGCGGAGCCCCCGACGATGCGGAGCTCGCCGTCTACCGGCTGCTCGGCCGCGACTTCTTGCGCACGATCGTCATGGCGGTTGCACAGCGGCAGAACGAGGCGATACTTCAGTTCCAGCGGGCAGGCGTCATCACGGTGCTCACGGCGCCGGGCTCCCGGTGGGCGCCGGCGTGGAGAGAGGCGATGGAGAGATCATGGTCTACCGCTACAGCTGGCTAGCGGCCTTCACCGCTCTCGCGTTCGCCTTCTACCTCCTCAACGGGTTGCTGCAACCCACCACGACGGGTCCGGCGTGGCAGTTCATCGTCGTCTCGGCGGTTGCGCTCGGGATCATCATCACCTGGACCGCTGTCACCTACCGCCTCCGCCTGGCGTGGATCGCCGTGATCAATCTGGCTGCACTGCTGATCGCCCTCATGAGGATCGCCGCCCCCGAGACCACGGTGCTGCTGTTCCCCACCAGGGCCAGCTTCGTGGCGCTCGGCGACCAGCTCCAGTTCGCCTTCCAGTTGATCCGCAACGGCATCGAGCCGGTGGTGCCGCTCACCGGGATCGTGGTGATCGTCACCGCCGTTTTCTGGATCGTCGGCGCTCTGATGGCGTGGGGCCTCACGACGGGCCACCCCTACGTCGGGGTCATCCCTCCGCTCGTGCTGTCGCTGCAGTTCGCCACGATGGATCGTGCCCCCTCCGGGATCATCCGCATCACGATCTTCGTTGCGGTCGTCGCCGCGGCGATCTTCTCCGTCAACGCCGACGAGCGGGACCTCACGGCCGGGCGGATGGCACGCAGGGGCGAGTACCCGTCGCGGCGCAACCGGTTGGCGCCTTCCGCGACCGCCCTCATGGCGCTGACCGTTGTCGGTTCAGTCGGAGCCGTCGGCATGTTCCAGGACAGCGTCCCCCGGGACGGCGTCATGACGTGGCGCACCAGCACCGGCATCGCCGGAGACATCTTCGGGGGCGTGTCATACAACGCCTTCATCGGCATTCATCAGAGCCTCATCACCCCGTCCGACACCCCCGTGTTCGTGGCCACGATCAATGGCGACGTCCCACCGGACCAGCTCTATTTCAGGCTCACGTCGATGGAGACGTACAACGGCGGCCAGTTCTTCGCCAACGTGGAGCGTGAGGCTGCGCCGCTGCTCGTGGACGTCGAGTCGTACGAGGCGGAGGGGCAGGCGTTCTCGGGACCGACACTCTCGGTGACGGCGGACGTGACGATCGACCGGCTGCTCCAGGAGTGGCTGCCGTCGGCGTACGCGCCGCGCAGCCTCACGACCGACGACAGGATCGTCGAGCGCCTCCGGGCCCGGCCGGCCGACGCCTCGATCATCTTCGACGGCGGAACCACCTTCCGTGGCTTCCAGTACACGGTGGAGTCTGCGGTGCCCGACCCGGACCTGGGCGTGCTCGCGGCGCTCGAGAGCGGTGCGCTCTCGCCCACGTTCCAGCTGGCCGCCGACGCCGACGAGCCAGTCCCTGCATTGCGCGAGCCTCCAGCCCTCCGTGAGCTGCCGCCGAACGCCGACCGCTACTTGGCGGTTCCGGAGGACATCGACCCGGACATCGAGGGCCTGGCTCGTGAACAGACGAGGAACCTGCGCACCGACTTCGAGCGGGGGCTCGCTCTCGAGGCGTGGTTCCACTCGCGAGCGTTCCGCTACACGACGGACATCGCCCCGGGGCACGGCGCCACCGACCTCGCTGCCTGGCTGCTCGACGAGGAGAGCCCGAACTTCCACGCCGGGTACTGCGAGAACTTCGCAACCGCCATGGCTGTCATGGCGCGCACGCTCGACATCCCGAGTCGCGTGGTGCTCGGCTTCACGCCGGGCGACCTGATCCCCGGCTCGATAGACACCGTCGTCGTGCGCGACCGCAACGCCCACGCCTGGGTCGAGCTGTGGATGCCGACCCAGGGCTGGGTGCGGTTCGACCCGACTCCGCGCGGCGCCGCCGATACGCCGCAGACGTTCGAGGTGGTCGAGGACAGGCTCGGGTTCGACCTCCGCGACTACCTCGACGTCCCCGACCCCGACATCACGCCTGCCGGCGGTCTCCCGAACCGATTCCCTGAGCTCGCCGAGGACGAGTTCCCCGACTTCCTCGGGTCGGGCGACGCCGCGCCCGGCAGCGGGTTGCGCCTCCCGGCGTGGTGGAACGAGGCGGCGACCGTCCTCGGAGTGATTCTGCTTGGGTTCGGAACCCTCCCGGCCATCAAGTGGTGGATACGGCGCCGGCGTCTCGAGCGTCTCCGCAGCGGCGACATCGGCGCGGCCTGGGAGGACATCGTCGATCGACTGAGCGACCTCGGCGAGGCGCCCAACCCGACGTCGACGCCCAACGAGGTGGCCGCCACGGTCGACCCGGTGATGGTCCCGCTGGCGACCGTGTACTGCAGGGCCGTGTACGGGAGGTCGGGTGGGCTCAACTCTGGCCACGTCGAGACGGCGACCCAGTCGCTGGCGAGAACTTCCGACGTCCT
>Ga0302046_10003905_pt1 | contig 13351 bp, 11 predicted proteins | sample RVTome_11_FD_200261 | JGI IMG/M metagenome (GOLD analysis project Ga0302046, IMG submission 200261) | Soil microbial communities from uranium-contaminated site in the Upper Colorado River Basin, Wyoming, United States - RVT147D111 (version 2) ...
CATGCCCGTGCGGGTCAGGCCGGCTTCGGCGTCCGCGACTTTCGCAATGCCGAAGTCCGTGACCAGCGCATTGCCGCGCAGATCGAGAAGTACGTTGCCCGGCTTGACGTCGCGGTGAACGACCCCGTGATGGTGCGCATACGAGAGCGCATCACCAATCTGGTAGAGCCACGCGCGAACCACATCGACCGGCATCGGCTCGGTCGTCTCGTACATGACCTGGCCGAGCGTGCGGCCGGGCACGAAAGTCATCGTGAACCAGTGCAGGTCGTCGCGCTCGTCCACCTCGTAGATCGTCACGATGTTCGGATGACTCAGCTGCGCAATCGTGCGGGCTTCCTGGCTGAACCGGTCCACCAGCTTCGGGTCCACCATCAGCCCCGGCGACATGACCTTGATCGCGACCTGCCGTCCCAGCCGCGGCTCGTCCGCCAGGTACACCCCTGCCATCCCGCCATATCCCAGGATCCGGCGCACCGCGTACTTCGGTGCGGCCGCCCGGCGCAGCTTTTCGAGGATCGCTTCCCACTGGTTCGCGTACCGTGTCGCCGGTCCCGGCCCCGCCCGCCCCGGCTCGCCCGGTCCCGCCGGTCGGGCCGCCGGCGCAGGCGCAGGCGTGGGCGTCCCACAGGTGGGGCAGTTGTCACCCGCCGTCACCTCCGTTCCGCACAGCACGCAATTCGCCAGCGTCATGGCACGTCGCATCCCCTGACTGTCAGCAATATCAAAACGATGGGTCCGCGCCAACCATGAGGCAAGCCGCGGACGAACGTCGCTACCGGAATGGCGACGGATTTTCGGCCGGACAATCATCGGGCTTTAGGGGCCAGGGCTCGAGGCTACGGCTACGGCTGGGTTGAACGGATCCACATCGCGTTGCCGGGGCTGGTTTCTGGTGCTGGCGCCGGGGAGGAGAACCGGGTATGTCGGCGGTGGCGGTGCAGTCTGACAAGGAAGCGGGGGCTTGCGCGGAAACCAGCCCCGGCAACGCAGTTACCTCCGTCCACCCAGCCTTGGCCGTAGCCGCAGCCGAGCGTAGCCGGGCGTTGCCGAAACCACCAACACGGGTGATAGTTATGGGTCATTCCACGCGGAAATCCGGAGGCTTCATGAAGTACCGACTGACGGCGGTCGCTGCGCTGGCACTGCTCGCGCACGGGCCGGTGGCGGGTCAATCGCTGAGCGAGCGATTCTCGCAGTTATTCACGTTCGGCGACTGCGGCGAGCCGCTGTGCCTGGACGTGAACTCGGCGGCGCACGGGCTGCACTACATCCCGAGTGTGACGCAGGGCGAGAACAACATGCTGGCGTTCCTGACGGGCTCGATCGCGACCAGCCTGGGCAGCCTGCCGTTCGCTGCGGCGAGCAGCGGTGTAACATTCCGATTCGAGGCCGGGATACCGGTCGCTACATCGGTGTCGGGCGGGCCGATCTTCGCGGAGCGGTCGCAGACGCTCGGCCGGGGTCGCGTGCTGGCCGGCCTCAATGTGAACGGGATCAGCATGGACAATGTGCGGGGGATGCCGCTGAGCGACCTCGAGTTCCGCTTCTCGCACCAGAACACGCAGGATCCGGCGCTGGGCGACCCGGCGTTCGAGAATGACATCATCGAGGTGAACACGAACCTGAGCCTGAGTCTGCTGGTCACGTCGGTCTTCGCGTCGTACGGACTGCTCGACAACGTCGACATCGGGGTGCTGGTCCCGGTCGTCCGTGCGTCGCTCGACGGCACCAGCAACGCCCAGGTGGTGCCGTTCGGCGGTGGAACGAACACGCCGCACCAGTTCGGGACGCAGTCGAATCCGTCGTTGCAGGCCAATTCGGTCGCCGAAGGTTCGGCAATCGGCATCGGCGACATTGCAGTTCGTGCCAAGGCGAACCTCTACCAGACGCCGGAATGGGGCTTTGCGGCACTCGCCGACGCGCGGCTCGCGACCGGTGATGAAGAGAACTTCCTGGGCAGCGGCTCGACATCGTTCCGCGTGCTCGGCATTGCATCGGGCCGGTTCGGCAATCTGTCACCACACGTGAATGCGGGAATGGCGATCCGCGGCGGCGACAACCAGACGAACTCGCTGCTGGTCACGCTCGGGTTCGATCACCTGGTGTCAGCCAGCGTGTCCATTGCAGCCGACCTGGTCACCGACTTCTCGATGGGTGACTCGAAGCTCGTCCTGCCCGAGCCGGTGGTCTACACGTCGCCCACCGTCCGGACGGTCGCGTTGTCGGACATCCCGGACCAGAAGGACAATCTCATGGACGCGTCGTTCGGCGCGAAGTTCACGCTGCCGGGCGAGTACCGCGCAGTAGCCAACATCCTCTTCCCGCTGGGCGACGGCGGGCTGCGTCCGAAGTTCCTCTGGACGCTGGGCTTCGAGCGCACGTTCTGATCGCTGCGGCCGACCCGGGCCGGCCCTGACCGGCCCGGGAACCGACGAACCGCCGGTCCTTCTCGTACCGTGCGGGCACTTCCTGGCCGACCGGACGCCGTCCGGGCTGATCCCACACGATTGACTGTCATTCTCCCGACCGGATAGCATATGCGAATGGTACCGGTCCACGCCCGTGGCCCGGCAGGATCCGGAACAAACACGACGGGAAGGACTCATGGGCTCGAGCGGCGAATGGTCAGTCTATGCGACCTACGGCACGGAATCCGGTGAAGGTGACCGTCGGAAAGTCGAGTACATCTATGGCGCGTGGACGATCTCGATCTCGCACGGCCATGGCATGCGGCCAGGAAAAGTGATCCGTGCGGCCACGGACGAATGGCAGCAGAAGGGCGCGATCACGGCGGAGAAGGCGACGTCGATCCGGTCCGGACACCAGGGCGGCCGCGCCTTCAATCCGGACATTACGGCCTACGGCATCTCCGAGCAGGAGGTGAGTGCGGCCATCCTCGAGGATCTCTTCGACACCATGGACATCGACGGAACAGCGGGGCCGGGCGCGACTCCGGCGCGCGGCGAGCGCCCGATCCGGACCAACGGCGTCGAGATCAAGTATCGGTATGCAATCGATGCCGGGCGGAACTTCGTGGGCGTTGGCACCTATTTCCTCGAGCGGGCCTGAGCCGGATGGCAACGGCATTGCCGTTCGCTGCGTCTAACCCATTGCCGCAGAACAGTCCCGCGGGACCGGCGCCAGCCACGGACGATCATCCGAAGCGCCGCTCGAACGTGACCGGAACCCCTGACGGACGCGTGACCCATGTACTCGCTCGAAGAGCCCCCGATTCCCGAACGGCGGCAGCCGATCCGCCACTCGAGCCGGCCCAATCAGAAGGCGAAGTCGGAGCCGAAGGCGAAGCCGGAGCCGAACGAGAGGCAGCCGACACTACGCGACCCCGATGACGAAGCCGATCGCAGCTGGCTGAAGGCCGTGCTGTGGGTCATACTCGCGGGATCCGTGCTCGCCGGTGCCGGTCTCTGGATCGATCACCGCGTCACCCGCATCGAGAACGACGTCGGTCAGGCTCTCGTCAGCCTCGAGGATGCCGGCAGCTCGCTGCGCCTGCTCTGGACCACGACGACCCGGCTCGACGCAACACGCAGCGAACGCCAGGACCTGCTGCAGGACAGCCTCGCCTTCGTCCGCAACTTCGTCGAGACCGAGCTGAACAAGCTCTGGAGCTCCGCCTACGCCGAGCACGAGCGGCGCCTCAATCTCACGGATGACCGGATCGCAGCGAACAACCGCTCGATCCGCCAGATGATCGATGCGTCCGGCCGTACGAACAGCCGGCTCGACATGCTGCTCAGTCAGAACCAGGCGCTCGAATCGGATCTGCGCAGTGTGAGCGAGACCGCGCTCGCGCTGCGCCAGACGTTGATCCGGCTCACGGATCAGCTGGGTTCGCTGGAGAGCCAGATCAATGCGTCGCGCTCGGTCCAGGCACAGATGGCGAACCGCGTCGGCGGCGTCGAACAATGGGTGGATGAGTTTCGTGGGGAAGGTCTGACTGCGCAGACCGTGCGCGGGCGACTGACCTCGATCGCCGCAGACCTGCGCAGCGTTTCATTGCGCATCGATTCGCTGCGCACCACGGTTACGCCACGTCGTATCGGTACGCAGCAGCCGTAGCCGTCCATACTGACGCAGCGTCAGTCGCGCGCAATCCAGAGCGCAACGCCGGGTGGCTGGTCCACGCCCGGCGCCATCACGCCCACGATCGTCACCGCTGTGCTGTCGACCTGTACGGTCGAGCCGATGACGGCCGGATCGGAACCGAACCGTTCCATCCAGTACGCATTCGACAGGATCCCCACCTCGCCTGACGCGCCGTAGTCCGTCGCCACGAAAACGCGACCGAGATAGGGATGCAGCGGTGCGGCGGAGGATGTGAAGAACGCGGAATCGACGCGCGCGATCAGGACGTTCGTCGCAGAGTCGTTCACCCGCACTGATTCTGCAGTGAACGTGTGCGCCGGCGGATTGAACTGGAACTCCGGCGCTGCTTCGCATGCGACGACGCAGGCCGCGAGAGCGAGGCCGCTGACAGAAAGCCGGGCTGCCCGCCCATCGATCATTGGTAAGGTGCTCCCGACTGGATCCACGAAAGGATGCGGGCCGCCAGGGCCGCGTTCTTGGTGCCCGTATGCGAGCACGATTGCGGCGAGGTGGACGGCACGATCTTGCAATACAACGTGGACGCGGAAGGATTCGCGGTATTCACATATCCCAGGAGCCGGTTGTAGAACGTGAGCGAGTTCGTGCTGTATACCGGAGCCTGCGCATTGTGGCAGCTGGATCCGGCGCAGCCGCCGAAAGACGCATTGTAGAGGTCGACCACGAACGTCTGGATGATGTACGTAACAGATATGGTTTTCGGTGCGACACCCGGGATCGAGCTTGAAATCGTAACGGTCGCCGTGTGGGTGCCGGCAGGCAGATTCGTACGGGTCGGCCGCAGCGTCACATTGCCCGGAGCCTGGACATCGATTGTGCCGGTCAGCCATCCAGTCTGCCCGCTGGTATAGGTTATGTTGCCGGCCAGGCCAGAGAGCGTTCCGCCGCCGCCGTTCGTCACGAGGATGACCTGCTGGCCCGGAGGCGTGGCCGCTCCGCCCCACGTCGCGAACTGGATGCTCGTGTGACTCAGCACGATGGTTGGTGGCGGTGCGACCGTCAGGTTGACCGTGACCGTCAGCGGTGAATTGCTGGCGACGCCCGAGAGGACCTGGAACGTCGCGTTGTACGTGCCGTTCGGCAGTGTCGCCGAGGCGATGCCGATGGTGATCGTCGTCGGCGCGGTCGTACCATTGAGCACGCGATTGAGCCAGCCGCCGGCCTGACCCTGCCCGTAGACGACCGGTCCCACGGCGAGTCCGGTGAGTGTTGCGCCGCCGCCGTTCGTCACGTTGATCGTCGATGGTGCCGGGTTGGCGCCGAACACGGCCGCGATGTTCAGAGTCGAACTGCTCAGTGCGATCGCCGGGCCGGGTCCGACCGTGAGCTGGACCGCGATGTCCTGTGGTGCGACGCCGGCGACGTTCGAGCTGACGCGTACGGTGGCATTGTACGCGCCGTTCGCGAGTCCGGCGGGATTGGCGGTGAGCGTGAGCGTCGATGGTGCTGCAGGCTGCGAGAACGCGGCGCTCAGCCAGCCCTGTGCACCCGTGTACGTGATGGCCGCGGACAGTCCGGTGAGCGGGCGGTCGCCACCATTGGTGACATTGACCTGTTCCTGGACGATACCGCCCGGCGTCGTCGCCATGGGCACCATGGTTTCCGACAGGACGATGCTGGCCGGTGCGAGCACGCGGTACGTGACGGCAATGTTCTGCGGCGAGTTGTCGATGCCATCGGCATGCACGGGCACGACGGCGGTGTACGTGCCGCGCGCGAGGCCGCCGCCGCTGGCAGCCAGGGTCACGGTCACGGGCGCGGTCGACCCGCTCGCATTCGCGGTGAGCCAGTCGGCAGGCTGACCGGGGGTGTAGGTGACGGGTCCGGCGGCAATGTTCGTGATCGCGCCATCGCCGGCATTCGTCACGGTGACCGTCTGCGGGGGCGGTGCGGCGCCGCCTGCGGTTCGCTCGAACTCGACCAATGCGGTCGAGAGTGCGAGCGACGGTGGCACGAGCACCGTGATCTCGGCCGTCGCGACCGTGCTGCCGCTGACCGCGCTGATGGTGGCCTGGCCGCGACTCACGGCGGTGACGAAACCGGTCTGCGGAATGACCGTCGCGACCTGGGAACTGCTCGACGACCACGTGACATCGCCCGGCGCACCGACCGCAGTGAGCTGGACCGAATTGCCGACGAAGACCGACGCCGTGTCCGGCGTCACGATGAAGTCCTCGCCTGGCGCACTCGTCTCCTCGCATGCGCCCAGCACGAGCACGAGGAACACGCACACGATGGCGGGAATCCGTACGACGGTTCGCAGGGAACGGGTCAGCCTGGGCATACGCTCCACGCAGTGAGCGGCGGGCCGGTGGCGCAGATTGCGGCGTCGCGCTCCGGTCGACCGGTGGGCACCTGCTGCAGACCGGCAGGGTCCGGCTGCAGGACATGATAGACCGGGGCCCCGATTCAGGAAAGCGCGGTTGTGGATGCGCCCGGCGTCATGCCATATTGTCGCGTTTCCGACCGCTGTACTCTCGCAGGCCGTCCCGTCGTGCCGGGCCGCAGCACGATGGCTCGCAACCGTCGTCGACCGTGAGTCACGCATGAGAGCGGAACCCGTTTGAGCCGCGATACCGGTATTGCGGTGAAGCTCGAAGTCGAGCCGGAGGCGAAGCCGCAGCCTGCTGCCTCGCCCGCACGGGACTCGCCGTTCCGCATCCTCGCGCTGGCTGACCTGCGCGGCGAACGCGCGAACGCAGTTCGCCTGGCCGACCGCAAGGCGGTCCGCATTGATCGCGACACCTTCGATGCCGTGCTCGCAGCGCATTCGCCCGCACTCACGATTGCCGGTCACACGATCACGTTCTCCGAGCTGGACGATTTCCATCCGGATCGCCTGGTCGCTCGTGTTCCGCTGTTCGGCCGGCTGCGTGATCTGCGCCGCCGGCTCGATGATCCGCGCGGGTTCGAGATGGCCGCCCGCGAACTTATGAGCGACGACGACGCCGATTCCACCTCACGTCCCGCGCTGCCGCCGTCCGGTAGTCTGCTGGATGCAATGGTCGAGGAGGTCGCGGGTCCCGCACCCGCGGGAACGCCGCCGCCACGTGCCGCGCCGCGCGACGACTTCGCAGCCGAGATCCGGCGCATCGTCGAACCGCACCTGCTGCCCGGCGATGATCCACGCAGGAGTGATCTCGAAGCCCGTATCGATCGCGCGATGACCGCATTGCTGCGCATGGTGCTGCACGACCCTGCGTTCCAGTCGCTCGAGGCTGCGTGGCGCGCAATCTTCCAGTTCGTCCGCCGCGTCGAGACCGGACCCGGCCTCGGGTTGTGGCTGCTGGATGTCTCGATCGACGAGCTGGCCGCCGACCTCGACGCGACGCGCGCCCTCGAAAGCAGTGTACTGCACCGTCGCATTGTCGATGAGGCGACGGCTCACGGCGCCGCACCGTGGTCGCTGATCACGTGCGATTTCGCGTTCGGGCCGGATCAGGCGGCCGTCTCACGGCTGGCGCGCCTCGCCGAGCTCGGCCGCCGCACCGGCGCACCCGTCCTTGCCGCGGCTGATCCCGCACTCGCAGGTGCGACCGGCTTCGCCACCGATCCCGACCCTGCCGACTGGAATGACACGCCGAACCACGAGTGGGAAGCGCTGCGCCGGTCCGGCATGGCTCGCTGGGCAGGTCTCGCACTGCCCCGATTCCTGCTGCGCGTGCCCTACGGCGAGGAGGGTGAGCCGTGCGATGCGTTCGGCTTCGAGGAAATGGAATCGCCGCCAGCGCACGGCGCGTTCCTCTGGGGCCAGGCATCATGGGCGTGCGCCATCCTGCTCGCGCAGACGTTCGCCGTGATGGGCGCCGGCATGCAGCCCGGCTGGCACCAGGACATTGACGGGCTGCCGCTGCACATCCACCGCGATGGCGGTGTCGCATACGCGAAGCCGTGTGCCGAATCGGTGATGACCGAACGCGCAGCGAACCGGCTGCTCGGCTGCGGACTCATGCCGCTCGCCTCGATGAAAGACCAGGCTGCGGTCCGCCTCGTCCGCTTCCAGTCGATCGCGCACCCGCTCGCCGGGCTGGCCGGCCGCTGGTCCCACTGATGCAACGCGTGTGACGGAGTCCGACGGCATCCCGCTGTGCATGGGGACGACGGCGCAGTTCACGGCACTGCGCGGACTCCTCGAGGAAGCGACGTATACCGAGGCGGAGATCTGTGCACGGCAGGATCAGCCCTCGATCTACGACTTCCGCACGCTGCACGAAGGCCGGCCCGCCTCGACCGTGCGCGACACCCACGACCTGCTCGTCCGCTTCTTCATGGACAGCAAGCCGGTCGCAGCGAGCCGCACACGGAAGCTGCTCGGTGCGTACATGACGACCTTGCTCGAGCTCGGTCTGCTGCGGCATCTGCCGGACGGTCGCCTGCAGGCCACCGTGCTGCTCTATCCGACGCGCGGCCTGTACATCGTGTCCGACTCGTTCCATGCCCGCGCGACCGGCGGCGTGCGCGGTCTCCGGCCCGACATCGTCTATCCAGCGATCACCGGCGGAACCCGTCATTTCATTGATGCGATTCCCGATTCGCCGTGCGACGACTTCCTCGAGCTGTGCGCGGGTACCGGTATTGCCGCGCTGGTCGCCTCGCCGCACGTTCGACACGCCTGGGCGGCCGACATCACGGAGCGTTCGACGCGCTTTGCAGCGTTCAACGCGGCGCTGAACGGGATCGACAACGTGACTGCGGTGCGCGGCGACCTGTACGAGCCGGTCGCGGGCCGCACGTTCGATCGCATCGTCGCACATCCGCCATTCGTGCCCGCGTCCAGGCCTCGGTTCATCTACCGCGATGGCGGCAATGACGGCGAGCAGATCACGCGCCGCATCATTGCGGACCTGCCCGACCATCTGCGGCCGGGCGGCCTGTTCGTGTGCACGTGCGCCGCGACCGATCGTGGCGATGCCACACTCGAGGAACGGGTCCGCAGCATGCTGGGTGCGCGCGCGTCGGAGTTCGACATCATCGTCGTCACGCGCAGTGTGACGGACCGCGAAGCGTACTGCGCGGGTCAGTCGGCGCGCGGCCGTGCGCGCGAGGCGAAATTGCTGCTGCGAACGTTCCGCGCACTGGACGTCGAGAACCTCGTGCTGGGCACGATCGCGATTGTGCGACACCAGCGTGCAGCGAATCCGATGAACGTGCGCCGGCCCGTGGGCGGCATGACCGTCGGCCACGCCATCGAGCACGTCGTGCGCTGGGACATTGCCGGACGATCGCCGGCCGCACTGAATCAGTTGCTCGATCTGCGGCCTGCCATCTCGCCGCACGTGCGCCGTCACATCGAGCAGAGTGCGACCGATGATGGCTGGATCCTGGAACAGTGCCAGTTCTCGACCGACCGGCCGTTCCCGATCACATTGGCGCCGACCGATTCCGGACCCGACCTGCTCGACCACTTCGGCGGCCGCCATACCGTGCGCGAGCTGGCGCGTCGGCTGCGCAGCAGCGGGCGCATTCCTGCGACGGCCACGGACGAGCTGTTCGCCGAGATGGTGCGTTCCCTGCTCGCCGGCGGGTTCCTCGAGATCCGCGAGCCCTGACGGTCAGCCGCCGATCAGGACGGTCGGCAGGCCGACGACGATCGTACCGCCGTGCACGGTCAGATCGCCCATCCTTGCGGCCGGCACCTTGCTGACCAGAACGGTCGCCGAGCCTTTGGCAATCGCGTCCGGCGGACCGACGCACGTGCACATGTCACCCATGCACGCGGCCGGCACCTTGCCGATGAGGACGGTCGGCTTGCCGGGCGGCAGGATCGGCCCGCCGACGTGCGGAATCGGTGGCACGCCCGGTGTGACCATCGGGCAGACGTGCATGTCGCCAATACGTGCGGCCGGCTGACCCATGTTATGCGCCCTCCTCTTGCTCGGCTGGATCCGTGGACCACACGTGACGCTTGTCCGCCATCTCGATACCCTTCTGCAGGAACTCCCTGAATTTCGCCGGCACCTGGCCCGCATCGGCCGTTGCGGCAATGTTGACGCACGCCGCGATCGCCTTCGCGGCCGCACCATGATCCGGCGGCGTCGGCGGCGCTTCCGGCGGCGCAATCGTGTCGCCGCACAGAAACGCGGCGAAGCCCGCAATGCCGGCGGGTGTCTCGAAATCCGTCGCTTCTGCCGCCGTCATGGCCGTGCGCCGGTTCTCGTCCGTCGGCTGGATGATCCACAGCCGCGTGGCTTCGAGAACGGCAGCATCGGATGCTGACGGCTGCTCGCCCGCGACCGCACCGGCACACGTCCACGCCCACCACACGGCTTCGCGCCGGGGCAGCACATGCGCAATGAAACCGACCGCATCCTCGTACAGTCCGGTTGCGACGAGCTTCTCCAACCAGCCGCGGACATCGCCATCATCGGCCAGCATGCCGACCGCGTTCGGTGAGAGCGACGCACGTGCGCACACGCGTGCCACGGTAAGGCCCGAACGCAGCACTACGTTGGCTGTATTCATCATTCACCCGTGGTTTCCCGATCGAGCGCAGAGTTTCCAGTGCACTTCCGTTTGCATGACATGCTCAGTTGATCATGGCGACGCCGCCCTTGACGATGACGACAGCGCCGCCATCCAGCTGGCCCATCGAGCCGCCCTTGACCTGCACGATGCTGTCGCCCTTCACGGTGGTGATCGGCGCCTTCACCTGTGCCTGCGCCGTGCCCTCCACCTTCACCATCGTGCCCTTGATGGTGACACCGGCCGGATCGATCTTGATGCTGCTGCTGCCGCACTTCAGCTCGATCGATGCGCTCGCCTTGATGGTGAGCGTGCTGCCCACATCGAGCGCGTCGCTGCTCGAGACCTTCACTTCACGCTTGCCCTTCACCCTCACCGTCAGGTCCTTGCCCACAGTGAGTGTGCGGCCCTTCGTGACGTCGATCGAGCTTTCACCCTCGATGCCCAGCACGTCGTTGCCGTCGATGCCGGTCTCGCGGTTGCCCTTGATCGTGATGGTCTCGTTGCCATCGACCTGCTCCGTGCGATGCTGTTTGATCGTGATCGTCTCGTCGCGGCCGACTTCCTCGATGCGGTCGCGCGTCACCTTCACGGTCTCGTCCTGGCCGACCGTCAGTGTGCGGTCCAGCTCGACCATCACGTCGTGATTGCGCTGGGCGTGCACGTACAGCTGCTCTTCGCCCGCCTTGTCCTCCATGCGGATCTCGTTGAACGTCTCGGTCGTGCCGTCCGGACTGCTGCGTGACTTGAGCCCGCTCTGGGTCTTGTTCGCCGGCAGCTCGTAGGGGTGCACCTGTTCCGCATTGTAGACGCGGCCGGTGATGATGGGGCAGTCCGGGTCGCCCTCGAGGAAATCGACAATGACCTCCTGGCCGATGCGCGGCAGCAGGATGACGCCCCAGCCCTTGCCGGCCCAGCCGGACGAGACGCGCACCCAGCAGGAGCTGTCCTCGTTGTTCTCACCCAGGCGGTCCCAGTAGAACTGGACTTTCACGCGGCCGTACTTGTCGACCCAGATCTCCTCACCGGATGGTCCGACGACCATTGCGGTCTGTGATCCGCGCACCGATGGCCGCTGCGTCGCGAGCAGTGGCCGGTACGTCGTGTCGAACGGGATGGCCACGAAGGTGCAGCTGTAATGGAAGGTGCCGCCGTCCCGTGCCAGATAGTCGCCGTTGAGGGCGCTGGTCGTGACGTCGAGCAGCGCATACTTGCGGTTCGCGGTCTGGCTGAAATGCTCGGTCAGTGTGAAGGCCCGGCCGGAGCTGAAGCCGTGGCAGCTGCGATCGCTCTGGCCGCGTACGACGTGATGCAACGCTTCCTCGGCTTCCAGTCGCAGCTTGGCGTAGCGCTCGGCCTCGCCCGGATCCGTGAATTTGCCCGGATAATCGTAGATCTCCTCGACACCACTGCCGGATATCGAGCGCGAAAGATCGAGCGTCGGCTGGACCGGATCGTAGTCACACAGGGTCACCTTGCCGATGAACACCGCGTCTTCACTGCGCAGCGTCGCGATCGACGGTTCCAGCAGCTCCTCCTCCATGGGCACGCCGAACCGGGCAGTCGCCGTACCGTCGATGTCATCGAAGCTGCTGTTGTCGTCGGTCATGACCATGGAATGCTTCGAGGCGGTATGGTCGAAGAAGTAGCAGATGCCTTCGTCTTCGAGCAGCCGCGATACGAAGTCGAACGACGACTCGCGGTACTGCACGCAGTACTGGCGCGGCGGATAGGACTTGCGTGTCTCGAAGCTGAAATCGGAGTAGCCGGCGTCCGTGAAGACCTTCTCGACGATCTCGGGCACGGTCAGGTTCTGGAAGACGCGGCAGTCGCGGGCGAGTGAGAGGAACCAGAACCAGGGCACGATCTCCGCCTCGTAGGACGCGAGGACACCCTGCGAACCGACACAGGCGAAACGGCTGACCATGCCATTGATGTGGCGGACGGAACCGTCCGGCAGGTCGACCGCGATCGTGATCGCCTTGCGCAGCAGGCTGTCCGTCGCAATCGCGAAGTCCTCGGAGCGCAGGTCGAGCGTGTAGCGGAACGGCCGCGAGACGGCATCGTGACCCTCGAGACCGGCGAGCAAAAGCTTGTCCGGACCCAGCGGCGTCGTGACGCGCAACGGGCGCTTGGACTGCGTGAACTGAGCCATGTTCTCCTCGCGATTGATCCTGCCGCCGTCCCGCTACGGGACGGTGATGACGGTGTTGCCGTCCGGCGTATTCTGCGTTGTGCCGTGACCCGTGCGCGTGTCGTACGCGTCGTTCAGTGCCTGGATGCGTGCACGTTCCCGGTCCAGCACGTCGTTGATCGTGCTCGCTGTCGCGCGCGTGAGCCGCTGATACGTCGTCGGCGCCTCGCGCCGGCAGATCGTGATGTGGCCATCCTCGTGATGCCGCAGTGCGCGCATGAAGCGATTCCACTCGTCGCGCTCGGCCGCCGGCCGGCCGGCCGACTTCGTCCATTCCGGCATGTCGATGGTCAGCCGCATCGTGAGATCCACGTTCGTCACCCGCTCACCGCCGTCCGTGCTGAAGTTCATGGCCAGATCGAAGTCGGCATGACCGACTTCATCCATGCCATGCATCGCATTCACCACAGCCCGCAGTGTGGCACCGTCGAACGTGTGACCGGTGCCCGCCGTGATTCCGCCCGCCGGTACGATGCGCAGCATGACGCGACCGCCTGTCTACGGGTGCACGCATGACTCCGTGGCCGGGCGACCGGCCACGTATGGTGCTGTCAGGTTAAGCGACAA
>Ga0302046_10003906_pt1 | contig 13350 bp, 14 predicted proteins | sample RVTome_11_FD_200261 | JGI IMG/M metagenome (GOLD analysis project Ga0302046, IMG submission 200261) | Soil microbial communities from uranium-contaminated site in the Upper Colorado River Basin, Wyoming, United States - RVT147D111 (version 2) ...
GCCTGGTCTCCGGCCAGGTCGACCTTGAACTTCATCGCCCGGGGGATCAGGCACACCTCACCCGGGCCGACCTCGAGGGTCCCGCACTCGGTGGCTATCCGGAGGTCGCCCTCCTGGGGCACGATCAGGAGCTCGCCGTCGGCGTCATAGAGATAGGTGTTCCCCATCGAGCGGTTGGCGAGGTAGATGTGGGCGGCCATGCCGTACTGGCCGTGGACGTCGCCGTTGGTGGCGATGGTGCGCAGCCCGTCCAGCCAGGTGAGTGGCTCGCTCTCCATCGGCACCGGATCCCAACGGAGCTGGCCGATCGGCGGATCGGTCTCCCGATTGGGGGCGGTGCGCAGGTAGGGATGATCGACCGGCCGGAGATCGTGGACGTGAAGCACCGACGGCCTGATCCGGTAGAACCATGTGCGCCGGTTCTCGGCCTTCGGTGCGGTGAAGGCGGTGCCGCTGAGCTGTTCGGTATAGAGGCCCTGCGGCGGCTTCTGCGGGTTGTTCTGCCCGATGGGCAGGGCGCCGGCCACGGCCTCGGAGGCGTGCTCGTTGCCAAACCCGGACATGTACTCGATCGTCATCGCGCTCCTGCTCGTGAGGGCCCAAGCCTATCGGCGGGCGCGATCCGATCCGCGTGACGACCGGTAGCCTTCCGACGGGCGCTTGGCTCAGTTGGTCAGAGCGCTTCCCTTACAAGGAAGAGGTCACTGGTTCGAGTCCAGTAGCGCCCACCGGCAGACTGGATCTACTGCGGAGCCGACGAGACGATGATCGAACTCTTGACTGCCAGCGAACTCAGGGTAATCCGCGTTGATCCCTTGATGCCCTGATGCAGACCTACAAGCTCCCGGATAGGCTTCGCGTCCTGGCGGTCAGCGACTCGAAACCGCTGAGCGGAGCGTGGGTCCGCCTAACCCTTCCGACAACGCGAAAAAACGACTTCATGATGTCCTTCGGTCCCGCCGACAAAGAAGGGGTCCTGGAGATTTCTGCCACCGATATTGAACGCAAGGTCAGAGCGACCAAGAACTTCTTTCTCATGGACTACGGCAGTCTGGCTGACTGGACTGGCGAGATCCGAATCTCGGTGATGAACCGTGAGGCGGTCGAACTCCTCATGGACGCCTACCAGATATTCGGTCGCACCCCCAAGCTGTATCCGGTCGATCTGCCCGACCTGATGGATGCCTACGACCGGCGCCTCCGAGAAGTCGAGGACCAGATGCTCACCGCTGAGGTCGAACAGGAAGGCGAAACACGCGCGACGATCACTCTGGAGCCCGTTGAAGCGTGGTGAGGTGTGCTAGGCGAAGTAGCCGCCGTTTTCGGGGCTGCTCCGACGAGTTCCAAGAAGCATCCCACAATGCCCTAGGTCGCGGGGAGCTGGCGGAGTGCACAAGCGTCTCCAGCGGTCTATCGGGAGTGCCTCGAGTCTCCGCGGCGTCACGGGACGCGCCACCGCCCGGAGATCGCCGAGTGTCGACCCGTTGCCTGTCACCCGGACACGGGTGCGGGTCGTCTGTCAGGATGAGATTGCGAAAGGAGCCTGAATGTCCTGGTGGGCTTTGGAGAGCGCGGTCACTGCGCTCCTGGTGGTGATCGTGCTGGTGTTGGGGCCTCTCATCAAGCGTTTCGGCAAGAGCTACGCCGCCGACGTGTTCATGGGCAATCCCCACACCGGCAAGAGTTATCTGGTCCTCATGGATATCGCCTACTACCTGATCTTCTCGGCCTACGTCCTGTTCACTGTCAGCTTCAGCCGAGAAGCGGGCTGGCGCGCAACAGTGACTGCCGCGCAATTGGAGGCCGAGACGGTCCGAGTAGGCGGCATCTTCCTGCTGATGGGAGTTCTGCACGGGCTCAACGTGCTGAGCCTGCCGGTAATCGGCCGGTTGCTGGGTATGAGCCGGAGGCTGGAGGAAGACACTCGATCCCAGGCGGCCTGAGTGGGAGAGGTGGATGAGACGGCCACCGGTCTCACCAATCGGTGCTTCCCTCAGGCGCCAAGTGACGGATCTCGGGAGATTGGTGGGTAGGTGGCGCTCGAACCCGACCAGCCGTTCGCCTTCTCCGCACCCGCCGCGATCGACCGGGACCACCTGGTCGCGTCCCTGTTCGTTCGGGAGGGCGCAGCCCTGGTCGGCATGGCCCGGCTGTTCACCGACGACCGGAACGCAGCCGAGGACCTTGTGCAGGAGGCGTTCATCCGACTTTACCGCTCGGCTCATCGCATTCACGACCTCGACAAGGCCGCTCCCTACCTGCGCTCGATCGTTCTCAACTTGGCTCGGGACCACAACCGCCGAGGACTCATGTCGCTCCGCCACCAGGAAGAGCGTGTTCTGGTGATGTCGCCGGAGGCGCCCGAGGACCATCTCCTTCTCGACGAGCAACAAGCCCGCATACTCGAGGGTCTTCGTTCTCTTTCGGTTCGCCAGCGGGATTGCTTGGTGCTCCGCTTCTACCTCGATCTCTCCGAACGACAGATCGCCGAGACGCTCGGCATCTCTCCCAACTCGGTGAAGACCCACTGCCGGCGAGGCCTGGCGGCCTTGAGGACCATGTTGGAGGTTGCTCCATGACTTTCGAAGAGCAGCTGTCCGAGACCCTGCGCCGAGCCGACGGGTACGCACCGAGCCCTGACCTCTTCGCCCGGGTGCAGAGGTCGATCGAGGAGGACATCGCCCACCGGCGTCGGATCCGACGGGTCGTGGCGACGGGGGCGGCGGGGGTCGCCGCGGTATCGCTCTACCTGGCCGCTTTGGTCGATGTGGTGGACGGGCAGTTGGTCATGGCCTGGTGGTCAGCCGAGGTCCTCGGCACCAGCATCCTGGTGGTGCTCATTCTGGTGTTGGGACCGCTGATCAAGCGCTTCGGCAAGACCTACGTGGTAGATGTGTTCTGGGCCGGCCCACGAACCGGGAAGCGCTTCTTGGTCCTGTTGGACCTCGCCTATTACCTGATCTTCATGGGATACGTCCTGGTCACTGCCCGCTTCGACTCGGCGATCGAGCTCGCAGACGTTCCGACCCGAATCGCTGGCCTGCTGCTCATCATGGGAGTCCTTCATGGCCTGACGATCTTCAGCATGCCGGTAATCGGGCTGGTGTTCTCCAGCACGTGGCGACGCAAAGTGCGGGCGACCCTCGGAGACGAGGCGCCGCTCCCGCACACAGACGCCCAGACGGCCGACCGGGTGGCCACCCTCTTCGTCTGGGGTTTCACGGGGCTGGTCCTGGTGCTCGTGTTCTTCGTGGTGATCCAACTGGTCCTCGGCCTGGGCCTTGGGTCATAGGTCCCGCCGACATTCCATGTCACCCGCTCGGCTTTGTCGCTCGTCTGTAGGGATGAAAAGGAGATGACCCGGAGGCTGGGCTGCTGGAGTGAGGAGTCGGTCACGGCTGGCCGGCCGCCTTCACCGGCACCGGCCTGGGTTTCGAATCCATGAGCAAGAGAATCAGAGGAGGAAACATGCCGAGACGAATGATGGCCGTGGCAGCGCTTATTGCCGTCTTTGGAATGCTCGGAACCGGCCCGGCCTGGGCAGGCCACGACCACTTCATTGTTACCCCGGCGGGCTGCCATCAGGTCGCTCAGGGTCAAACTGGGATCACCGACCCGGGCCACGGCGGGTACCACCGGTACCATTTCAACGTCCATCTGGGAGCAACCGAAAGTACCACGAGCCCCGACAATCTCGGAGACGGCCATTCGCCGGTGCAGATCTTCAAGGATGCCTGCCCCTGAGCGGAGTTGCCGGCCCGATATTCGTGTTTACGGCATCCCACGGAGATGCACGTGGTTCCCGGATTCGGCGTTTCGGTAGGCGGCCCCCGGGCGAGGGTGCGGACCCGATCGACTTGCGCAAAGGAGCAAGCTCGTTCGCCAACGGAGCACCTACGCCACTGGGAAAGTGAGTTCCGATGACTCTCCCCGCCACGCCACAACAGTCATGCTGTCGCCTGCTGAAGCACAGGCAGCCAGAAGCCCCATGGACAGAACAGCGGCGAACTGTTTCACCGGTGTTGCGAACTGTTTCACCGGTGTATCGACCCTCTGATGCGCGGAGTCGAGCGAGCCGCCGAACCGACGCCAACCCACGGATAGTCCCGCCCGTCGACCGCGCCGATTGTGGTGCCCGAGTGCAGGCAGTTCGCCGACGTCAGGGCTTGGCGACGGTGATGGAGGTGCCGGTGCTGTCGCCGTCGGGATCGTGGTTCTGGCCCGGCTGATAGGCGGTCGAGCCGCTGATCGACACCACGGTGAAGGAGATCGAGCCGACCTTCATCTTCACGGCGGCGCTCGACAACACGCAGGTGCCGGTCCCATCGGTGGTGCAGCTCACCGTCCCCCCGGTTCTGGTCGTCTGGCCAGGCCCCCGGACGGGCCTCGCATCCCTGACACGGAAGAGGTCACGGGTTCAATCCCAGTAGCGCCCACCACCCGGAACCCTTTGCGGTGCAAGGGGTTGGTGCCGATCACCGTTCGAGCCCCAGACCCCGTGATCGAGGTCGCGTCCACATTGCGTGCACAGGTGATCCCTCCCACGGCGGCCCCAGGGTGTCGGCGGCGCCTCGGTCGAGGCCCTCGTAGAGGTGGCCGTAGACGTCGAGGACCGTCTTGACGCTGGTGTGACCGAGGCGGGCGGCGATCACCGCGGGGTGGGTGCCTTGTTGGATGAGGAGGGCGACGTGGCTGTGGCGGAGGTCGTGAAAGCGCATCGGCTCTCCCACCGAGGCTCGGACTGCGGGTTTCCAGTGCCGGGTGCGGAATCCGGCCCGTCGTAGGGGCCCGCCTTCGGGGGCGGTGAAGATGAGGCCGTCGTCGGATGGAGGCCATGTTTCGAGGTGGGTGTCGAGGGTCTCGATGAGCCATGGGGGGAGGGTGAGGGTGCGGCGGGCGGCCCGGGTCTTCGGTTCGCCGTGGTGGAGCCGGCCGTGGATTTCGCTGAGGGTGTGTTCGATGTGGATGGTGCGGCGCTGCGGCTGGTAGTGGTGGTGGTCGAGGGCGGCGAGTTCCCCGAGGCGGGCGCCGGTGTAGGCGGCGGTGAGTATCAGGGTCCGGTAGCGGGGTTCGATGGCCTCGGCGAGCCGGGTGATCTCGGTGGGGGTGAGGAACCGCATCTCGGTGCTCTGGGTCTTGGGGAGGTGGATGCCCCGGCAGGGGGAACGGTGCAGCAGTCCGGCGTCGACGGCGGCTCCCAGAGTGCGGGGGAGCAGATAGTGGCCACCGGCACCCCCAACAGCAGGGCAACCTCGTCGACGCTGAGCAGCCTCCTTCTTCTGCTTCCTCCTCAGCAGGCCGCTGCTGATGCATTCAATGCGGGACCTCCTAACGGCGGCTACGAGGCTGACTCGGCGAACCACCTTTACTGCTATGGAGCCGGCTTTGACACGGGCCTACGTGACGATGCAGACTACATAATGCAGTCGGCACTCGATACTGAAACAGGCATGTCAGATACATTCGAGTCCTCATGCAATAGCGGCACGGATGTGGAGTTCCTCGATGCCAACCTTCCGCCTGGAGCTCGTGGGTCGTATGTGTGCACGAGCCTCTCCTACGTGTGCTGGGCATCCGAGGTTACCGTTGATCCTGCGGAGATCAATATCGGAAGCAATGACACCGAGGATCTCCGGAAGACCTTGTGTCACGAGGTTGGTCATTCCGTCGGGCTCCTGCATGGTGCTACCGATGACTGCATGCTAAGCGGTGAAATCCCTAACACTAATGTGCAGTACCGGCGATATAACTACCACCACCGGTGGGATCACATCAACGTTGAGTACTAGTGATCATTTGATCATTTGATGGAGCCGTTGGTAGGCTCCTGCGAGAGTTGTGGTGCTGCCCGATAGGAGACAGAGAGAGATGAGAAGGACCACTATTCTGGCGCTGGCACTGGCGGTGACTGGCGCTGCCTGTACCGGACGCGCTGCCTATGACGCTGATCAGTTCCGAGCCTTTGTTGATCAGACGCGAGCCTTCCATTATGACTACCAACCCGTAAGTTCGCCCAGAGACTTGGCCGATCAAGCGGATGTGGTTGTGAAAGGGCGCATAGTTGATGTGCAGCGAGGCCAGGCGTACGCTCCTTTACCGGATACGCCCGCGAAGATCGTCACCTCTGTGTTGCATGTGAGTGTGACGAGTATCCTCGCGGGGGACGCATCGTTGGTCGTAGATAGGACCATCTACATCGAGATACCTCACCCTGCCTTCGTCAGCGAGTCTGAGGAGCAGGAGGAGAGATCGTATGATCTTGAGGCGTTTGCAGCGACCGTGCCCCGAACGGCAGGAGTCTTCTTCCTTAACGACCGAACGAATGAGCCGTATTGGGATACTGTAATTGGGCCGAACGCCGGCAGACCCCGGGGTGCCCCGATTACTACGCCCTTTGTGCAGGGGTTCCTGCTGGAGGGTCTAGATGGTCGCCTCGTCAGTGTGATGGCAGAATTCGAGGACATGCCAGCGGGATGGAAGGATCTGAACTCTCTGGACGACGTGCTGATCGCCCTGTCGAGTTGATGCGGGCCCGTGTCTTCGAAGTCGAGCGTTTGGAGTTTCTCGCTAGGAGCGCTCTTCTCCGCCTGCACGACATCTTCCGGAACCGTATCGTCTACCCGGTCAAGCCCGCGCCGTGGATCATCGCCCCCTGAGACCGAGCCGCTCACCGGCTTCAGCCGGCCCGGTGAGTCACCGAGCTGCCAGAGCATGTGGTCCGCGGCCTCCACCTTCAGGTCGGCTACTGGTCCCGCCGGCCCCTCGCCGCGCGGAGGAACCATGAAGGCGCAAGGGCGATCCCAGGCGCCGGTGGACCTGGCGGCCCCCACGTTGGTTGCGAGGCGTTCTGATCGACCCGCGTGCACGCCGCGTCCACATGAGAAGGCGAAACGACCCGAACCGGCGACAACCACTGAGAACCAAGATCCCTTGAGCCACAACGATTCCGTCGGACCAGCAAGGCCCGCCTCGTCCGCCGTCGTTCCCTTACAAGGAAGAGGTCACTGGGAGTCGTCACCTCGCACCGTGTTGGTGGGCGCGCCGGCCAATCGCAGGGAGGTGCCCGGCCACGATGAGATCACACCGGGATCCACGAGGCCGTCGCTGGGTCCCACCGACCTTGGGCGACGGACCGGGTGATCACTGGATCGGCGAATTCCGTAATCGTGGCAACGACCTCGGTCAGGGTGTCGGGCGCTGCCGATGTCATCTCGATTCGTCGTAGGTATCGGATCCAGTCGGGCTGGCGACGCTGTGGGAGGTCCCCCAGGGCTCCGCTGAGAGGGTCGAGCCTTGTGCCTCTCTGTTTCGCCGTTGCCACGAGCGCGGCCCACAGGTCACCGGCAGTGATCGGATGCTGCCGGAGCAGTAGCCATACGTCGAGGAAGTCCCGATCGCGTGTGTTGATGGCGCCCCGGCGGACCATCGTCTCGATCTTTTCGGCGAGCACGGTGCTTATTGGGTAGCTGAGGACGTCGAACTCCTCGGTGTCGAGCAGAGTTGGATAGCGGACTCGCAATGGCCTCGGTGTGATCGCTTCGCCGAAGCTGATATCAACCGCCAGAACCAGACGGGCCCGGTCCAGGCCCGCCGGTATCCGCATTCGGAAGCCGCGGTGAGCGCCATCCGCCCGGACCTCCTCAATGGCGAGCTTGCCCACCTCAAAGGTCACTCCGTCATCGACATCGACCGCGGCGATCTCTTGAACTATCTCTCCGATGACATCGACATCTTCGGCGAGGCCACGGGCTGCCAGGTCGATGTCGCGGGTCGGGCGACGAATGCCCAGCACCTCGAGGAGCATGCCGCCCTTGAGCACCAGGTTGTCGGCATGGCGGCTGTAGCTCACGCGATATAGGAACCGCTCGAGGACATAGCGGAGGAGGAGTTCGTCGGTCGGTCGGCTGGTCTCCCTTGCGATCCTCCGGAGACCGAGGTACGCGCCACCAGCGGTTGTCTGCCGGGTGGGGCGGTTCATGCGAGAAGGATTTGCAGGGAATGTTTGACGGGGCCCTCGACCCGTAACCGCTTGGCGAAAGTGGCGACCCTGCTTGGGTTGGACCCGGGCGTGCGGAGATACGAGCGCAACGCCTTGTGAGCCAGGTCATGTCCCAGCCGGTTGCGGAATCGGAACGCGTCGACAACCGTACGCTCCGGGTCGGTGATCGTGATGGCCTCCCCTGGGCTGATCTCGACGATCTTCTGACCCAGATCGAATGTCGCCGCGGCGAAGACATGAATCGCGGTGGGCGGATAGTCGATGGTAGGCCGTGATGCCCCGCGAGGAACCGCCAAGTGAACTCGCCGCGGGATTTCATCGGTGAGGTCCCAGTGTGCGAGCGCCGACGTCAAGCAGATCATCCCGTGGGGCGCCCGCCGGCAGACAGCCAGAAGATCCAAACCGGAGATCGTCTCGGCGTTGGCGAACCGATAGAGCCCACGGCTCAGCTCTACGATCTCGCCCGCGTCGCGCAACTCGTAGAGATCGCGCCAATGCATCCCCGCCTTGACGGCCTCGGTGGCGCGGAAGGTCGACCCCACCTGCGTCCGCAGCCGCCGGGCGACTTCGATGTTCATAGTGGATGAAACCTTACACACTTAGCGGTCAAGTGTGAGGGTTTTCATCCAGGTCTGGCACGATCACGCCCAACACCCATCGCGAATGGACAACCCGATAGCACTCCAGGCTCCCGTGCCGCTGAGCACACGTGAGTCCTGGGCGAACGTCTGTCCGGCGTGATGACATGAGCCTGACCGTCGACGGATTCGAACCCGTCCGGTGGACAAGAGTCGACAGGATCGTCGAACCACCGCCGATACCGGAGCCGTGACGGGAGCGCGGCCCCAACCCGCGCGCCGAGCGTCGCGTTGCTTCGCCAAAGTCGCCGCGCCCAGCCGGTCCCGGGCCTCCTTCAGCTCACGCCGGGCAGGCGGTCGCGGCGAACACCGTGTTCGGAAGGCCGGTTGCGATGTGGGCCCTATGGGACGGGAATGCGAAGTTGCCCGATTGCTGGTTGATGTGGCAGTGGGGTCCGCCGAACACGGACTGATCGGCCCGGTTCTCGGACGGGTGGCCCCATGCGGCCGGCGCCAGTGCCAGTGACAGCACGGCGACCGCGGCGACGATGAGCTTGCGCATTGCGCTCCTCTCTCACGGTCTCCCCAATCGGACCGCCCTTCCCGTCGTGGAGGGGCTTCAAACCACAGAAACGGGGACGTGCCGGCCGGATACACAAAGAATCTGACAGGCCCGCCCGTCCCCGGGCCCGCCCGCGGTCAGGGCTTGGCGACGGTGATCGAGGTGCCGGTGCTGTCGCCGTCGGGGTCGTGGTTCTGGCTCGGCTGATAGGCGGTCGTGCCGTTGATCGACACCGCGGTGAACGTGATCGAGCCGAGCTTCTTCTTCACGACGGCACTCGACACCACGCAGGTACCGGTCCCATCGGTGGTGCAGCTCACCGTCCCCCCGGTGTCGACGTCGAAGGTGACCTCGGCGCCGCTCACCGCCGCCTCGTTCTCGTCGTGGACGGTCACCGTGACCTGGGCCTGCCACTGGCCCTTGGGCAGGTTGATGGCTCCGCCGTCGAGATCGCCGACGTGCAGCCCCGGATCCGGTGGGGGTGGCGGAGGCGGCGGCGGCGGCTCGACGGTGACGACGACCGTGTCGCTGTCGCCGGCGCCGCTGTCGTCGGTGACGGTGAGGGTGATCGTGTGGCTGCCCACCACGAGGGCCACCGCCGTGCTGGCGCCGGTGGCGATCTCAGTGCCGTCTTCGGTCCACACCCAGCTCTCGATCACACCGTCGGCGTCGGTCGAGTCGGTCCCGTCGAGGGTCACGGTTTCTGACCCGTCACCGTCGGCATCGGTGACCGTCTGGTCGGCGCCGGCGTCCGCCACCGGCGGGAGGTTGTCGGGCGGCGGAGGCTCGCTTGCCGGCCCGGCGAAGATGTCGACGTCGAAAGCCCCGCCGGAGCCGGCGTACGGGTAGATCTCCAGCGTGTAGGTGCCCGCCTGAGCGGCGCTCACCGTGAAGGTCTCCTGCGCCCCGACGTTGCCGCAATAGGCTCCCGCCGGACAGGTGCTGTCCAGGATGGTCCCGTTGGGGGCGATCAGCCTGGCGTCCAGGTCGGGCGACCATTCCGCGATCAGGCAGACGCCGAACCACCAGAAGGAGCACACCAGCTCCCCGTCGATGAGGATGGTGATGCCCAGCGGCGCCCCGACGGCGTCGCCCGAGATGGCGATCTGGTGGCGCCACAGCCCGTTGTTCGCCACGGAGTCGTGGATCGTCGTCTGGGAGGGGAGGGGGACGGTTCCGCCGCCGGTGGCGACGGCGTACCCGTCGAGCAGCCCGTAGCCCCAGGAGTTGTCGGCGCCGGGGGCCCCGGCGTCGCGTGCCGTGGCGGTGACGAGGCTCTTGACCGCGGCCGGGCCCAGGGTCGGGTCACGCTGCAGGGCGAGGGCGACGGTCCCGGAGACGAACGGGGTGGCCATCGAGGTACCCGAGGAGGTCTTGTACCCGGAGGCGGTGCCGGCGTCCGCAGATACCACGGAGACACCGGGGGAGACCACCTCGGGCTTGAGCACCCCGGCCAGGTTGGGGCCGCGGCTGGAGAAGGGGGCGAGGTGGAGTCCGGGGCCGACCCTGGAGGCGGCGCCCACCGTGAGCGCATCGCGGGCCGCTCCCGGCGAACCCACCGACTCGGGTCCGTCACCGGCGTTGCCGGCGGCGACCACGACCACCTTGCCGGCGGCGACGGCGTTGTTGACCGCCTGGCTCAACCCGTCCCGACCGTCCGAGCCGGTGGCGGTGCCGAGGCTCAGCGACAAGATCTTCGCCGGGGTCTCGTCGACGCACCATTGGATCCCGTCGACGATCTGCGCTTCGGTGCCGCTGCCCGCGGAGTTCAGCACCTTGGCGGCATAGATCCCCGCCCCCGGTGCCACGCCGGCATAGCGCGCCGCATCCGCCGAGGTGCCGACGCCGTCGCCGGCGACGGTCGCCGCCACGTGGGTGCCGTGATCCTGGTCGTCGTAGGGGTCGGTCCGCCCGTTGATGAAGTCGCGGAATCCCTTCACCTTGCCGTTGTCCAGCTGCTCGTGGCCTGGGTCGACGCCGGTGTCGATCACGCAGACGTCGATCCCGGTCCCGTCGAGCCCGGTGTCGAGTCGCGCCCGCCGGGTGCCGTAGTCCTCGTTGGACTCCTCGTTGGTGGCCAGGACCTCGAAGTTCTCCTCGACGCGAAAGACCCCGGGCACCCGGGACAACGCCCGTACCTGTTGCGGAGTCATCCGGGCGAGGAACCCGTCGATGATCGTGAACTCGCGCAGCACGGCGAAGGGGCCGGCGGCGGCGTGCGCCGCGGCGACGTCGACCGGCCCGGTCCAGGTGACCACCACCTCGATCGGGGCGTCACCCCGCCCGGCGAGGCGCGCCTCGAGGGAGTCGGACAATCCGTTGCCGTCGACGTCGGCATGCGCCGCCGCCGGCGTCGATGGGCCTCGCTGCGGCGATTCGGCGACCGCAGGTTGGGCGGAGAACAGCAACGCCACCACCGTGAGCGCTGCGAGTCTGGCGCGCTTTGGCATCCTTCACCTCTTCCGACGTCCGCACATGGTCGAGGCGGGGGTCGGGGGCGTCAAGTGCCATTTCCCCGGGTAGTCAGTCGGCGGCCCGCCGGCGGGCGCCCCTGATGCCGAGCGGCTATCCGGCGTCGGCGGCTACTCCGCACACGAGGTCGAGTGGTTCGAGGCCGAGCGCCTCGATCGCCTCGAGTGGCGGGAGCGTGGTGGCGATCTCGACTCGCCGGCGGATGAGCTCGGCATTCGGGACGTTGTAGCCCTGCACCTGATACGCCACGTACGAGGTCGCGGTGCCGGCGAACTCGGGGGCGTTGGGCATGAATCGCATCGACACGATCTGGGTCGTGTCGACCTTGCTGAGGAGCTGGAGGAAGTCCGGGAAGTTGGCGACCGGGATGTCGGTGATGACGCTGCCTTCGATCGCCGGCACCAGGCTGGGAAGCTCGCGCAGGAGCGAGATCGGATCGGCCTCGCGGGCCAGGGCTTCGAGGACACAGCGCTGGCGGCCCATGCGGTCGAAGTCGTCGGCGTCGTGCCGGGTGCGAGCAAACGCCAGCGCGTTGTGCCCGTCCATGTGGTGGGTGCCGGGGAGGAACTCGATCTCGATCAGGGTGCCGTCCTCGTGGGGGTACTCGGCGTCGTAGATGCGCCGGGTCACGGTGATGTCCACCCCTCCCAGGGCATCGATGATGTCGACGAATCCCTGGAGGTTCACCATCGCGAAGTAGTCGATATCGAGGCCGACGAGGTGGCCGAAGATCGTCTTGGCGGCGTCGCCTCCGGTGTTGGGGCCTTCGAACAGCTCGGGATGCTGGAGCCCGTAGGCGTAGATCCCCCAGACGAGGTTCCCGGGGTCGCCCCACAACCCGTCCGGCCAGTTGGCATGGTCGGGATGATCGGGGGGGATCGGCGTCATGATGAAGTTCCGCGGGATCGAGAACATCGCGGTCCAGCCGGTCTCCGGGTCGATGCTCACGACGATCATCGTGTCGGTTCTCACCCCGGTGCGGCCGGGGCCGGCGTCGCTGCCGAGGAGCAGCACGTTGACCCGGTCCTCCCCGGCGAACGGGTCGGGGCGGGTCGTCGTCGTGGTGGTCGGGGGAGTGGTGGTGCTCGTGGTGTTGGCGGCGCCGGGGGTCGTGGTGCCCGCAGGGGTCGTCGTCGAGGTCGTCGTCGTTCCCTGGTTGGGGTCGGAGGCGAAGTCGTGGGTGAGCAGGTCGTAGAGCGCCAGGTTGCGCTCGCCCACCCAGCCATGCGGGATGGCGGTGAGGATGAGGATGAGCGCCATCCCGAAAGCGAAACCGAAGAGGGCGAGCGGCCGGTTCGACGAGTCGAGGCCCCTGGCATACATGAAAGAGTCGACCACCGCGCCCGCCCGGAAGGCCACCGTGAACCCGTTGACGACGAGGAGCGCGATCAGCAGTCCCGGGCTCTCGAAGAACGGCCGGGCCAGATCCAGCGCGAGGTCCACCCCGGTGACGTAGAAGACCATCGCGAAGAGGACCGCCGCCGGCACCACGACGACTGCGGTGATGCCGATGAACCACCAGCCGCGTCTGCGGTCCCCTGCGTACAGATGGCCGAGTCCGGGCACGATGGCGGAGAGGAGCGCTGCGATCAGGGGGCTCGGCCGACGAGCCCCCCCGGATGGGAGACGACTCCGGCCGGCTTCCGGGCGAGTGGTCATGCCCTGGTCAGATTACGGCGAGTTCACAGTTCACGGTTCACGGTCGACAGTCCTTCTTGCGGGAGGCGGGAGGCTCCTCA
>Ga0302046_10003907_pt1 | contig 13350 bp, 11 predicted proteins | sample RVTome_11_FD_200261 | JGI IMG/M metagenome (GOLD analysis project Ga0302046, IMG submission 200261) | Soil microbial communities from uranium-contaminated site in the Upper Colorado River Basin, Wyoming, United States - RVT147D111 (version 2) ...
CCGCTCAAACCACAATCCTGTGCACATCGCCGACGGAGGGGAAGGCGCGTTGAGCCGGTTCCGTGTCTTCGGGTTTCCGGTCACCCCTTCCGACGCAGGGAGGTGTATCCCCGGATCAACTCCAGTTTTTTCGCCAACACCGGGTCCCCCGAGGACCTTTCCACGAATCCCCCGATGCAAGCGGCAAACACGGAAATCAGGAATCCGGCCGCCATGGCGCCGAGAGTGATCAACAGCCTTTTCGGCTTGTATTTTTTCCTGGGGGGTATCGCCGGATCGACCACCTGGATGACCACCACATCGCGCGCCTCCTCGAGCCGTGCGATTTCATACTGTTTGGAGAGCAATTCAAAGAGAGTCTCGTTGTATTTTACCTCCCTGAATTTCCGAAGATATTCCATCCCCACCGAGGGGATCCTGCCGGTGGGCATCATGGGATCGTGCCCTCTTCTCGCGCCCGATTCCTGCCGGCCCAGTTCCTCCTTGAGCCCCTGAAGCTCCTCCTCGATCTTCTGCACGTCGGGGTTCTGGGGGGTGGCGTAGGAGCGCAGGACCTTGAGCTGGACCTCCTTGGCCGCGATCTGCGCGCGAAACATTGCGATCCCCCCGATCACCGCCCTGGCCTGCGCGTCGACCTGCAAGGCGCCTGTCGATTCCTGGAATCCCCTGATATCCTCCTCGGCCTTCGACAAGGAGACCTTGACGATCTTCAATTGCTCTTCGAAGAACAGGCGCCGCTGCGCCGCCTCCGTGATCGCAAGCCCCCCGACGATCCGCTTCAGTTCCTCGATGAAGGCGTTCGCCATCTCCGCGGCCCGCTTCGGATCGCGGTCGTCGACTTTTACGGTTACGAGGCCGCTGTTCTTTTCGCCCTCGATGGTTACGACTTTCAAAAGCGCCTTCCTCGCATCCTCCGGATATTTCTTCTTCTTGCGCTTCATCAAATCGAACCGATCGATAATCCGGTCCAGCACGGACCGGGACTTCAACATCTCGATGTACAACTCCATTTGGGATTTCACACCGAGACCTTGCGCAAGGAACCCCGGCATGTTGAATACCCCACTCATGGCCTGTGCAAAAGCTCCCGCCGTGGACTGGGAAGGAGGAAGAATTTTCGTTTCCGCCCTGTAAACGGGGCGCAGAATAAAACTCACCAAGAGACCGATGATCCCGAAGGCCGTCGTCGTCAACAGAATGAATCTTTTTCTCTTGAGGAGAAGGATCAGGAGGTCCAGCAACAATATTCCCTCTTCCGGCTTTTCGGGATGATTACCCATCGTTCACTCCGGATTCTCCCGGGTTCTTTTCCTGTATCAAGGGGCGCCCTCCCCATTCGTTGAAGTATTTCACGGCGACGTTATGCACTTCAAGAACTCCCGGAAGGTGTCTTTCGGGTATCCGCCGATGAATGCCTCGCGCAGGGCCTTCTTGTCTTCCATGCTGTACGAGAGCGCACGAGCCATTCCGGCCAGGAACTCCTCCGGAGTCCGGCAATGGATGCAGGCCCCTTCCCCCACCATGTCGATCCCCTCGAATGCAACGTCCGTACCCAATACCGGCGTACCGCAGGCCAGCGCCTCCAACACCTTGACCTTGACCCCCGCCCCGTGGAACAGCGGCGCGATCAGACCGGACGCCGCCGCCAGGACAGGATACGGATCGTCGACGAACCCCGTCATTTCCATGGTCGGATACCGCGAGATCTTCTCGCGGAGTTTTTCCGGGATGCCGCTCCCCAGGATCAGGATCCGGTGTGCCTTCCCTGCCGATGCCATCACGTGATCCACGAACCATTCCAGGCCGAACGCGTTCTCCGGCCGCTCCCAGGCCCCGAAAAACAGGAACGCCCCGCTTGGCGCGAGATTCCCGTAGTCGATACGGCGGATATTCCTGTGGATGAAGAAGTCGACCTTCCTCGAGGACAAGCCGTAGTAACTCTCCAGCAATCCCCGGTCCTTGTCGCTGAAACAGAGGATCGTGCCTCCGGATCCCTCCAATATGCGCCGCTCCGAACGGGAGCAGAAGAGCCGGTTCAACGCATTGACGATCCCGGCTCCCCTGGCGTACTTCTGAAGGATTACATCATGGACCATCAGGATCTTGCGACCATGGGAGACATGCAGGGAATAAACGAAGGTTTGGGAAAAATCGAAGTAGAGCTGATCGTACTCCTGCCGGTGCCGGCGGAGGAACCGGACCAGTCCAAGGTCGAACCGGCAGCTGAAGAGAGGGTGGGTCAGGGGGAGTTTCAGCGCGTTCAGGAATTTCCGGGCGGTTGAAATCTCACGGACGAAAACCACCCGAACGTTCCCGCCTGGGGGAGTGTACGGGGTATCCGCCGTGTAACGGAAATACGCAACGTCGACCCGATGGTCCTTCGCAAGGTCCTCGATCAGCTGGAGCGTGTAGTTCTGGCCCGCTGTCCGATGGGAGGGAACAAAGGGCGTTACGATCAGGATTTTCATCTCTTCCGTGCGACGACGACGCTTGGTGTGTGTCCCATTCCGGATGGATCCCTCACCGGGACGATCCTCGATTCGCGGAACCCCGCGGTGCGGAGCCTCTCCACGATGTCCCGTCCGTAATCCCGATAAACCAGCACATTGTTCCTCCCCCGGATGTTGTCCTCGTGGTACTCGGGGGGGAGGAGGTGGATCAAAACCCCGTTCTCCATCCGGGCCCGCTCGACGGTGCGCTCCGCATCGTGCAGGGGAACGGTGAACAGGAGAACCCCGCCGGGCGCCAGCACGCGCCGGATCTCCCGGAACCCCCGGAGATCGTCCGGGACATGTTCGAAGACCTCGGTGTTCGAGCACACGTCGAAGCTTCCGTCCCCGAACGAGAGTCGCTGCACATCCTGGCACAGGACGCCCCCGACGGACGTGCCGGAGGGAACGTCGTCAAAATATTCGGAATACGTCAGATCCTTGACCTCACGGGAAAGGAAACGGAAGAAGGGGCCCCGCGAGGAGAGTTCGTACACCCTCATGCCCCGGAAACCCGGGACCTTTTCCGCGAGGACCACCCCCATCGCCATCGCGACAGGGGTTGCCCGGCAGGAGATACAGCGTGTCGCCATCGCGTTTTCCCGCCACTTGGCGAACGCGGTCCATCCGCAGAGAGGGCATTTGCCGAACCGGATGCGGATTTCCCTCGGCTCGGCAATTCTCATTTCCCGGGTGATTTTCCCCAGCGTCCCCGTCACTCCGCTCCTCCGTTTCGATCCCGCTCAGGACGACGGGTTTCCCGTCTCAGGTCCGGGGCTCACGGACGGCCTCCCGGTCCCGATTCATGAAATATGCAAGGGGCACGATGAAAAACATATAGATGGTATCGAGATAGTTGTTGAACGTTCCGAAAGCGAACAGATTGGAAAAGAACAGGAAGGAGGTCCGCCGGAATGCATCCTCGAGGAATGCCCCCCCCTGGGAAAAGATCCCCCGATTTATCTGCAGGTAAAACGACACTAGAAGAAACACCCCGGCAAGACCGGAGAAGGATAGATTCGCGAGGAGAATGTTGTCCACGACGAAGTCCTTGAACAGCAGCTCATTCTGGATATAGCCGATACCCAGCATGAGCTTTGTGAGGCTTTCGGATACGCTTTCCAGGACAAGCTTCGCGCTGAGAAAGCGTTCCAGGAGGGATCGCGAAAAGTCGCTTTCGCCCAGTCCGAGGCCATACGAATAAATCGCCGATGCGATGGCGAGACTTGCCATCCAGTAATGCTTCACGGCGAATCGTGCCGCCCGGGATCCGCTTTTCCGGTACCACCCCACCAGGAGAAAGAGCGCTCCGTTCAATGCGCTCAACAGGTACACGTTTCTCGTGTATGTGAGGTAGATATTGGCAAGGATCAGGGGAACAAGGAACAGGTACGGTTTACGTCCTTCGACGGCTACGATCCCCAATGTGAAATAGAGCGCGAAGTTCAGGAAGAGTCCGTGCTGCACCGCGTCCAGGAAAAAACCGAGGCTTCTGGTCTGCCCGTAGATCGTCGTGAACTTGTTCGGCGTCAAGGAGAGGAACGGGACGGCGCCCATCCGGGCGTAATACTCCGGTCCGATCAGGGGCTGCAGGATCCCCACGAGCAGATCCGCCATCAAAAAAACGAGAAAGACCGTACGGCCTGCTTTCCGGGTCCCGTCGCGGATCGTCCCGAACCGTATGTCCGCCAAGTCCAGGACGAGGAGGAGCAACGGCAGGAACATCACGATGTAATAGATCGTCAGACGATCCTCGAGGGGAAAGCGGTTGTTGAGAAACACCACCGCGACAAAATTGTATACGACGATCAGCAGAAGCCATCCGGCGCGTTTGGTCAACCTGGAGCTCCCGAGAAAGAGGGGAACGACCAGCATCATGGAGAGCAACAGGAAAAGCTTCACATAGGACATCCTCAACGGGACGTCTCCGATGAGACTTGCCTGAAGCTGGTAGAGAGGGTCCTTCAGCAGAAGGTAAACGCCAAGCAATCCATAGATGACCTTGTTCACCGGGGTCAATTTGTCTCCGGATTTCCATCGGGACGACCCGTTGGAGGAGGCGGGGAGGATTTTTTCCCAACGATCAACCGGAGGATCATTCCGGCCCGGTCGATCTGGCCCCGCCGCAACCTCCTCGCGAGAGCAACGAAGAGTCCAAGCCACACCGACGGCAAGGCCACGGGATGATGCTTCCTAGTGAAAACCAGCCGGTTCCGGAGGGAGTAGTAATCGGAAAGGAAACTCTTCTCCATGGGGTCGGATTTCGTCCCGATGGCCCCCCCCTCCTTGTGGTACACAACGCTCCTTGACGCGTACGCGAGAGAGAACTTTCCTTTGGCCCGGGTCGCCCAGTCCAGTTCCTCGAAATACAGGAAATAGTCCTCGCACATCAACCCGACATCCTCGAGCAGGCGCCTGGAAACCAGCATCGAAGCCCCGATGACGTACCGCATCCGTTTTTCCATTTCCGTTTCATCGACCACCAGCGGATAGTTCAGGAATAGCCCCAGATGCCGGTTGGACCCAACCCATTTGTTGTAGACCGCTCCCCCCAGCGCCTGGACCGTCGCCGGCGCGGTGTAACTCAAGATCGTCGACCCGCAGAAACCGACGCCCGGGTCCTGCTCCATTCGACGCACGAGATGCCCCAGCGCATCGAACCGGCTTACCGTATCGTTGTTGAGGATCCACGCGTAATCGAGGTCTCCCTTTTCGAGCCCGTAGCGGAGCCCGACGTTGGTTCCGCCCGCAAACCCCAGGTTGCCGCCGGTCCGAATCAGCACGAGCGGCGCGTCAACGCCGGTACTCCCGCCCGCTTCCGCCGCCGCCCGATCGTATTCTAAATACGGGATCGGTTTTTCCACGGGAGGGAAGGACAGGCGCCTGGTACCCATCCCCGGAGACCCCCGGACATCCAGTCGACCCTCCGCCCAATCCCGAATCCGGTCGACGGATCCGTCTTCCGATCCGTTATCGCACACCACCACGCGGTAGTCGGAGTATTGCAGGCGAAACAGGCTTTCCAGGCATTCGATCGTATCCCCCCACCCGTTCCAGTTCAGGAGGACAATGTACACGCGCGGCACGTTCAATGGCGCAGCCGTCTCGATTCCCATTCATGCCTTCAGGCAATTTTCCATGGCGTTCACGGCCCGGTCCCAGGTGAACCGCGGGATGTATTCATTTCCCGCTTTGGCAACACGGGTGCGCAAGTTCGAGTCCATGACGAACCGCAATATGTTCCTGGAGAGCGCCTCCGGATCCTTCGCCGGGCTCAGGAGGGCGGTCTTATCCGGGATCGCGTATTCCCGGTGACCGCCGATGTCCGTCAGGCACAGCGCCGCCCCGCACTGCGCCGCTTCCGCGGGGGGAAGCGGCCACCCTTCGGACCAACTGGGCCCGACGAATACCGCGGCTTCGTTGTACAGACGCCGCAGTTCTTTCTGGGAAGGCTTCCGGACATACCGCACCCAGTCCGGGATTTCTGCCGGCGGAGGGGGAACACCGAAGAGGGTGGCCCCGAGGCCGGGAACCTTTCGCCGCGCAGACTCCATCGCTACAAGCCCATCCCGGGATCCCTTCCAGTCGTGTTGGTGATATAGCATGATCAGGCGGCGGGGATCCCGATCCGCAATCGGCCTGTCCAGGCCGAACCTCTCGAAATCCAGCCCGTTCGGGATATAGATCGCCTCTTCCCCCATCCCTTGTGCGATTTCCTCCAGCCAGCGGGCGATGACGATCTTCCTCAGGGGGAGTTTCCATGTCGCCATCACGCGCGCCGGATCCGCACCGGCAAACGTCGATTCCTGGTGCTGGATGAGGTAATGCTTCCTTCCTTTCGAGAGCGGATATCCGGCAAGCCATTCCGCCGTCATCCACGCCGTCGCGATGGCAACATCCGATGGAGGCGCCCATACCGGCGCCAGGCTGGGGACCCATTTGATTCTCACCGCGGGATCCAGCCGGAACCACGCCGTCGGCCGGTAGCCCCCTCCGATCCCCACAGCGCGGGAAACGAATACGCCGCCCGCCCGTGCCCGCGCCGGGAGGGGCGTCCTCATCTCGCGGTACGGGGCGTGCAACACCGTGACTTCATGACCTCTCCGAGCCAAACCGTTCGCGTACTCGTACGCCACCTTGAAGCCCCCAACCGGCTGGTGACCCGAAAAAGGGAGCAGGATCGTAATCCTCACCCGCCTCAACCTTGCCCTTTTAGAAGTTTTAGGGCGAATACCGTGAACGTCGTGAGGTTTATCAGCTGGGCGATGGCGACCGCAATCGGTATCGTGTAAATGCCGAACCGCGGTGTCATCAGGATGGATAACGAAAAATAGATCAGGATGAAGACGCTGTTGGTGGCGATGAAGACCATGCTCCGCTTTGAGGCGATGCTGACGGAGATAAAAGGGGACTCCAACAGGCCGATCAGGTACCAGGGCGCCAACGCCAGGAACAGGAGCTGAATGTTCTGGATATCCTGCTGCGACAGGCTTCTCGATCCGATCATACGGAGAGCAGTAGGGATCAGCAATACGGCGAAGGTCGTTATAACCGAAAAGGTCAATACGGCGGGCGGCAGGAACTTTCTTATATCCGCTTTGATTTCCTCAAGCTTTTTCCCGGCCCAGTGCATCGACACCCTGGAATTCAGGACGGTATAGCTGGGGCCGATGACGACATGGTTGCTGATCGCGTGCAGCCTCTGGGCGTAGTAGAAATACGAAGCGTTTCCGGTGGGGAGGAAGGCAAGGATATTATTGGTGATCGGGTTGATGAGGAAGTTGCGGATATTTTGACCAAACGACATGGTGATGCTGTTTCGGACAAAGGATCTGAAAGCGGGGTGCCGGAGACGGAAGCGGAAAGGAAAACCCATTCTGCCCGCCACGGCCAAGCCGGCGAGAAAAGCGACGCAGATCCCCGCCGTCCGGGCTCCTGCGATCAACTCTATGCTCGTATTTCCGGTCACCACCAGGTACCCCAGCAGAAGCGCCGTGAGAAGCGCCTGCAGGCTGTTGAGCACGTAGGGGATCGAGAATTTCATTTCGGCTTGCAGGAGCTTCTGGTTGACGGCGTTCACGGAATCGAAGATTACCCCGATGAACATGATCTTCAGGACCGTTCGGAGCAGTTGATAGCGCTCCACGTCGATTCCGAATGCGAACAGGGAGATCAGGGGATCGATCGCCAGGACGTAAAGCAGATAGAAAAATACGCCGGAAAGAAGGGAAAAGGATACGGCGGAATGGTAGAACTCCCTGGCGCTCCGCCGGTCCACCGCTTTCAGGTCGTGGTAGACGAAGAGGAACTGCTCGATGCACATCGAATGAACGAACTGGAGGGAGCCCAACATGTTGGCGCCGATCAGATAGGCATCCGACTTGCCTGATACGCCGAATACTTTCAACAGCAGGAGCGAATTCAGTAACCCAAGGGCGACCTGGTAGATGGCGAGAAGGTTGTATCTGACATTGAACATCGATTTCCGGACCAGGCCGTCGGGCGACAGAAGCTGCCGTCAGAACAGCGCGATCACGACGCCGGCTCCCACAGCGATCTGGAAGAAAATCTGGGAGATGTCCTTTATCTCCCGGATCCAGGCGATCCGTTCCAGCTTCTCCGGCACCACGATGCTGTCCCCGGGCTCCAGGAGCGGGTTTCCGTCCCGTGTTCTGGACTCCGCTTTTGACGAGAGGAAGAAGCGGCGGCTCTCGGGCCGGACCGCCGACCCGTTCACTTTCAGAACAAAGACCTTGTCCTTGTCGGCGGATTCCGTGTAGCCGCCCGCCAACTCGATGTAATCCTTCAACCCCTTCGATTTGTCGAACACGAAGGCGGTCTGGTTGAACACGGCCCCGAGGGTCTGCAGGCTCTGGGGATTTTCCGGGACGTGGAGGGAGTCCCCGTTCTCGAGCTCGATGTCGTAGATGGTTTTCCTCAACGTGTCGGGCGGGGAAAGGTCCAGCACCATCCTCCCCGTGGTCCGTACGGTTTTCAGCTTCTCAAGGAATTCCTTGGTCTGCCGGAGTTCCCCTTCGATCGCCTTCAGTTCATCCGGGGATGCCGCCGCGGAGAGGCGGGCCGATCCCTGCGACATCAGGTCCCGCTCCAGCCGGGCGATGGATTCCTCCAGTTTCTTCTGCTGGAGTTCCCGAACGCTCTCCCTCGTAAACACCGCGCCGCGGGGATACGCGTTTCCGGTGAAGCCCCCGGCCCGCTCGATCAGGGAAGACAGCTTTTCCCCTTTCCGGACCGTGTAGGTCCCGGGAAAGCGAAGCTCGCCAAGGACCGTGACCTGGCTGTACATCCTCCACTCCGGGACCGTGCGGACGAACAGCTGGTCGTTCTCCTGCAGGGGCAGGTTCGCGCCGGGGTCTCCTGCCAGCGCCTTCCCAAGGTCGATGGTGACCTTCTCGACCCTCGGCCCCTGCTCGGCCACGTACAGCCGGGTCAATTCCGCTTCCTTGAGGTACGTGTAATATTTCGTGCCGCCGGAGAGGGCGATCAGATCCTTCACGGTCATGCCGGGCAGGAAGCCGTATTCGCCGTCCCGTTGCACAGCCCCGACGATGCGGACGGTCCGCTTGTCCGGGACGACATGGAAGACCTTCAGGATGTCCCCGGAGCGAAGCTCGACCTCCTTCCTTTCCGATTCCTCGAGGTCGGACTCGAACACGATCTGCCGGTTGTTGTCCACGATCCGCTCGATCTGCAGGCGGCCCCGGAACGCTACGGTGTTCAATCCCCCGGCCAGTTCAACCAGCTGGGAAACGGTCCGCTCCTCTTTCAGCTCGTACAGGCCCGGCGTATTCACGTTGCCGGCGATCGCGGCGACCGGCCCGACCGGCGGGATGAAGATCACGTCCTCCGGCAGGAGGTGCTGGTCTCCGGACTTGTTCCCCCGCCGCAGGAGGTCGTACAGGTCGAAGCGGGCGACGGTCTTCCCTCCCCGCCGGACTTGTATGTCCCGCATGGACCCTGCCTTGGTCGGGCCCCCGGCCTGGATCAGGACGTTGACCAGGGTCGCGAGGGAGGAAACGGTGTATGCCCCCGGCTGGCGGGCGTTGCCGACGACGTAAACGGACATCGTCCGGAGTACCCCCAGGGTCACGTTCATCTCGAACCCCGTGTAGTACCGGGAAAACTCCTTCCGGAGAACCTCCCGGGCCTGCTCGAAGGTCAGGCCCCCCAACGCGACGACGCCGGCTTTCGGCAGCCGCACCGTGCCGTCCCTGTTGATCTCGATGTTCCACGCCCCCTCTACCTTTCCCCACACCGTGATCCGCAACTCGTCCCCGGGGCCGAGGATGTAGTCGGGACCCACGGGCAGCCGGTTGGTCCCCTGGAACCCGGAGCGCCCCTGCTGGAACAGGTCGAAGCCGAAGTGCTTGAGGTCCATCGATATGGAGAAGGGGCTGGCGATCCCGAGGAGGCGGAACGACTCGCCGATCCGGTCGGGGGGGCCGATGAGGTAACCGGCTTCGATTTCGGGCAGTTGCTGCGCCCGCCGGAACTGCGTCTTGTCCGCCATTTCTGCCTTTTCCAGGCCGGCGACGATTTTGACGGGGACGAGGATCGACCCCGGGGGCGGCGTCACTTTGGTGAAGTAAACCCGGATGTTCGGATCCCGGATGATGGTTTCGAACTGGGCCTTCGTGATCTCCACCTTCCCGGAGACGAACTGCTCGAATCCGGACTGCCCCTCCGGCGGGAGCGGCGGCAACGTTGGCAAATGTGTCGATTCCATTGAAGCGGATGAAGGTTCGCGGGGGATGCCTGAACCCTGGAAACTGCCTATTCCCTGGGGAATGCCTGTCCCTTGGGGAATGGGGGTGTCCGAAAGGAGTTGCTGCTGAGGCAGGAAGGGTCCGGGCTGGCCTAACATTCCGCTGTCGGAAACGGAGGGCTCGGCGGCCCGGGCGGTCTGGTAACTGCAGAAGGAGAAAAGCAGCCATCCGATCGAAAAAATAGAAATGCGCCGAATCATGGGTTCTCCTCAATGCAATGGAGCGCTCGCTACCGCCGCTGTAGCGTGCCAAGGGCGCGCATCGGATACAATAAAACACCGGTTCAGTGGCCGGCTCCGGTGAGTCGGGTGAAGTACCTGACCTCGTTCAGCGAATTCGTTCTGACCAGATGCCACCTCGGAATCAAGGAATGGCCCCGCGCGGACGCCGGCACTCGGATCATCCACAGGCCGGTGCTGTGACATTACCGGTTTGACATCACCTAGTGAGGTGCTCTTGCCGTAGTATTATGAAATAATATCTGGTTCCGGGGAAGGCGCGCAAGGGAATTGGTTGTGATTGTTGACGGTTATACACCAAATGCATGATCCGCCACCGGATGACGGATCCTTCGGGGTACCACGGGATTGTCCTGTCCTTCCGGAAAGGGAATCCGGCCGGCAGATGAAGCCCTCGCGGAAATGGCTGACGGTTTCGGTGGTAAGCCACGGCCAGGGAAGGCTGGTCGCTTCCCTCCTAGAGGACGTGGATCGTCATTGCGATTCCGGTTCCCTCGAGGTCTTCCTGACCGTGAACATTCCGGAGCGGTTGCCCTTCCGGGAAAGCGACTTCGGCTACTCGCTGAAGGTGATCGGAAACCTCCGCCCCAAGGGATTCGGGGCGAACCACAACGCGGCATTCCGTTCGGCGTCCGGGAGCGGGTTTTGCGTCATGAATCCGGACGTCCGGTTCTCCCGCGACCCCTTCGGACCGTTGCGATCCCGCCTGGAAGACCCCCGTGTCGGTGTGGCGGCCCCGATGGTCATGGACTCCGCCGGACGGGTGGAAGACAATGCCCGTCGCATGCCGACCCCGGCGGGCATCCTGCGCCGGATATTCGGTGGAATGCGGGAAGATGAGTATTACGTCGGCCAACCCCTGATCGAGCCGGACTGGGTCGCCGGGGTTTTCATGCTGTTCCCTGCACCCGTGTTCCGGGAGGCGGAGGGATTCGACGAGCGGTACCACATGTATTGCGAGGACGTGGAACTTTGCACGCGGCTCCGCCTCCTCGGTTACCGGATCGTCCAGGACCGGTCGGTGCGGGTGGTGCACGATGCACGGAGGGAAAGCCACAGGAAGTGGAATCCACTGGCCTGGCACGTTCGGAGCCTGATCCGGTTCTTTCTCTCCGACACCTACGAGGAGGCCCGACGGAGGTAATGGCCAGCCCCCCCCTTCTGGTACACTTGCCGGCATCCCGCCGCCAACGGGGCGTCGTCGAAACCCGTCCCCTCTTCCTGACGTACCTGTTCGTCAGTTTCCCGGGTGATGAACGGAAGACCGCCATGTGCACCAACGACGTTGCCTTCGCCCTCAACTCGGAATCGGCCAACGGCTCTATCCCGCGATGGGGATTCGAGTGGTCCCCGTAGCTCTGAACGAATTGAGCACCTTACTCCGGCTTCGTCTGGCGACAGCGGTCGCACTGTTTTATTGCCTTGCAATACCATGTATCGTGGTCAAAGATATCCGGCGTAAATTGAGGCTGTATTAACCCTTTCGCCAGATAGCTCTCCTTGATCCTACTCATCACATAGGAATCCTGAGGGGCCCTTCTTAAGAGGCGAAACCCGCCGTAAGGTGTCCAAGGATCGGAGGAAAGCTGTGGAGAAATGCTCATCAATCCGCAATCATGGACATTCACGGTTTCTTTTAGAAATTTTTCTATTGCAGCATGTACCCCATAATTGAACGAATCATGCAACAATATATATCCTCCCTCCGCCATATAAGGTAAAATTACTTTCAGTTCATCATATACTTGAGAAAATATATGGATATCATCGATAAGAACAAAGTCTAAAGGTCCTCCGAGGATATCTACGGCTCTAGGGATTGCATGCGGAGAAGGTTCCTTAACCATTTCGAATCGGCCAAAAAAGGCCTCGCTTTTCATATATAACGACGGGGTTGGGTCTATTCCCACCAATTTGCCTATTCTGTTATCTTCCATCGCACTGGAAATGATAAGGGCTGACCCTCCTTTTAAAGTGCCCGTTTCCAATGCTCTGAGGGGTTTGATTCCCCGGATAAATGTATAGAGGAACAACCTGTCTTCAATCTGCATATCGGATGGAGCTGTATACGCTACTCCAATGCGCTCCAGAGTATAAGAATTATATATATCAGGTGCCTCCCATCTGCGCTTCATGTCCCCTAAGAAATAGTATGCCCTTATCCCCAAATTCCATACCTGCTCCGGCAGTAATTTTTTCATAGTCATTTTTATTTCATGAACAAAATCCATTTTCCCCTTCCAAAGAGGTGAAATATTCGACCGATTCTTACCTGCAATCAATCAATACCATTGAATACGACAAGAAACCCCTTTTTCGTTCGCAGCCGTCGGGAGAGGACACCCCCCCTTAACGGCGGTCTTCTTCCTGTCCCGGAACATCTCCTTCGCCGACTCGAGAAACCGACGGACGGCTAGGTAACGTCCCATCCCCCGAAATTTCTTCCAGCACCTTCTGGCCGCCAGTATATGTTCCACAGGATCGGCGTCAACTCCGAATCGTACTTATGCCCGGTATGACGCCGTCGTGCCCAATCTGGAACCATCTGGCGTTCGGCCTTTCTACGGCGGACCGTCGTCTGGAGACAGGTCGGGTGAGAACTCGGGGAAGCGCGTCGGCGCCGCCTTGGTCGAGCCCGACTGGATCGCCGGGGCCAACGCTTCCGACGCCCGCAGGTTACATCAGCAGGGAGAGGATGGACCGTTCCGCGAACGCGAGGACGGAGCCGGGCATGATCCCGAGGACCAGGACCCCCGCCGCGGAGACGCACAGGGCGAGGGAGAAGGCGGTGCGCGGGGCCGGGGAACCGGGATCTCGGCCGGCGCGGGGAGCATG
>Ga0302046_10003908_pt1 | contig 13349 bp, 11 predicted proteins | sample RVTome_11_FD_200261 | JGI IMG/M metagenome (GOLD analysis project Ga0302046, IMG submission 200261) | Soil microbial communities from uranium-contaminated site in the Upper Colorado River Basin, Wyoming, United States - RVT147D111 (version 2) ...
GTGGGCCGGGTGGGAAACTGGGTCGCGTCCCGGAAAGGGCGGGCGCTTCTCAACTACGGAGCCTCGGTTTCCCACGGAACGCTGCGGGTCGAGGCCATGCCCGAGTACGCCGCCAAGGTGAAGTCGCTCGGGAGCTCCGTCGAGGCGGAGTCCGAGCGCGAGCTCCGCGACGGGCTCTATGCGCCGCTTCCCGAAGACCGAACGACCCTGTATGAGCTCTTCGAGAAGGGACTGCGCGAGGGCGGGCTCGGTATCGGCATGCCGCACCAGTACTACCCCGGAGCCGATCGGCGCGAGATCTTCCGGGTCTTCGAGTTCGCTTCCGAAAAGCGCGTGCCCATCTACACCCACGTGCGGTCGATTGGCGTCGAGGCCATGCAGGAGGTGATCGCCGACGCCGCGGCGACCGGGGCGTCGCTTCACATCGTCCACGTGAACAGCATGAGCCTCTGGGATCTGCCCCTGGTCCTCGAGATCATCGGAGGCGCTCGAAAGAGGGGACTGGACGTCACCACCGAAGCGTATCCTTACACCGCGGCCTCCACCTCCATAGAGTCCGCGATCTTCGACGAGGGCTGGCAGGAGCGCCTGCGGATCTCTTACGGGGCCGTTCAGTGGCAGAACACCGGGGAGAGGCTCACCGAGGAGATGTTCCGCAAGTACCGGGAGAAGGGCGGAATCGTCATCATCCACCTGATGAAACCGGAATGGATCGATCTCGCGGTGCGCTCTCCCTTCGTCATGATCGCCTCCGACGGAATGCCCTACGCCCCGGGCGCCCATCCGCGCTCCGCCGGGACGTTCTCCCGGGTCCTCGGGCAATACGTGCGCGAGCGCGAGATTCTGGAGCTCATGGAGGCGGTCGCGAAGATGACCCTTCTTCCGGCGAGGCGCCTGGAAGAAATGGCGCCGTCGATGAAGAGAAAAGGGCGGCTCCAGGTGGGAGCCGACGCCGACATCACCGTCTTCGATCTGGGGACGATCCGCGACACCGCCGCCTTCGAAAAGGACCTCAGCTTCTCCGAAGGCGTGGTGCACGTCCTCGTGGGCGGAGTGTTTGTGGTTCGCGACTCGCAGTCGGTGAAGGACGTGTTCCCGGGGAGGCCCGTTCTGGGACGTTACTACGCGGAGAACTAGAAGAAATCTGCGGGTCAGACCCGGTTCTGCTTCAAGATCTCGGCACAGCGGTCGGCGACGATGCGATGCTCGCCCGGCTCCATCATCCAGACCCCGATCTCGAGCCGCGGCTCTTCGGCCGGGCCTGGCCGGGGCTCGATGCGGGGCTCGCCCTCCCGAAGAGCGCGGGCGAAGCTGTCCCGGGTAAGGCCGATGCGCTTCGGGTCCCAGGCGATCGCGGCGTGAGGAACCTCGTTCGCGATCTCCGGGACGAAACGCTCGGCGCGGACGGAGTCGATGTCCGCCACGCGCGAGACGATATGCGCCACCCGCGCTTCCCACTCTTTCCAGTCGGCCTCATGGTCTCTCGCGAGGTAGAGCTCGACGGCGCGGGTGAGGCCCACGATCTCCTCTTTTCCCACTTTAGCGAGCCGCCCGATGGTATCGGAATGGGGAGAGCCGTTGAGAAAGGCGGCCTGTATCAAGTCCTTTCGGCCCAGAAGGAGGCCCGAGCACTGAGGGCCGCGCAGTCCCTTGCCTCCGCTGAAGGCGACGAGATCGAAGCCCATCTCGAGAAGCGCGGTCAGGTTCGAGACCGGAGGAAGATCGGCGGCGGCGTCGATGAGCGTGGGAACGCCCGTCTTCTTCCCCGCTTCGACGAGCTCCTCGCGGGTGACCGGGCCCTTGTTGGCGGCGTGGTTGAGAAAGAAGAGCATCGCCGTGTTGCCGTTGATGGAAGCGAGAAGCTCCTCACGGCTTCCTGCCTCGACGAGGCGGACGCCGGCGTTGCGGATGGCATGGTCGTAAACGAAACGGTGGCCTTTGGGGATGACCACTTCGTTCTTCAAGCCCGTGATGTCCGGGATGCGCAGGATGGCTTCCGGGCTCGAGCCGGCGACCGCGGCCGCGGTCGCGAGCGTGAGAGCGGCGGCGCAGCCCGAGGTGACGAGAGCGGCCTCGGCTCCGACGAGGGAAGCGATGCGGCGGCCCGCCGCTTCCTGGAGCTCGGGAATCGAGACGTGGCGCCGCGCGGCGCTCTCCATCGCCTGCCTCACCTCGGGAGGCATGAGCGAGGCCGAAAGCGCGGTATAGGTTCCGGCGGCGTTGATGAACGGCCTAACCCCGAGGTCCTTGTAGACGTCGCCGGCCTCGGGTGAAGCCGGGACACTTCGAGCTCCGATCGTGCCCGAGACCGAAGCTACTCCGAGCCCTGAAAGAAAACCGCGGCGTGAAAGCATTTTGTCCTCCTGGTCGATCAAAAGAGCCACTGGAAACTGATTGCGGTCCAAATTCCCTTGCCGACCTTCTTGAAGCATCGGCCGGTGCGCTTCACCTGCACGTCTTTCACGTCCTCGTTCGACAAGAGACTACGATACTCGTGGGAGTTCCACGAGGGAAACCACACCGTCCGGAGGAGCCGCGGTCCGAGCTCCCGGAAGACCTGTCCCTGGATGCGGTCCATGACGTAGTCGTCCTGGTCGAAATCGGGATCGAGCTCTTTCAGGATCCCGGCGATGGTGAGCTGGGCCTTGATGAAGATCGTCGCCGCGTAGCGAATCCGAAAGCCTTCCTTCGCGAGCTCGGTCAAGAGCTCGTCGAGGAGCCCGAACATCTCCTGGGAGCCGCCTTCCTCGAGGAGCGCCGCGGCCGACTGCCGAATGCGCGCGCGGTCCTCCGCGGCGGGGGCGGTCGACGACGGGTCGCGCTCGACGAGTACCTCGGCGTGGTTTCCGAGTCGTTTCTCGTCGCTCAAATAGAGACCGAGCATGAGCTGCGCCAGCTGCCTCCTCTCCTCCAGGGTGAACTCGGCGGAGAGTCCCCAGTCGAGGAGCGCGATGCGGTAGGGGTCGGCGGCGGAAGGCGAGTGGAAGACGTTTCCCGCGTGAGGGTCTCCGTGGAAGAGCGCGGGGTCTTTCGTAGAAAAGACGACGTCATAGGTGAGGGCATCGCTCAAGCGGCGCGCGAGCTTCGCTCGATCCGGGGGCGAGTCGGAAAACGCGTCCGTGACCTTCACTCCCTCGACGAACTCCATGCAGGTGACGTTCTCGGTCGAGAACGGAAGGACGGCGGGGACCTCGATCCCGGCAGCGTCCCCATAGTACTCCCGGGCGCGAATCAGGTTCTTCCGTTCGTCCGAGACCCGCACCTCCCGCGAAAGCGCCTCGCGGATCTCGTGAAAGATGTCGACCAGGGGAGTGTCCCCGATGTCGTAGAACTGGCCGTGCCTCTCGAGGTAAGCGAGCACTCGATCGATGATCTCGAGGTCCTCCCCGAGTGCCGCGACCGCGCGAGGCTTCAGCACCTTGCAGGCGGACCGTTCGGCGGCGTCCCGGCGCTCGATAGCTCGCCTCGACCACCGCGCCGACGCTCGCCTCCGCGAGAAGGCGATCCTCGAAGGCGATGCCGTACTCCTGGATCGTGGAGGAAGGAAGCTCCCGTCGAATCACCTCCAGGATCTCGTCGTAACCCACCGAGCGGAGCCCGTTCTCGAGCGTCTGAAGCGATTCACGCAGATCGGGAGCGAGCGCCGGGTTGCGGGCCAGGATCTGGGCGAGCTTCTGGAGGCTGGGGGCGTCGGCCACGAATGCCAGGACGCGGTCGCCTCGACTCGCCTCGCGGGAAAGGCTCGCCTGGGCGGCGAGCTTCTCGACGAAGCGCTCTTCGCTCATGCCGGCCAGAAACAGCAGAAGTGAATCGTGAATGAGAGGCTGCCACCTGGAGGCGCCCTCGGGCACCACCTCGAGGACTCGCGAGCCGTGGAGAAGGACGCTCTCGAGGCGCCTCCGGTAGGGGCGCCAGTCGAAAGAGTCGAGAAGAGCCCGGACTTGCTCGGGCGTCGAGCTCTCGAGAAGCGCCGCCGCGCGAGCGCGAGCCTCCTCGGGGGCGGAGGCGGCGAGCTCGAGGGCGAGCGCTCGCGCGTCCGCCTCCCAGTCGTAGCTCTGATAGTGCTCGAGGGGCGTGGGAAGCTCGAGCTCCTGGCCGGGGGGGAGAAGTCCGAGGAGGAGAAGAGCGCCCCTCACTGCTCGAAGCAGTAGAGGCGCAGCCGGGCGTTGCAAGAGCTGGCCCCGATGAAGGACCAGAGCGCGAGGTTTCCCTGGTGCTGGCCGTTGGTGCCGAACGCGTTCGGATCCGATCGCGTCCAGGCTCCGCAGTCGGGACCGAGGCCAAAGCTCGCGGCGGTGCCGTTCGAGAGCGTCCGGGTCCAGACGGTGCCCAGCCCCTCGGATTTGACTCCGAGCTCCGTCATGTCGATGTGGTGCTCGAGGGGCTGGAAGGTGAGCGCCTCCCAGTTCGCTGCGACCACCGTCCCGTCGACGAGCACGTAGGGGAATGGCGCATGGACGAAGCGGGTCGAGGGAGAGGACTCGTCGTCGCTGAGCCACGCGAGGAACGTGCCCGAGATCTCCGCTTCCTCCGCACGGGCGCCGCAGATCGCATCGGCGCCCGCGATTCCCCCGAGGTTCGCCTCGTGGCGCGTGCTGGTCACGAATACCCGGCAGGGGCCGCCGCCGCACGGCTGACCCGCCTGCTCCTCGACGACCGGGCCGGCGGGACGGATGAGGATGTCGCGGTTGCGGGCGCAGCCTCCCGAGGCTCCCGCGAGGTAGAGCTCGGCGCGGACTTTTCGCGGCGTCGAAACGCTCACCCGCTCGTAATCGTGCTCGACGAGGTTGCCGTAGACTTCTCGACCCGAGAGGCGCTCGAGGTCGGACTCTTCGATCCGGATGTCCTGGAACCGGTCGAACGCGTTCTCGTAGTCCCACCAGATCCGGAGCTTCTTCTCCCCCGGGGGAACCCCGACGTACTGGACATAGAGCCCGACGCGAAGATGATCGAGAAACCCGGGGTCGCTGAAACGAACGCGCACCTCCTCGAGCTGGCTGCAGTCGAACGTCGCAGTCGAGCTCGTATGCGGCTCCGTCGCCTGGAGCGAGGCGGAAGCGGACGGGGAAGGCAGAGGAGCGCTCTCGCCCGTCGGTGTGCGGTCACCGCAGGCGGAAAGGAAAGAAACGATCGATGCTAGGAAAACGAGGCGCCCCATGATGAAATCGCCCCCGAGCGGTTGGGACATTAACCGAAACCGCCGGTGGACTCAAGCTCCAGGAGGAGAAAATGACGCGCTCGAGACGAGAGTTCATTCGAGACATGGGAACCGGGCTCAGTCTCGCGGGTGCTTCGGCGAGCGGTCTCGCCTGCGCCTCGGTTTCGGCGGTCGGAGAGTCCGAAAAGCTGCTCCAGCCGGATCCCCTCCAGCCCGAGCCTTCGCCCCTCGGTCTGGATCGTCTTCCGCTCGAGTGGCACCAGGAGAGGGCGCGTGTCTTGAAGGAGAAGGCGGCGGAGCGCGGCGTCGACGCCCTCCTCCTTCGGAGCGACCAGAACCAGGTCTATTTCACCGGCTGCTTCCGCCAGAGCGGCGAGCGCTCCACCTGGGTCCTGCTTCCGCTCGACGAGAGGGACACCGCCCACTGGTACTCTCCGGCGATCGATCGGGACCTCATCAACTCCTGGTGGGCCACGTCGAACGAGAACTACTTCTGCTACCCGCACGCGGCGGGCGGATTCCCGAACCGCGGCGAGCTCGCGCGTGGAAACCGGGTCGACCTCTTCGAGTGGATGCTGGAGGGGTTGAAGAAGCGGGGGCTCGGCGAGAAGACGCTCGGGATCGATTTCGAGCCCCCGAACGCCCAGCGGGCGTCGCTACAAGCCATCCTCCCCCGGGCGAGAATCGTCGAGGTCTCCGACCTGTGTCTCGACATGCAGATCCGGAAGACCAAGGAGGAGATCGCCCTCACCCAGCGTGCCTATCGCTACTTCGACAAGATCCACGCCTTCGCCCGGGACTACATCCTGGAGCGCGGCACGGAGGCGACGGACTTCGAAGTGGGGCAGGCGCTCCAGGCTTACGGCATCGGCCTTCTGATGAAAGACGTCCGCTACGACGGAAAGCCGCATACCGCCGTCGGAATCGAAGTGACCTCTCACTACGTGAGAACCGGAGTCGCGACCGCCTATCCCCACCCGAATCAGTTCTTCTACGCGAAGATCCAGAAGGGAAGCCCGGTCTACGTCAATACCGACATCCGCCTCGGCGGCATGGGCGGGGAGTGCTACCGGAACTACCTCGTGGCGCCCTTCGCTCCCCACCACGAAAAAATGTGGCAGGTGGTCACGGACTCGGCGCTCCTCTTGCGGGAAGAGGCCCGTCCCGGCGCGGTCTCGTCCGAGATCGCGTACAAGGTCCACGAGCTCCAGCTCCGAAACGGGATGCAGGACCATATCTATCATCGCCCCTGCCACGGCCAGGGCCAGTTCTACGCGGGCCACCAACCCCCGTTCATCGCTCTTGGTGACGACACCGTGCTCGAGCCGGGCATGATGTTCTCCGTCGAGCCGGGGCTCTACGACTCCGAGCGAGGCATCGGCGTGAACCCGAGCGACATCCTTCTCATCCTCGAACAGGGGAGCGTCTTTTTGAGCAGCGTTCCCTTCAACCGGGAGTGGGCGTTTCTCACGCTATGAACACGCTGCCGCTGCTTCTGCTCCTCGCGCTCGACGTCCCGCCGGAGCTCCGGTCCTGCGTCGCTTCCATTCGGGCCGACTCCCTCGGAGGAGTCGAGCCCTTCGTCGAAGTCACTCGCGAGTCAGGGAACATTCATCGCTTCCGCCTCACGTTCGATCTGCCGCAGCCGGTAGCTCAGGACGACTGGCGGATCGACGTCGAGCCCGCCTTCGCTCCCGACTTCCACTGGTCTCCTCATCTCACGCCCACATCGCGGCACGTGGTGGACCAGCACAGCTTCCGCTCTCCCGCTCTCATCGCCTCGGCACCGATCTGTACCCTGGCGCTGATTCCGGACCTCGACCTCCTCGGAGTCCTCAAAGGGGGCTCCCCCGCGCGCTGGTACATGGACCTCGACGCGCCGGCGAGAAAGCTGACGTTTGGGATGAGCGATACCGAAGTGGAGGGTCACGTCTTCTACGTGCGGAAGCCCGGCGCCTTCTATGCGAAGGGCAGGGTACAGTTCGGGTTCTTCGCGCTGTCCTCGACTTCTCCCGAGGCGGCGCGGAATCCCTTTCGCCCCGTGCTCTCGTTTCTCTGGGAGCGTTACGGGCGCTCGCTCTTCGAAGAAGGCCGCCCGTTGAAGGGCGACCTCACGCCGTACGTCGAGCACACCTATCGCTGGGCGTTCGAGGGCTGGCGCGACGCCGTGTGGCAGGAGTTCGAGCTCGAGGGGGAGAGAGTAGGAGCGCCGGTTTTCATCGTCAACCAGACGCAGAGCCCGAACTATCCCGGCGAGGTCGACGAGCGTGAGTTCCGCTCCATCTGGAACCAGGCCTGGTTCAGCTCGCTGCGCTCGGCTTCGGGCCTCTTCCGGTGGGCGCGCGCCAAGGGGAACGAGGAGCTCCTCGCGAAAGCGCGGATGACCAAGGAGCTCGCACTGCTCGCCCCCATGAACGACGGACTCTTTCCATCGCTCATCGCGACCGAGATGGAGAAGGTGAACGGCCTCAACCGCTCCCGAGGCTGGAACACCGCCTTCTGGGGAAACTCCGACCGCAACCCGGTGAACCGCCTCGCGGGCTCCCGGAGCGCCGATCCGCGGATTGCGCCCTATCACGTCCTCGACATGAGCTGGACCTCGCTTCTCATGCTGCGCTGGCACGAGGAGCTGGAGCCGGACGAACGGCTTCTCGACTACGCGACCCGATATGGCGATGCTCTCCTGCGGCTCCAGGACGAGCGAGGCTTCTTTCCCGCGTGGCTCGATCGAGAGACCTCGAAACCCCTCGGAGTTCTCGACGATTCTCCCGAGACGTCGCTCTCCGTCACGTTCCTCCTCGCTCTCTCCCGCACGACGGCGAAGAACGAGTACCGCGACGCTGCGCTTCGTGCAATGGATGCCGTCGCAACGCACATCGTCCCCGAGGGCCGATGGGAGGATTTCGAGACCTACTGGTCCTGCTCCTCCTGGGGCATCGACGACCTTCTGGGAAAGAAGGTCGAGCGAAACGACCTCTACAAACAGAACACCTTCTCGATGTTCTGGACCGCGGAGGCCCTTCTCGAGACCTATCGGGCAAGCGGGAAGCGAGAGTACCTGGAGCTCGGCGAGAGGGTCACGGACGAGCTCCTCATGACCCAGGCCTCGTGGCAGCCTCCCTACATGTACGTCGACGTCCTCGGAGGCTTCGGAGTGATGAACGCCGACGCCGAGTGGAACGACTCGCGGGAGAGCCTCTTCGCCGAGACCCTCGTCCGCTACGGGCAGGAGCTCTCACGGGACGAGTACGTGCAACGAGGGCTCGCCGCACTCCGGTCGTCTTTCGTCATGATGTACGCCCCCGAGAACCCCCGGACGAAAGCGCAGTGGGAGAAGCGCCACCCGTTCTTCGGCCCCGAAGACTACGGCTTCACCATGGAGAACTACGGCCACGGAGGCCGGACGAGCCCCGAGGGCGAAGGCATGGGGGTCTTCACCATCTACGATTGGGGAAACGGCGCCGCCGCCGAAGCCTACAACCGGATGATCGACCACTTTGGAGAGGAGCTGCTGCATCGGAATCGTTAGATCGTGCCTGTCGAATAGGAAACATCGCTCGAGTACGCTTGCGTGAAGGGCTCCATGTTTTCTACTCTTCCCAGCATGAGCCTCGGTCCCGGACGCCGGCTCGGTCCGTACGAGGTTCTCTCCCCGCTCGGCGCGGGTGGAATGGGCGAGGTATGGCGGGCTCGCGACACCAGGCTCGGTCGTGAAGTCGCCCTCAAGGTTCTCCCCGATGACCTCGCTGGGAACGCGGAGCGGCGCTCTCGTTTCGACCAGGAGGCCCGGCTACTCGCCGCCCTGAACCATCCCTCGATCGCGGCCCTTTTCGACGTCCTCGAGTTCGAAGGCGCTCCCATTCTCGTGATGGAAGTGGTCGAGGGCGAGACCCTGGCGGAGCGGATCTCTCGCGGACCCTTCCCTCTGAAGTCTGCGCTCGAGGTAGCGCTTCCTATCGCCGAAGCGCTCGAGGCGGCGCACGAGCGAGGGATCCTTCACCGGGACCTGAAGCCCTCGAACGTGAAGCTCACGCCCGGGGGCGGGATCAAGATTCTGGACTTCGGCCTCGCTAAGGCGCTCGAGGGCAACGAAAGTGCTGTGACCCTGCCGAAGCCCGCGGAGAAGACCGGGACCGGGGTTGCCATCGGAACCGCGCCCTACATGAGCCCGGAGCAGGCGCGGGGAGAGCCGGTCGACAAGAAGACGGACGTCTGGGCTTTCGGCTGCGTGATGTACGAGATGTTGACCGGACGGAAGGCGTTTCCTGGGGCGACGTGGTCGGACTCGATCGCGGCCGTGCTGGAGCGCGAGCCGGACTGGAGCTATCTCCCGAAAGGAACGCCCCAAGCGCTCCAACGCCTTCTCAATCGATGCCTCCAGAAGGACCAGAAGGAACGCCTTCGGGACTTCGCCGACACGAAGCTGGAGCTGACGGACCTGCTTTCCGAGAGCTTCGCGGGGGTGACCGCGGCGAGACGAGCGCCCCTCCGCGGATGGAAGGCCCTCCTCGGGGTGATTGCTGTTCTCGCCGCTTTCGGCGCGCTTATCGTCCTACGCAGACCGCCCCCGCCCTCGGCCGGACTCCGCCAGCCTCGATTCCAGCTCACATTGCCACGTGGAGTGAACTTTGCCATGGAGGTCTACTCCACGCTTGCGATCTCACCGGATGGCTCGCGCATGGCCTTCGTGGGTTGCGGCGAATCGTGTCAGCTTTATCTCCGCGAGCGCTCGGAAATCGTCGCCAGGCCCCTTCCGGGAACGGAGGGTGCGGGCGGGCCGTTCTTCTCCACCGACGGCCGCTGGATGGGCTTCGCCGCGCAAGGCAAGCTGAAGAAGATCGACCTCGAGCACGACACCGTCGTAACTCTCGCAGATGCTCCGTCGTTCCGCGGCGCGAGCTGGGGTGAGGACGGAACCATCCTCTTCGCCACAGGAAGCGCTGGCCTTTCGCGCGTTTCCGCGGACGGGGGTGAAGTGGAGGAGGTCACGACTCCCGAGTCCGGAGAAGATAACCACCGATGGCCGCAGATTCTTCCCGGGGGCCACGCCGTTCTGTTCGAGGTTCTGCACGATCAGGCGTGGTGGAACCCGGGAAGCCGAGGTCATGATGTCGCCGTCTTCGACCTCGAAAGCAGGACCAGGAGGACGCTCATCGAGAGCGCCGGCTGCCCCAAGTATGCTTTGAGCGGACACATCCTCTTCGGCCGCGACGGCGTCGTCTACGCCGCTCCTTTCGATCCCGAGCGGTTTGAGCTCCTCCGTCCGCCCTCGCCGGTCCTTGAGGGGGTCGCGATGTGGAGCAGTCCCAGCCAAGAGGGCCTTAACGGCTTAGTCGCCTACGACCTCGCGCGCGACGGGACGCTTCTCGTCTCGCCCCTCGAGGCTCGCCTTCCCAAGAGGACGCTGGTGACGCTCGATCGAAAGGGGGCTCGGGAGCCGCTCTCGCCGTTGCAGCGCGCTTATTCTAATCTGCAGTTCTCGCCGGACGGCCGGCGCATCGCCGTCACGGTGCGGACCGACGCGAATGCGTGGGACGCCTTTGTGCTCGACATCCGTTCCGGCGCCTGGACACGGGTAAACGTTGCTGAAGAGGTTTCGACGAACCCTCGGTCCGAGCGGTTCTACAAGGTCGCCGCATGGATGCCCGACGGTGAGCGTCTACTCCTTGCGGTCGATCCCGGGATGCTTTTGGTGAGTGTCGATGGCGGCGACGAACCCGAGAGGTTTCCTTTCGCTGCCATTGCGTCGGCCACGAGCGTCTCTCCGGACAGCAGCGCCTTTCTCGCGGCCATGCAGCCGCGGCCGGGAGATTGGGACATCTGGCGCGTCCCGCTTACGGACCAGAATGCCGCCGAGCTCTGGCTGGCGACGCCGAGCCGGGAAGATAGCCCGATATTCTCTCCCGACGGCCGCTGGGTCGCATATGAATCGAACGATTCCGGCCGCTTGGAAATCTACGTCCGTCCTTACACGGGATCCGCCGTGAGGCATCAGGTTTCGACCAATGGCGGCTACCGGACCCGGTGGTCGCGAGATGGGCGAGAGATCTTCTTTCTGAGCGGCGGGAGCCTCTGGTCCGCGACGGTCCAGACGTCGTCTGGGTTCGACGCGGAACCGCCCCAGAAGCTCTTCGACTTGCCCGAAGACGTCGAGAGGGGACCCAACGCACCCTACGACGTTTCCCCGGACGGCCAGAGGTTCTTGATGGTTCAGAAGGATCCGTTGGAGCTTCGCGCTCTCGACCTCGTTGTCATCCCGAACTGGGTCGAAGAGATGAAATCCCGCCTCGCCGAAGCGAAGTGAGCGCTTTCAGTTCTCGAGCGCTCGCCGGAGCTTTTCGCGGAGCGGCGGGACGTGGTTTCTCACCACATCCCAAACGATATCGAGCGACACGCCGAAGTAGTCGTGGACGACTCGATCGCGCATTCCTGCGATGTCTTTCCACGGAATCTCCGGGTGGGCGGCGCGTGTCGCGTCCGAGACCTTCTTGACCGCTTCGCCCATCACCTGAAAGTTTCGGATGATCGCGTCCTGCGTCTTGAGCTCCTGCCGGAAGGTGGCTTCTCCGTCTTCGCTGTATGCCAGAATACGCTCGACAGCCTCCAGAATGTGCGCGAGGTAGAGGCGGTCGCCCTTCACAACGCTACAGCTTCGCGCAAGACTCTTTGCCGAATCAGCGGACTGAGCCCGTCCTCGACGACGACGTCCACCTTCCGGTGTAGAGCTCGCTCGATCTCATCGCAGAAGTCCATGAGGTCGCGAAATCCTCGACCCGGGGCGAGCCGGATCAAGAGGTCGACGTCGCTCTCGGGACCCGCCTCGCCGCGCGCTTCGGACCCAAAAACGCGGACGTTCTCGACTCCGTAGCGGCGCGCCAGCTCACGGATCTGGACCACCTCTTGGTCGGAGAGCCGGGAAAGCCTAGGATGCATCCGTTTCTATGCTACCACCGCCGCTCGTGCACCGGCACCGAGCGCGGTCTCTGGGCTCGTATCCCACGACCCCACCCCTCCGATCGATCTCCACGTGGCAGCAGTCGAGAAGGACTTCCTTGAGCTTCGCCCGGCCCCGCTGGACACGGGATTTCGTCCCTGACAGTGAAAGCCCGAGCGTCTCTGCGGCCTCCCCCTGCGTTCGACCCTCGATCTCGGTGAGCTCGAGAGCTCTCCCGTAGTCTTCCGGAAGCCTTGCGATGAGCGGCCGGAGGCACTGGGCGAGCTCCTCCTCGGCGGTCGAGTCCTCGTCCTCGGAGGCGGTGACGGGCGCCGTGGCCAGAGTTTCCGTCGCGCGTGCGAATGCACCCCGCCTCCGGTAGTAGTCGGTCACCGCGTTTGCCGCCGTGCGGTAGACCCAGCCGGTGACGCTCTCGACTTCAGCGAGCGTCGAGGCGTTCTCGTGGATGCGGGTGAAGACGTCCTGCAATAGATCTTCCGCGTCCTCCGGCGTCGCCACCCGGCGGCGAAGGAAAGAAAGAAGGCGCGTGCGGAGCTCTCTCCACAGCGCCTCCGTTTCCACGTTCACGGCCTTCGCGCTCTGATGCTGGCGGAAACCACCAGGTCGCGGCTCGCGGCCTTGGGGGCAATCCGCACATCGACGAAGCCGACCTCGGACAGCATTTTCTCGAGCTCCGAGATCTCGGCGGCCCCTCCGATACAGCCAGTATAGGAATCGAGGTTGTTCCTGATCTCGGCAGGGAGCGGACCCTTCGCCACCATATCGGAGATGGCCAACCTTCCTCCCGGCTTCAAGACTCGGAATGCCTCACGAAACACCGCGGGCTTGTCCGGGGAGAGGTTCACGACGCAGTTCGAGAGGATGACGTCGACGCTCTCGTCGGCCACCGGAAGATGCTCGATCTCGCCCAGGCGGAACTCCACGTTCCGGACGCCGGACTTGGCCGCGTTCGCCCGGGCCCGGGCCATCATCTGGGGCGTCATGTCGACCCCGATGACCCATCCCGAATCGCCGACTTGCTTCGCGGCGAGAAAGCAGTCGATGCCGCCACCGCTTCCCAGGTCGAGGACCGTCTCGCCCGGCGAGAGGGCGGCAATCCCCTGGGGGTTCCCGCAGCCGAGCCCGAGGTTCGCTCCCTCGGGGATCTGCGAAAGCTCCTTCTCGCTGTATCCGATGTCGAGGCTCCCCGTCGAGCCGCAGCTCGAGCCTCCTCCGCAGCAGCCTTCCGCGGGCGCC
>Ga0302046_10003909_pt1 | contig 13346 bp, 12 predicted proteins | sample RVTome_11_FD_200261 | JGI IMG/M metagenome (GOLD analysis project Ga0302046, IMG submission 200261) | Soil microbial communities from uranium-contaminated site in the Upper Colorado River Basin, Wyoming, United States - RVT147D111 (version 2) ...
CGCCTTGCACCGGCAGGGAGGATTCGCCACGGTGAACGGCGCCTATCGCGATCCACCGGTCTCGACCGAGCAGATCATGCACCCGAACCGCTACATCGCAACGCGCGACGATCCGGTCGCGGTCCGCCTGCCCGATCTGCGCGCGCGCCTCGGGGGAGGCTGGCGACGCATCGACGGCGGCGGGATCGGCGAGCTGGACGTGTTGCTGATCGCCGATCACGGGGCCCAGAGCATCACTCGGACCGACGCGCGCAGGGCCGCTGCCGGCTGGGACGGCGGAGCCTACGTCGGTTTGCGCTCGGGCGACGATGTGCTGGTCGCCATGCTCACGGCGTGGGACTCGCAGGCTGAGGCGCGAGAGGCGGTGGCCCTGTTCGAGCGCTGGCTCCCGTTGCGCTTCGCCAACGTGGGCAGCGCCTTCGACGCGGGCTCGAACGCGAAGGGATGGGAGTCGCCCGACGGGGCCGGGATCGTCGCGCGCGATGGCGACCGCATGGTGCTGCTGGTCGGGCCGAGCCGGGGCAGCGTCGAACGAGCCGCTGCTGCGTTCTCCTCGAACTAGCCGGCGGGATCGCCGGGCTCGTCGTCGGTGGCCTCGCGGAACGCGGGAGGTGTCGCCGGACCGCCTTCGGCGATCATGTCTTCGGCCTCGGAATGCGTGGTCTCCTCCGTTCCGCCGGCTCGGCGCTCCTTCGCTGCCCACGCGCGAGCCTCCGCGGACCAGGCGCGCACCTCTTCGGACCAGGCCTGCTGCTCTGACCAGCCCGACCCAGGGCGCTCTTGGGGGACTGCTGCTGGCGGTTCAGTCGCGGGGAGGGGCTCGAGCGCGCGCCAGCCGACGCGCGCGATGCGATAGAGGCCGTACGCGATGATGGCGACCGAGACCCACTGGGTGCCGCGAAGGCCGCCATAGGTCGTCGCCGGTCGCGCGAAGTCGCTCACCAGACGTCCCAGCGCGTACCAGGAGGCCATGAACATGAACAGCGATCCGTCCGGACGGCGCTTGCGTCCCGCCCATAAGACCACGGGGAACACGATCAGGACGTTGAGCCAGTCGTACAGCGCCGTCTGATGGACGACCCCTCCGATGGCGGGACAGGAAACGGTCGGGCTCGGGTCGCCCGGCACCGCGCAGCCGGGCGGAAGTGCCCCGCCGTCATAGCGGTAGCCGAGGAAGAAGCTCGTCGGCCCGCCGAGGTGGTCGCCGATCACCAGGTCGCCGATCCGCCCGATGAGCAGCCCCAGCGGGAACCCGGGTGCGATGGAATCCATCGCGTGCCAGAACGGGATCCCGTGCCGGCGCAGGTACGGGACCCCGGCGATGATGCCGCCGATCGCCCCACCGTAGAAAACGATCCCACCTTCCCAGATGCGAACGATGCCCAGGATGTCGTCCGGGAAGTAGTCGCCCAGGTGCCCCGCGACGTAGAACAGCCTCGAGCCGATGATGACGCCGACCACGGCCCACATCAACGCGTTCCAGATGTGGTCCTTCTTGATCGCGTACAGACGCTCGGCGCGCGCGGCACCCAGCGAGCCTCCGGCGACGTAGCCGATCGCGATCCCGAGGCCGTGGGGCGAGAAGGGGCCGATCTTATCGACCAGCTTCCAGCCGATCGCGGCGAGGGCGCTCACGGAGGCGAGACTACCATCCGCGTTCATGAGGGGCCGGGCTTCCGGAAGTCGCGCGGCGACGGGTTGCGGCCCGTACACTGGCACGGTGAGGAGCCCTCGCTCTGCCTGGAGGCCGGACGCCCCCTAGGCGCCCGGGACCTCCATGGAACGGCGCATCTTCGGCCTCGAGAACGAGTACGGGGTGACCTGCACGTTCCGCGGGCAACGGCGTCTGAGTCCAGATGAGGTCGCGCGGTACCTGTTCCGCCGCGTCGTGTCCTGGGGCCGGTCGTCGAACGTGTTCCTCGAGAACGGCGCGAGGCTGTACCTCGACGTCGGCTCGCACCCGGAGTACGCGACGCCCGAGTGCGACGACGTGATCGATCTGATCGCGCACGACAAAGCGGGGGAGCGGATCTTGGAAGGGCTGCTCGCCGCCGCCGAGCACCGGTTGCACGAGGAAGGCATCGCCGGGGACATCTACCTGTTCAAGAACAACACGGACTCGGCAGGGAACTCCTACGGCTGCCACGAGAACTATCTGGTGTCGCGCTACGGTGAGTTCCAGAAGCTCGCGGACGTGCTGATCCCGTTCCTAGTGACCCGGCAGATCTTCGCGGGTGCAGGCAAGGTCCTGCAGACGCCGCGTGGGTCGCTGTTCTGCCTGGCACAGCGGGCCGAGCACATCTGGGAGGGCGTCTCCAGCGCTACCACGCGCAGCAGGCCGATCATCAACACGCGGGACGAGCCTCACGCGGACGCGGAGCGTTACCGCCGCCTGCACGTGATCGTGGGCGACTCGAACATGAGCGAGTACGCGACGCTGCTCAAGATCGGTACCACCGATCTGGTGTTGCGGATGGTCGAGGAGGGAACGGTCATGCGCGACCTGTCCCTGGAGAACCCGATCCGCGCGATCCGCGAGATCAGCCACGACATCACCTGCCGGCGCCGGATGAAGCTGGCGGGGTCGCGTGAGATGTCGGCGATCGAGATCCAGTGGGAGTACTTCGACCGCGCGAGTAAGTTCGTCGAGCGACGCGGCATCGACGGTTTGCCCAAGCGCACGCTGATGATGTGGGAGGAAGCGTTGCGCAGCCTGGAGAAGCAGGACCTCGATGCGCTGGAGGGCAAGCTCGACTGGGTGACCAAGCGTGCGCTGATCGAGCGGTTCCGCGCGCGCGACAACCTCTCGCTCGGGTCGCCGAAGGTCGCCCTGCTCGACCTGGCGTACCACGATGTGAACCGCCAGCGTGGTCTCTACTACTTGCTCGAGCGCAAGGGCAGGATGGAGCGCATCGTGGACGAGGAGCGCGTGCAGGAGGCGACGGAGGTTCCGCCGCAGACCACGCGCGCGCGCCTGCGGGGCGAATTCATCCGTCGCGCCAAGGAGCGCCGGCGGGACTTCACGGTGGACTGGGTGCACCTCAAGCTCAACGACCAGGCGCAGCGGACCGTGCTGTGCAAGGATCCCTTCAAGGCGCACGACGAGCGCGTCGAGCGGCTCATCTCCTCGATGTAGCCGCCCGCCCCGCGTGGACGCCGGCGGCAGCCGCGGTCCTGAAGTAGTCCGGATCGTCGTCCAAGGCGCGGCCCATCGTGCGCAACGGGACCGGCGAGTCACGCAGCACGTCGTCCACCTCGCCGAGATCCACTTCCGTCAGGGTGTGCTTGTCGAGCAGGGGGGCGAGCTGCTCGCGCACGAAAGCGGCCCTATCCGCAGTCAGTTGCGGTAGCACGATCTCGGCGGGCGCCAGCGCGAGACCCAGGGCCGTCAGCGTGTGGTGCGATACGCCCCGGTGGCGCGCGCGCTGATCGGCGAACGACACGCGCGGCGCGACGATCGGGCGGCCGCCCATGGCCGCCACCACGTTGATGATCGTGGCCACCTCGATCAGGCCGAACCCCCAGCGGCTGCCGGTGCCGATGTTGCCCGGGCCCATCGCCGCGACCACGAGGTCGGCCCCGGCGACCACGCGGGCCGTCGCGAGCGCCCCCGGCAGCGTCACGGCCTCCAGATCACCTCCGAAGGTGTGACCGGAGGTGATGCTGACGTCGAGCAGCCCGGCGGCGCGCATCGCCGGAACCGCGTCGCTGAGCAAGAGCGGAAGCGCGCCGCCCTCGGTCATGACGTAGGCGACGCGCGCGCCCGGTGCGACGGAACGCACCCCGATCGCCGCGGGCGCCACGGCGCTGTGGAGTCCGGCGACGATCACGGGCATGGCATCGAGCGAGGTGACCGCATCGACCGCTTGACGGTGGGTCTCCTCGGCGGCGGCGACGACGGTTTGGCTCGGGGTGTAGCGCAGCTTCATCGCGTGGCCGGCCGGGCGCTCATCGGTCTCCCGACCCTCGACGGCCATCACGAAATGGGCCCCGCCCGTGCCGAGATCCAGGGCAACGGCCGTGGTGTTCAGGATCGCGATGTCACCCGGCGTGATCTCGCCGGTGAGGTCCGGATAGGCGAGCGCGGTCGCACGCGCGCCGTCGATCTCGACGGTCGCCTCCAGCAAACCGGGGTGGCGTTCCCGCACCGACAGCACGCGGCCGCGCCGGATCCTGATCACGGCGCGCAGCCTACCCGAGCACCGGTCGGGTCCCCTCCCGGCGCCGCGGGGTCGCGCCGGTAAACTCCGCGAGATGGCTCCTGCCGACAAGGCCGAGCGGCTGCTGGACCTGGTGATCCTGCTGCTGAGCGCATCCCGCCCGCTGACGGTGTCCGAGATCCGCGAGCGGATCCCGGGCTACGGGCAGCACAACGAGGAATCCTTCCACCGGATGTTCGAGCGCGACAAGGCCGAGCTGCGCGACATCGGGTTACCGCTCGAGCAGCAGGAGACACTCGCCGGGCCCGGCTATCGCGTGCGTGCTCGCGAGGCGCTGCTCGACGATCCCGGGCTGACGGTGGACGAGCAGGCGGCGCTGGCGCTCGCTGCTCGCGTGTGGGAGGGACGAGACGCATCGTCGGGCTGGCTCAAGTTGGCGGCGATCTCGGGTGCGACGGGGGAGGGCCCTGAAGGATTCGTCCTGCCTCGCGTTACCTTGACGCCCGAGGCCGCGACCGTGCTCGACGCGGTCGCGCGCCGCAAGCGGGTGTCGTTCCGCTACCGCACCGCTGCCGGCGAGGTCCGGGATCGGGAGGTCGAGCCATACGGACTGGTGCTGCGCCGGGGGCAGTGGTACCTCACCGGTCGCGATGTCGATGCGGACGGGTCCCGGCATTTCAAGATCGGCCGCGTCGAAGGAACGATCACCATCGCGACGGGGACCGAACCGGATTTCGATCCGCCGCCGCCCGGCGGCATCGACGCGCCGCGCGCGCCGTGGGAGGGCGAAGAGGCGGAGCACGCGCGGATCTCTTTCTCGCCCGACACCGCATGGTCGGTCCAGCGTCGTGCGGGGGTCGGGACCGTCGGAGAGCGAGACGGTTCGGTCGAGCTGCTCGTGCCGTTCTCGGACCTGCCGAGCTTCGCGTCCTGGATCGCCGGCTTCGGCGAGCGGGCGTTGGTGCTCGAGCCGGCCGACCTTCGCGATGCGGTGATCGGCCGTTTGCGCGCGCTGGCAGGAAGCGAGCCTCATGGCGGTTGAGGCGACGGTCGAGCGTCTGAAGCGGATCATGGTGCTGGTCCCGTGGGTGATGCAGCGAGGAGCGCCCACGGTGGAGGACGTGTGCCGGCAATTCGGCATGACCGGTGCGGAGCTGGCAGCCGACATCGACCTGCTGATGGTCTGCGGTCTCTGGCCGTTCATGCCCGGGGACTACATCGAGGCTTTCATCGAAGGGGGACGAGTCACGATCTCGATGGCCCACGCGCTCGAGCGGCCGCCGCGCCTGACTCGTCGCGAAGCGCTGGCGCTGCTGGTCGCGGGGCGGGCGGTGGCCGACCTGCCCGGCCTGGACGCGGCGGCGTCCCTGCGGTCCGCGCTGGGCAAGCTCGCGGCCGCGGTGTCGCCGGGCGACGCGCCGCACGCGGAGGATCTGGCCGACCGGGTCGCGATGTCGCTGGGCACCGAGGGGGCAGACGTGCTGGCGGTCCTCCGGGCGGCCGTGGCCGAGCGCGCGCGCCTGCGGATGAGTTACTACTCCGCGGGCCGCGACGAGCTGAGCAGCCGTGAGATCGACCCGCTGCTCGTCTTCGGGGCGGCGGGTTCGTGGTACGTCGCAACCCACGACCACCTCAGCGGCGAGGAGCGCCTGTTCCGCGTCGACCGCATCAAGGAGATCGAGCGTGCGGGGGAGCGCTTCGAGCCGCCTGCTGGGTTCGACGCCTCCCGCTATCAGCGGGAGCCCCTGTTCACGGCCGCGGAGCGAGACATCGAGGTGGTGCTCGATCTCGCTCCCGGCGCCGCGTGGCTGGCCGAGGTCGTGACGGCTGAAGCGATCACCAAGGGAGAGGCTGGGGCGACGAGGCTGAAGCTGCGGACGCCGCAACTCCCGTGGCTGGTGCGCTTGCTGCTCTCGGCCGGGCCGGATGCACGGGTCGTCTCCCCACCCGAGTTGGCCGATGCGTTACGGACGGCGGCGGCCACCGCGCTCGCGCGTTACGAGCCGGTCTGAGGATCGCCGGATTTCCGCGGGAGCCGGACCGTGAACGTCGAGCCCTTGCCCAGGACCGATTCGACCTCGATGCCTCCGCCGAGCATCTCGGCGAGGGTCTTCGCCACGTAGAGGCCGGTGCCGGTCCCACCGTGACGCCGCGTGCTTGATGGATCGAGCTGGGTAAAAGGTTCGAAGATCCGCTCGATGTCCTTGGTGTAGATGCCCGGTCCGATATCGGTGATCGCCACGCGAACGCCATCCGGCTCGGCACTGATCCGCACCCGCACGTCGGTGTCGGGCTCGGAGTACTTCAAGGCGTTGTCCATCAAGTGCCAGACGATCTGCTCGACCTTGACCCGGTCGGTGTAGATGGGCAGGTCGGTGCCGGGCCGGTCCAACAGGACCATCCGATCCTCGTGGCGGGAGCCCAGCTCGCCGATGACGTTGTTGCAGACCGCGACGACGTCATCCCATCCGAGGTGCAGGGGCGGGCGACTACTCTCGACCTGTGAGATATACAGCAGATCCTCGATCAGACGCTCGAGTCGCTGGCTCTGGGTGAGGATGCTGTCGATCGCCTCCTGCCGCTGCGTCGCCGGCAGCTTCGCGCCGTGGCGCGCCAGCGTCCAGGCGTACCCTTTGATACTGGTAAGCGGCGTCCGCAGCTCGTGCCCGATCACGGCCAGGAAGTCGCTCTTCTTGCGATCCAGATCGCGCTGGTCGGTGATGTCGGCGAGCACGAGCGCGCGCGCTCCGTCGGCGTCGGCGGTCGCGGCCGTGACCCGGTACACGTGCTCGCTGCCGGTCGGGTCGAACACCACGACCTCGGCCGTGACATCATCGTCGCGAAGCGCGATCCCTTCGATCTCGCCCGGGAGCTTGCCGGCGATGTGCTGGCCCATCTCGAACTCCGGTGCGATCCGGAACGCGCTCGCGGCCGCGCGGTTGATGGAGCGGAAACACCGGGCTTCATCCAGCAGGATGATGGGAAGGTCGATCGCGCTCACCATCGTGTCGAGCTTCTCCTCGCGCGACGCGACGCGCCGGTGCAGCAGCGCATTGGCGATCGCGAGCGCCGCCTGCGAGGCGTAGGTCCACAGAAGGCGCCGGAGCTCGGCGGGTACCCCGTTCGGGACCGCCACGCCCAGGACCGCCGACGGTCGCGATTCCGCGGCGAGCAGCGGGACGACCGCGAGCGAACGCCCGCTCAGCGCCGCAGCCAGCGGTTCGAACACGGTGTCGGAGATCAGGTCCGTGACCACGCGCATCTCTGCGGTTGCCGTGGCGCGCCGGAAGGCCGGGTTGGCCAGCACGTGGTGCAGCGCGTCGCCCGGGAGGCCTGAGAAGCGCGCAAGCTCGAGGTCATGCCCTTCCGGCCCGATGACGCAGATGAAGCCGGCGTCCGAGCCGGCGATGGACAGGGCCTCGGAGAGGGTGATCTCGGCGACCTGGTCGACCTCCAGGGTCGTTCCGAGTCGCAGCGTTGCACCTCGCAGCAGCTCCAGCTCGACCGCGTGCCGCCGGCTCTCGGCGAGCAGCTGCGAGTTCACGATCGTGTGCGCGGCCGTCTCCGCGAACAGGGTGACCAGGCGCAGGTCGCGGTCGGAGAACGGCGGCCCGGATGTCGTCCGGTTGACACTCAGCACACCGATGATCTCCTCGCGGGTGCGCAGGGGGACGCAGAGGGCCCCGTAGATCGGTCGGTCCTTGGGCACGTAGCCCACGAACCGGTCCACGTCCACCGCCGACGGCAGCAGGAGGGCCTGGCCGGTGACGGCGACCGTGCCGCTGATGCCTTGTCCCAGCGCGACCACCTGCCGGCGAGCAACCGATCCCAGGCCACGGCAGGCCATCACCGACAGGGTCCTGGTCGCCCGGTCGAGCAGCTGCACGGATCCCTCGTCGGCCCCCACAAGGCGGATCGCCGCATCGAGGATGGTCTCGAGCGCCTGCCCCGGCTCGGGATGCTCTGCGGCGGCGCGCGCCGCCGCCAGGAGGGCCTCCAGTTCATCGACTCGCTGCGGCTCGTCCTGCGAAGGGCGCCGGACCAGCCTCATAAAGCCTCAGTCATCGTCGTGGCCGGGATCGGCGCAGCCGGCAGCGTGAACGAGAACGTGGAGCCCTTGCCGCGTTCGCTCTCGACCCAGACCTGTCCTCCGTGTGCCTCGATGAGCCCCTTGACGATGTACAGGCCCAGGCCCGTCCCCGGGATCTCGGCCGTTTCCTCGGATGCGATGCGACGGAACTTCTCGAACAGATGTGGGATCTCCATGGGATCGATCCCGATGCCGCCGTCGCGGACCGAGAGCGTGAGCCGTCCGTCGTCGGATGTGATCGCGACGTCGACCGGCGAGCCCGGGGGCGAGTACTTCACCGCGTTGTCGATCAGGTTGATCAGCACCTCCTCGAGGCGGCCTGGATCGGCGGTTGCGACCGGAAGACCGCCGGAGGTGGAGATCCTGATGTCGCGTCCGTCCCACTTGCCGGCGAACTGTTCGAGCAGCTCGCGCACGAGCACGCCCACGTCGACATCGGTCGGTTCGAGCACGACACGTCCTGCATCGATGCGCGCGACCTGCATCAGATCGTCGACCAGACGGGCGAGCCGGTCGGACTGATCGTTGATCATCGCCAGGTACTCGGTTCGGCGGTCGGGAGGAAGGTCGTCGCTCTTCAGCGCGAGCGTGCGCGCGAACCCCTTGATGGCGGTCAGCGGCGCTCGAAGCTCGTGCGCGGCCATCGAGACGAAGTCGCGGTGCATCCGCTCCTGTTCCTTCTGCTCGCCGATGTCGTGCAGCGTGATCAGGACGACGGCGGTGCGTCCGGTATCGGGATCCTCGACCGGGCTGAGCGTTGCAGCGACCCAGCGTTCATGGCCGTCGGCACGCTGGAGCTTCAACTGCTGCCCTGCCCGGGGGACCCCGTCGGCGATCACGGCCCGGATCGGATGTGAGAGATCCTCGGCGGAGATCTGGAAGCGCAGGACATCCGCGGCCGGTCGCCCAAGAGCCGTGTCGACGGGGACGGCGGTCAGGTCCTCCATCGCGTGGTTGAATCGCAAGATCGCGGTGTCGGCGCCGATGACGGCGATGGCGTCCGCCGAGTTGTCGAGCAACGCGGCGTTGGTGTCTCGCTCACGGGTCAGCGCGCCCAGGTAGTGGAGGCGCTCGGCGAGCTGCTCGCTCTCGATGCGTTCCTGCACGAGACGCTCGTTGAGAAGATGAAGGTTGCGTTCGCGATCGACGGCGTAGATGACGAAGGCGACGATGATCCCGGCCAACCCGGCCGCGAGCAGGACGCGCGAGGGCAGGAAGGTGGGTGTGCCACCCTCCACCTCGGACGTTGTCAGGATGACGATGGCCCCGGCGAGAGCACCCATGATGGCGAACGCCACCGCCCACAGCTGCCACCGCGCGCGTACGACGTTGGATCTGGACTCCACGCGATCTCCCTCCCACAGGCCCCGTGAGCGGCACGGGTCGATAGTCTCGTCCCTTGCCCTGTTATCGGTCCCGATCCGGCCATGGTGAAGTTGTGCCGGCCCCTGCCCGAGGTGCCCGGAACGCGTAGCCCGCCCCAAGCGGCCCGGTGTGCCGGGGCGCGCCGCGCCGCCCGATTCATCCCGCGCGGCGCGGCCCGGCGCCTAGAACCCCCGCCGAGCGCCGTCGTTTGAACGGATGAACGCGCCCGAGGTCCATCACGGAAGCCGGAGAAAACCCAGCTTGCGCCCACTAAAGCAGGGTTAGACCGTGCCGATACTCGGGGAAGAACGGTCCAGCGAGTTGGAGGCGGCGGTGACTACGATCCGGGCAACGTGCCACACCTGTGGAGAGGTTGAGCTGACGCCTGATGACATCGAGCTGCGTGTCTGCACGCATGCTTCAGCGTCGTACTACCGGTTCGAGTGCCCCCTGTGCCGCACCGAGGTGCAGAAGCCGGCGGACGATCGCGTCGTCCAGCTGCTCATCTCGGGTGGCGTCACCGCGACCGTCTGGGAACTTCCCGACGAGGTCCAGGAGGAGCGGGCGGGTCCGCCGCTGACGATGGACGACCTGCTGGACTTCCACCTGTTGCTCGGGCGCCACGACTGGTTCGACTCGCTGCTGCGGGTCCACTCCGCCACCTGACCTGCCCCTGCCGCCAGCCGGTACCATGCCGGCATGCTCCTAGGCGCGATCTCCTCCGCGTGGTGGGTCGTCGCGGCCGCGCTGCTGGTCTTCCTGCTCCTGGTCGTCCTGCGCTTCGCGCTGACCCTGGTTCGCCAGGTCCAGGAGCTGGCCGCGACCGTGCGGGACACCTCCGAACGGCTCCAGGACGCGCTGTCGGAGGTCCGGTCGGAGAGTGAGCGCGCCGCCGAGCGGATGGAAGACCTTCAGCCGATGCGACGGAAACGTTAACAAATGCCGCGTGACGACATCGTACCGCCACCGGTATAGGATTCAGGCTGTGGGCGTCGAAGAACAGGCCCGCGGAAGAAGGTGATCATATGAGCGTAGGAATCATCTCAGGACTCGGCTGGCAGGAGCTCATCATCGTGCTCCTGATCGCGCTGTTGCTGTTCGGCGCGAAGCGCTTGCCCGAGATCGCGCGCTCGATGGGCAAGTCCATGAAGGAATTCAAGGACGCAACTAAGGGCCTCGCGGACGACGTGAAGTCGGGCCTCGACGACGAGGCCACGCCGCCGTCACAACAGAGCACGGCGGCCGAGCGCAAGGACGAGTAGCCCGCGCTCATCGGCGGGCCTCCGCGCTGGGTTGCGCCTCCTCCCGAAACGCCGACGCGTCTCGCCCGACGGCCAGATGAGCGTCGTCGAGCACATCGACGAGTTCCGCTATCGCATCCTTATCTCGCTTGCCGCGTTCATGGTCGGCATGATCGTGTCGTTCATCTTCTACCGGCCGATCCTCGAGCTGATGATGCGTCCGCTGGACGAGGCCAACCGACTCGGGGACGTCGAGGTCAAGGACGTCTTCGTCCCCGGCGTGACGGGGCCGTTCATGCTGCGGCTGCGGGTCAGCGCCTTCGCCGGCCTGCTGTTCGCCTTGCCCGTGCTGCTGTTCCAGCTCTGGCGCTTCATCACCCCGGGCCTGCACTCGAACGAGAAGCGGTACGCGATCCCGTTCGTCGGCTCGTCGCTGGGCCTGTTCGCCCTGGGGGCCTGGTTCGCGTTCCTGGTGCTGCCCACCGGCGTCCGTTTCCTGCTGAGCTTCGTCGAGCCCGGCCTCCAGCAGCCCTTCATCACGTTCCAGGACTATCTTTCGTTCATCATCTTCATGATCCTGGCCTTCGGGATCACTTTCGAGTTCCCGATCCTGCTGGTGTTCCTGTCGCTGGTGGGGATCGTGACGTCCCGGCGTCTCCGGAAGTGGCGACGGTACGCGCTGCTGGGGGTGTTCGTGGTCGCGGCCGTCGCGACGCCGTCCCAGGATCCGTTCAGCCAGATCGCGATGGCGGCGCCGCTCTATATCCTGTACGAGGCATCGATCCTGGTGATCAGGTTCGCGCTGAAGAGGTGAGTTGATCGGTGGCCAAGACACGTGCCGCTTCTCGGTCTCGGGTGCGCGCCGGGGAGCGCGACCCGGGATGGGCCGGCGCCTGGTACGTGCGCGTGGCCGTGCTCGTGCTCGTCGCTGTGATCGCGTTGCTCGTGGTGATCTTGCTGGGGGGGGGAGCCCGCGCAGACAAGCTGCGTGAGTACGACGCGGCGTTGTTCGAGGCACAGCGCCATTTCCTGAAACACTTCGATCCGGGATCCGAAACCAACCTGATCGACGCCCACCGGCGGTTCGCCGACGGTGACCTGCCGCCCGACCGGCTGGACGAGCTGGCCGCCACGTGGGAGAGAGACTTCGCCGAAGCGCGCGACGGCGTGCGCGAGCTCGACCCGAGCACCCCGATCGGGATCCCTCCGACGCCCGATGAGCTGATCCAGGCTTCCTGGTTCATCGCGGAGGGACTCGAGGCGTGGCGTGGCGTCGCCGGGATGTACCCGGGGGCGGCCGCCCTGCGCCGTGCGGCCGACCGGGCATCGGGGGCGTTGCGCGTCGATCTGCTCGAGCGGCTCGACGAGCTGCTCGAGCAGATCACCGGGTGGCAGTTGCGCGCCAGCAACCTGCACGAGCTGGGTGCGCGCCAGGTGCTAAACCTCCGGCAGGAGTGGGGGGTCGAGGCGGCTCCCCCGGTGCGCCCGGCCGCCGCTGAGGGCGACCAGGCCGGACCTCAGCCCTGAGCCCTGCCACGGCTCGCCGAGACTCCGCCGAGGGTACGGTGGCCCCGTGAAGCTGGACGAGCGCTTCGCGGGCGGGTATCCGTTCGCGCTGGACGATTTCCAGGTGGTCGCGGCTCGGTCCATGGCGGCCGGCCGAAGCGTCTTGGTGTGCGCGCCCACGGGCGCGGGCAAGACCGTCGTCGGGGAGTTCGGCGTGTGGCTCGCGCTCGAGCGCGGCGGCAAAGCCTTCTACACGACGCCCCTCAAAGCACTCTCCAACCAGAAGTTCGGGGACTTCATCGCCCGTCACGGCGCCGCGAAGGTGGGGCTGCTGACCGGAGACAACTCGATCAACGGCGAGGCGCCGGTGGTGGTCATGACTACCGAAGTGCTGCGCAACATGCTCTACGAGAGCTCTCCCACCTTGGACGACCTGACGGTCGTGGTCATGGACGAGGTGCACTACCTCCAGGACCCCTACCGGGGGGCCACATGGGAGGAGATCTTCATCCATCTCCCCTCGAGGGTTCAGGTGGCCGCCTTGTCGGCGACGGTGTCGAACGCCGAGGAGTTCGGCGAGTGGCTGCGCTCGGTGCGCGGCCCCACCGACGTGGTCATCGAGCACGAGCGGCCGGTGCCGATCGAGCACGCGTACATGGTGGGCCCGACGCTGCATCCGATGTTCATGCGCGAGGACGATCGGCTCATCCCCAATCCGGCGCTGCTGCGGATGCGCGCGCCGCGGTCCCGGTACCGCGGCCGTCCCGACCGCGGCGGCAAGCGCCCGCGGGAGGGGAGATCCCGCCCCTACCGGCCGAACCGGATCGAGGTGACCGAGCGCCTCGACGAGGACGGGCTGCTGCCGGCGATCGTGTTCATCTTCTCGCGCGCCGGGTGCGATCAAGCCGTGGAGATGTGCCGCACCGCCGGGCTGAGACTCACCGACGAGGACGAAGCCGAGCGCATCCGCGAGTACGCTGAGAT
>Ga0302046_10003911_pt1 | contig 13338 bp, 8 predicted proteins | sample RVTome_11_FD_200261 | JGI IMG/M metagenome (GOLD analysis project Ga0302046, IMG submission 200261) | Soil microbial communities from uranium-contaminated site in the Upper Colorado River Basin, Wyoming, United States - RVT147D111 (version 2) ...
ACACGACGATAAGCCATTGATGATGAGCTCAACGTTGCGCCCGGCTTGGGTAGGTTGCAGCTCGGCCCGATTGTAGGTAACGAAACAGCGGGTCTTGTTAACCCGCATCTGTCCAGCTTCAACTATAAACTCAGGCGTCAAGCGCAAACCGGTGTCCTTGCCACCGGCATGACCTTCCAGACTGGCCATGGCCCCCAGCTTGACCTGCGCCGGCTTCAAGACCAGGGCTGTTCAGTTCCTTTCCTTTCGTGACGACTAAACTGGCATTTTGATAACGGTGTCAACACCTATAGCGAGTTTAAAAATAAAAAAAGTGGCGAAAGCCACTCAATTATCTTTGCTTCAGAAATCAACTAAACTTCAAGAATTCATTGCCTGAGTCAATGGTTCAGACATAGGAGACCAACGTTAGCGCAAATAGATAACTTCAGTCACGCTTGTTTGCTGATCCTAAATTTCCTGCAAACCAAGACGTGAGCGGATTGCTGCAACAAAAAAAGCCCAAAACTTTAAAAGCCACCCGTCGGAATCGAACCGATAACCTGCTCATTACGAAAAAGACAGCTATCGATACGATTCCAAAGGGAAGTCTTTAGAATCTTGGACGTCACATAAATATACTACTCAGAAAATTCCTGAAGCATTTGCCATAGAATCTCCAGCTCCTGGATCGCAATGAAGGGCTGCTCTTCAATGGCGGCGCTAACGGCTTCCAATTGGGCTTCGATTTCGGCCAGTTCACCTTGATCTTCTGACGGCGTCACCTCATTCAATGTTTCGAGGGCTTGTTGGGCTTGTTCCAGGGCTTGTTGGGCCTGGCCGGCGTTGTTCTCGGTGAGGTGAAGTCGAGACTTGAGAGTAGCCTGCTGCATCTGCAAGACCAGGGTTTGGGCCTGCAAACGAGCGACGCCCCGGTCAGGCGAATTGAGGTCTTGCTCCACCTGGGCCACGGTCGTGTCGAGATCGTTCAAAAAAAGATCGAGCGCATCGATACTCTCTTCCAGGCCGGTAATCGCCTGGCCCTGGGCCTGTTGTTCCGCCGCCAGTTCAGCCTGCGCCGCCAGCGTTTCGCCTTGCTGAGCGAGTTGGTTTTCCAACTCACTGCGTGCTTCCCGTTCCGCCGCCAGGTCAGCTTCCAATTGGGCGATGCGCTCGCGCTGTTCGGCCAGTTGTTGCGACACATCTTCCTGAAGCTGTGCTTGATTTTGTCGCAGAGTTTCGATCACAGCCCGATTATTTTGGACGGGCAGCATCGTATAACGGTACACATACGGCGTTGCCAGATAGACGGCACCCGTGATCAGGGCCACGACCACGGCAAATAAGATCAGGCGCAGGAGACCCCCTAGAATGCGGCCAATGCCGGAAGCGCGAGATTGGGTTTGGTTTGTCATCGGTTTCACCTCAAACTGTCAATGGTTATTGGTTCGATGCTGGCCCGACCGAACTGACCGACCTGCCAGATTCAGATGGAGATGCCGGTGGTACGGCCGATAAGGGCGTGGCCGTCACCGTTGGGGTTGCGGTTGGCGTTCGGGTCGGACGTGGCGTGCGGGTGGCCGTCGCCGCGTCGGTCTCCAACGGCGTTGCTTCAGCGGGTTCGATGCCGGTTGGGGCCGGCGATAAGGTCGCGGTAGCCGTGGGCCCGGGTGTTCCCTCCGGAGCCAGCAGCAGGTCACGCAGGCCCTCGAGGAAATCGTCAAAGCGGTTGGTCGATGACTGAATCTGCTCGATCGACTCCTGGATCTGGTCCGTGTTTTGCTCGACACTGGCAAGCTGTTCATCGAGCGCCGTCAAGGTTCGATTGAGGGTATCGATGTCGGATTCGGCCTGCTGCAGGCGGCCGCTCAGGGCTTCGATTTGGTTGAGCCGGTTTCTCAAGGTGCTGATCTCTTCGCGCAGCCGTTCATCCTCGCGTTCGAGCGCCGTCAGTTCCTGGTTGAGCCGAATGACTTCGGGATGGGTCGACAGTTCGAGCGTGCCATTAATTCGCTGCAAGAGTAACAGCGCTAACACCGCCCCCCCCACGATGCTGATCAGCATCAGCAAACAGGAGCGCCACCAGAAGGCAAAGCCAATCACCGCTGGCGGTACCGGCGCGGAATTCTCGTCCTGAGGAGGCGGTTTTGCTGACGTCGCTGTGTCCCCGGCTGAAGCTGAAGGTCTGGCTGCTTGACCGTCTGACGCGCCTTCTGATTGGGATAGCGAAGGCGACTCGGCTTGGAATTGGGGTGCAGGCTGCAGGAGGGGGGCTTCGGTTCGGTTCTCAGGTTGGTTAGAAGGATTGGCAACAACGACCGGGTCAGGTTCCGGTTTCCGGGCTTGGTTCCGGGTCGGCTCGGCGGGGAGAGGGTCGATAGTTGAGGCGGTTGGTGACACGGTCACCCGGTCGGCAAACTGCCGGTACTTCGTTTCGGTAATACCGGGCACGGCCGTAATCTCTATCGCCTCTTCGAAAGGCCGGACTTCCTCCCGGTAGCGCACAATCCGGGCCGCCAGGCCGGGACCGATACCGGGCAGGGTAGCCAGGGCTGCCGCATCGGCTCGGTTGAGATCGAGCGGCGGCGTTGCTGAAGCGTTGTTTTCCATCGAGGGTCTCCTTGGAATGAGTGGGCCGAAGCCATTCCCCTGGGACGGTATCGTCGCCGTATCCAGGTCAGCCGATAGACTCAGTAGATCCAAATTTTGCAAACCTGACGGATATGACCCCCCTCAATCCCCCCTTTGAAGGGGGGAAGTTCAGTCCTCCCCCTCAAGAGGGGGAGTTAGAGGGGGTAAATTTGGATCTACTGAGACTGACCCACATACGATGATACCAGAAAATGATTTAATTTACCAGTGCTTCCGATCAGAAAACAATAAATTCAGCCTAAACCGCCGTAGGATTTTATTTCTTTAGGGCTGCTCGAACAGCCGGAACGACCTCTTTGGCAAACCCTTCGATTTGCAGACGCTCATTACCGGCCACCGGCCAGAAGATGAACGTATCCTGGCCGTAGTCGTGATAGAAGGTCAGGATGTCATCGACCCATTTTTGGACGGGACCGTAGATGTTGTTCGCCTGTTCTTCCTTAGCCCTGGTATCGGGCCGGCCCAGATCGAGCACCCCCATGAGATTGTAACCGCGCCTGATGTCTGCCGGCGAGCGGCCGGCCTGTTCGGCCCCCTCATCGATCCATTCATTATATGAAAGCAAGCGTTCACGGGGGTCATAAGCCGTGCTGACAAACAACCCATCGGCCAGCCGGCCTGTAAGCCGCAGCATGCGTGGCCCTCGCCCGCCGACCCAAAGCGGGATGCGGTGAGCCGGTGGTGGTCCGGGCTGCAGGCCACGAACCTGGTAAACCGGGCCCTCATAGGTGACTCCGCCCCCGGTATGGTCCCACATCGCCCGGATAATATGAAGGGCGTCTTCAAAGGCGGCATACGCTTCGACCGGTGATCGTTTGGGGCCGCCGTAGGCCGCGACCCCGTCCCGGCCAATCCCGGCCCCGGCCCCCAGGCCGATTTCTACTCGCCCCCCGGTTAGCACATCCAGTGTGGCCGCCATCTTGGCCAGCATAGCCGGGGGGCGTAGGGGCAGGTTCAATACGTTTGTCCCGACATGGACGCGTTCGGTCCGGGCCGCCAGGGCGGTCAGCAGCGTCCACGTATCGAATAGACGCCGGTTGTAGGAATGATCCATCAACGTGATCAAATCAAGATCGTTCTCATCGGCAATCTGCGCCCGGCGGAACGGTTCCTGCGGATCGGCGGCGGACGGGTCGACGTTGGCGCCGAATAAGATTTGGTTCATAGTGACTCTCCTTATTGATGTTTAGCATGAACCCGCCGGAACAGGGCCGGCGAAACATCCAGTAGGGGTCGATCTCCTGACCAGGGGGCTTCGGGCGCCATGGTCAGCCCGGCCAGAATGCGCAGGACGGTGTCGTAGTTGACACGCCAACCGGAAAAGTCACGCCAGGCCCGATCACGGTCCGGTTTCAGCGGCACGCCTTCCCATTCCAGGCGCTGGCAGACGGTATCGAATTCGGTCCGGCTGACACTGATTGGATCGTCGGGGTAGGGGGTTGGATTGTGGGGCAGGGCGAAAAAATCGACGATGCTGCGCAAGGCCAGATAGCCGGCCCGGATACACAAATCGGCGTGGGGATCATGAGGATGATCGACCACCGAAATCGTCAGGGCGGCCGTGTCCAGAATCGTCCCGGCGGCGACCACCCACGACTGCCCCACGTGAGGGGATCGAAAAAAAACAAGTGCTATCAACGATGTATGGGTCTGCTCCAGATTGACAAACCATGCTTCCCACGTCGGCCAGATCTCACTGAGGGATTTCAAGCCCCGAATGCGGTGCATCCGGGTGATCATCTCGACGGCCGAGGGTGGGTTGCCGGCCTGTACTTCCAACAATGTAACGGCGGTTTCGCGCTCGGTGAAGGCGGTGAACATGGTCGGCAGGTAGGTGATCAAGAGGGCGACCAGGCCCAGGCCAAGGATCGCTTCCGAGAAGGCCAGGAGCATTTCGGCCAGACTATTCACCGGGGCAAAACCGAGCGTCAGCAGCGAGGAGCCGCTCAGCCAGAAGGCCTGGTACCATGAGTCGACCCCGACGGCCCAATACATCAATGTATAGCCCAGGGCGACACCGGTGAGCCAGACGACGGGCAAGATCAACAGGCTCAGGGGCGAAAAAAAAGCCATCAGCCGGTCGCGCTCGGCGTAGGAGCGGCATCGTCCAAGCTTGAGTTGAAACAAGCGGAAGACGGTTTGGAATACCAGCCGGGTCAGAAAAACATTCTCGCTGCGCGGAACCACAAAGGTACGAATCGCCGACAGGAGGATCCAATAGACGATATAGACGCCAAAAGCAAAGGCGATGACTTTGAGCCCAACCAGCATCTCAGGCTTTACCATCCTGCTGGTGTTTGGCAAAATCCTCATCGCTGAGAAGCGTCACCACCCGGAAGGCCTCGGCGTAGGCCATCTCTTTGCCTTTGGCCAACTCGGCGGACCACTCCCTGACCCGTGTCTCAACGTCCCAGTCGCGCATCTGGCTGACGTGCCGTTTGAGCGCCTCGATTTTGAGATCGATGGTCTCGGTGATGTTGACATAGATGTCTGCCTTATCCCAACTGGTGACGTACACCTTGCGGGTCTTATGGGCGGATAACCCCTCATCGAGCAGTTCTTCCATTAGATTGGGCTGCCCGGCCGCCGGAAAGACGGCGTCAAGGGCCGCCCCGGCCGCGGCTCTATGATCGGGATGATTGATATAGCTGTCACTGGCCCACACAACGGTCGGGTCACCCGTAATCATCACCTCCGGCTTGAACCGCCGTATCTCGCGGACCAGTCGTTTACGCAGTTCCAGGGTGTTTTCCAGCATGCCATCGGGCTCTCGCAGAAAAATGACCTCTTTGACACCGACGACTTCGGCGGCGGCTCGCTGTTCGGCTTCGCGAATTTCGGCGGCTTTGGCCCGGGTCATACCGGGGTCTTCGATGCCGACATCACCGCTGGTGCAGACGACGTAAACGACCTCTGCCCCGGCTTTGACCCAACGGGCCACGGTCCCGGAGCAGCTAAAATCGACATCATCCGGATGGGCCACGATGGCCATGGCTCGTTTTGGAACGTAAAATTGATTATTCATTGATCCTTTTTAAACTCCTTACATGACTTAATATGAGCTGGTTAACCAGATTGTCATTGTACCAAAAAAGGCATGATTTGCCATCCAACGAATAGCTGGCGACAACCTGTACAAATGGGCAGGTAAGCCTGTTTGGAAATCGCTCCAGACCTGACAGGTTTTCAAAACCTGTCAGGTCTTCATGTCAGAAAGAAATGGTATGGTTCCCGGACATCAAGAGTTCCTCAGTTCCAATCGACCGGCCTCCATATCGACCGAAATCGAGATTTGGTGTCCTTCTGGCGTGGCGCCGGCCAAAATATATTGATTGCCCGCTTGTTGCCATGCGCCTCTGGCACTGACCGTCACCGAATCGTCATCGATATCACCGGTCCGGGCGGCTGTGCCTTCAGGAATGATGACCGTCAGTGTTCCCAGGCCACCCTGGAGGGTCAGTTCGACATCACGGCGCAACTCACCACCAAAATCGAGGGTGTAATCGCCCGGCCCGCTCTCAAAATTAATCTCGGCGGCATTGGCATTGGCCAGACCGGTCAGGGTCGCGCTGCCGGCAATGGTTCCAAATTCCAGGGTCTCCATTTCGGCCAGGTTGGGTTTAGAGAATGATAACTCGAAATCTGAAGCGCCTTTGCTAACCTCCAACTGGGTCAGGGCCAGGCCACCCAGCTCGATGTCGCCTTCGGCCGCGCCGGCATTGATGGTGAGGTTCATGGGTGCCGGTCCCAGCTTTAGATTCCAGTCACTCCTGATATCCTCGCGTAGTGTACCTATAATCGCGCCAATGCCGTTTTCGTGACGAACCCGAAAACGATTGCCATTGATCAGGATTTCGGGTTTGAGTAAGTTGACGTTGTAGGTGGCTGTTCCATCGACCAGAGCCTCTCTTCCGGTTCCGGGCACGATAATCAACCGTCCGGCGTCGGTATCGATTTCCAGCGTGATCGGCTCAGACGTGTCAGGCAAAGGAATATGAATATCGTCGATGTTGGTTGGGCCAATCTCCACACCGGGCAGCGCCCTTTCCATAAACGTGCCAATCGCCGTGTCGACCGTGCCGGACAGGTTCGAGCAAACAATCGCCAGGCCGATCAGCAGCACCCCACCCCCAACCACCAGGGCCAGACTAAGCCATAGACAGCCACCCCGCCGGCGTCGATAGGAAGTCCAACCGGCTTGACGCCAGGCTGCCTCCGGCGAATGAGTTGAGGCTGCGGCCGGGGCTGTGACCGGGGAGAGCAGCGGTTCAGCCTGTTCTGCCTCTGCGGCCACGTCTATTGCAGGAACTTGCACAGGTTTTTGGGCCGGTTTGGATGGGGTCTCGACGGCCGGTTCGTGCGACTCGGACATGATAGCTGGCCGGGTCGGGGACGGCTCTATGTCCGATGCCTGGGACGATGTGGCCCCTTCCACCGGCATGGCGACCGGGTCTTGCGGGCCTGTTTCGGACAATGTGTTTGCTTCCGGCGCCACGACCGGAGTCACCTGCTCGACAGCCTGGTCGAGCCCGGCCAGGGCCTCGGCCAGTTTCATCGCCGTAGCATAACGCCGGGCCGGGGTCCGGTTCAGGGCCGTTTTCATAATGTCGATCACCCCGGGGGGCGTACCGGCGGGCCATGATCGAGGCAGCTCCAGGGGTTTGAAATGAGCCATCATGACGGCGGGTGGCGTCTCGCCCGGAAATAACTTGGTCCCGATTACCATCTCGTATAAGATACAAGCCAGGGCGTAGATGTCCGATTGCGGCGTGGACGGTTGATTTTCCCAGATCTCGGGTGCGATGTAATGCGGCGTGCCCACGATATCGCCGCTGGTGCTCATGCTGTGCTCGCCCGCCAGTTTGGCAAAGCCAAAGTCGGTCAGCAGCGGGCCGCGTTCCGGATCCATTAGAATGTTAGCCGGCTTCAGATCACGGTGTAGAATGTCGTGGGCATGGGCGTAGTCCAGCCCTTCCGCCACAGCGGACATGATCTCGACTGCTTCGGGCCAACTCAGCCGGCCCCGCTCCGTAATCAGTTGGTCGAGACCCGGCCCGGTCACCAGGCGCATCACAATAAACTGCCGCTGATCGACCTCAGCGACATCATGGACCGTGACGATGCGGGGATGATCCAAACGCGCAATCGCTCGCGCCTCCCGCTGAAACCGGGTCACCCATTCGGCATCAGTCAACAGGAGCGATTTCAACTCCTTCAGCGCCACCGGCCGGTCCAGGACCGTATCATGGGCGCGGTAAACAATCGCGAAGCCTCCCTGCCCGATCTTCTCCAGGATTTGATATCTACCAAGTGTCTCAGCCATATGATGACCCTATAAACCTGAGCTTGATAATTAGTCCGGTCATGCCATTCTGAGGAGCGAAGGAAGCGAAGCGGCTGAAGCGACGAAGAATCTCCTCATGGACACCGGTGACAAGGCAAGATTGCATCTCATGGAGATTCTTCACTCCCTCTGGTCGCTCAGAATGACATGGCAAAAGAGTCCCCGAACTCAGGTAATTATGGAATCACTATGATAGCATAAAAGATAAGGTTGTGGAATTTCTTAAACCCGTATCGTACCATCTCAATAATATGGGGAAGAAACCCTCAAGGTTTTCAAAACCTTGAGGGTTTGGCAAGGTCGCCCCAACTTTTTGAGAAGATACCTCGTATCAACCAAAAGTAACAAATCAGGCTATTGACTTTGTTAAACCGGCTGTGATAGGATAACAGCAAGTCAGGGGTTGCTGTTTAACCTGTCTTGATATGTCACAATTATACCGGGAGCCGAGGGTTGACTATATGGAAAATATGCAAGGGTTGGTTGGCCAGACCTTGGGCCAATACACCATTATGGAGCAGATCGGGGAGGGCGGTATGGCCTCGGTCTTCAAGGCGTATCAGCCGGGTTTGGATCGTGAGGTGGCTTTGAAGGTCCTGCCGCCACAGTTCGCCAAGAAGGGCGATTTCAGCGAGCGGTTTGCCCGCGAAGCCAAAGCCATCGGCAATCTGCACCACCCTAACATCTTGCCGGTTTACGATTCCGGCCAGAACAAAGGCTACAGCTATTTGGCCATGCGCTACATCGCCGGGGCCCGGACCCTGGGCGATGAGATGAAACAGCCGTTGACCGTGGGCCGCATCATCGAACTCATCAGCCAAATCGCCGCCGCCCTGGACCATGCCCATGAGGCCGGGGTTATCCACCGCGATATCAAACCCAGTAACGTGTTGATGGATGGCGAATGGGCCTTGCTCAGCGATTTCGGGCTGGCCAAGATGGTCGAGGCTTCGGTCGAACTGACCGGCGCCGGGGTCGGCATGGGCACACCGGCCTATATGTCGCCGGAGCAGGGCCGGGGCCAAAAGGTCGACCGGCGCACCGATATCTATGCCCTGGGCATCATCTTGTTCGAGATGCTCACCGGCCAGGTTCCCCACAAGGCCGAGACCCCGATAGCCACCGTTATGAAACGCCTGAGCGAGCCGCTGCCGCTGCCGCGCAGTCTCAACCCTGATATTCCCGAGGCCGTCGAACGGGTTCTGCTCAAGGCGCTGGCCGTCGATCCTGAACTGCGCTTTGAACGGGCCGGCGCGCTGGCGGCTGCCCTCAAAGAAGCATACGGTGATCGGGCGGATCAGGTTCTGGCCGATGTGTCCGAAAACTATGTGATCCCCGATCCCAAGACGGCCACGCCACCCGCCACCGGGACGGCTCCCGAGGTACAGCCAGCTACCCATGTTGAATCGGGTAAGAGCGGCTGGCCGGTTAATCTCTTCGGTTTTGGGGCCATTGGCCTGTTGATCCTCCTGGTCCTGTGCGGCATCGGGGTCCTGATTGCCTTCCAACTCTGGCCCGATCGCTCGCCGATTACGTGGGAGTATGTGCTGGACCTGTCTGCGGAAATGAATGAACCCTTTCCGGGCGAGAGCAGCAGCAAATGGGCCTCGGCTCAGGCCACCTTGGGCGAGGATCTGGCCCTGGCGCCGGAAGAAATCAACGTGGGCCTGCGTGTCTTTGGCCAGGGTGAGGGGCCGGCCGCTTGTACCGAGACCAGCCTTTTGGTCGAACCCAACCCCAACCAGGCCGCCAGAATTCAAGACCGGCTGGAGGGGCTGGCGCCGGTTGGAACCGATGCGCCGCTGACCGAAGCCCTGGTCCAGGCGTTCAACGACCTGGAACTGTCGCCCGATAAACGAAACGCGCTGATCATTCTCACGGCCGGGACCGACACCTGCGAGCCCAACGGGGCGGCCCAAATCGCGACGCTGGTCCAACGGCTGAACGTGCGGGTCGATACCTATATCGTCGGCCTGGCCATCGCCGAGCCAGCCATCGCGGCCAATCTGCAAGAACTGGCCAATGCCAGCCAGGGTGTTTTTCTACCTGTCAACAGCACCGACCAGCTCGGCGATGTCCTCCAGCTCATCCAGGACAATTTGGAGGCCGAACGGCGGCCCGAAGCCATCGCCGTGGCTGCTACGCCCCCACCGCCTCCAGCTCCCACGCCGACCGAAGCGGTTCCGGTCGCACTGGCCGGCCAGGAAGCCTTTGAGTTGGCCTTGACCGAAGCCGAAGCCTGGCAGGCGGACGCTGTTTTGGTCGAAATGCAGGCCAGCGCCCTGGGACCGGTCGACAGCGAGGGCAAATCGGAAGGGTGGTCTCTCATGTTTTATTCCCCCGCCGCCAACGAGACCAACTCGATGATCTTCCTCAACGGGACGCTCAATGCGACGCCACTGCCCAATCAGGGTTTTCCCAGGGCGATCCCCGACTTTGAGGCGGTCAACCTTGATACTAAAGCGATCTATGATACCGCCGCGGCCGCCGGCGGCAGCGAGCAGATCGCCAATGGGGCCAACGTCACCCTGGCCCTGACCACCTATCCCATCGATGAGAGCGTCCCCACCTGGTACGTCACCTACTCGGCCACGGCCCAGACCGGCGGCCTGATCGTGATCATCGATGCCCGCTCCGGCGAGGTGCTCCAGACAATCGAGCCTTAAATAATCAATAATCATAACGTGACACATGACACATACAAGAGCCACTCTTGTCATCAGGGTGGCTCTTGTCGTACAATAGGTATTCACCGCACACGGGGAGAGATTGATGAAACTGACCACACTGCTTTCAAACCAGACCGAATCAACCGAACCCAACAAATTTGGCACCTTCGACGGCGTCTTTCTACCGACCTTGCTCACCATTCTGGGCGCGGTCATGTATCTGCGGACCGGCTGGGTCGTTGGTAATGCCGGCCTGCTCGGCGGCTGGCTGATTATCTTCCTGGCCAACGTCATTACCTTTTGCACCGGTCTGTCGATTTCATCGGTCGCCACCAACATTCGGGTGGGGGCGGGCGGCTCCTTTTCGATTATATCGCAGTCGCTGGGGCTGGAGGTGGGTGGCAGCGTCAACCTGCCCTTCTATCTGGCCCAGGCGATTTCCGTCGCCTTTTATATCTTCGCCTTTACCGAGGGCTGGCTGTCCATCTTCCCCGGCCATCCGGCCACGCTCGTCCTCTTTGTCGCTTACGCCGTCTGTTACCTGGTGGCCTTTGTCAGCGTGGGGTTGGCGGCCCGTCTCCGCTACCCGATTTTACTGATCGTCGGCTTCTCTATCCTGGCGGCCTGGCTTGGGGCGACCCCTACCTTTCGGCCAGAGCCGCTCTACCCGCCCCAACTGTGGGGGACCTTTCAGGAGGGTGATTTCTGGCAGGTGTTCGCCATCTTCTTCCCGGCGGTGACGGGCGTGCTGGCCGGGGTCAATCTGTCCGGCACCCTGGCCAATCCGCGCCAAAGCATTCCCTGGGGCACGATGTCCGCGATTGTGGTCAGCTTTGGGGTCTACATGGCCCTGGCTTACTGGACCGCCCTCGTGGCCACGCCGCAGGAACTGGTCAACGATTTCACAATTATGGTGGACAAGGCGGCCTTTGGCTGGGCGATCCAGGTGGGTATTTTGGCGGCCACCTTTTCGGCGGCGCTCAACTCACTGGTCGGCGCGCCCCGGGTGCTGCAAGCGATGGCCGCGCACGATGTGGTGCCGTTTGGTAAAATTTTAGCCCAGGAAACCGAGGCCGGCGAGCCGCGCGCCGCTATGTACCTGACCGGCGTCATCGGGATCGGCACGCTGCTGTTTGGACTGTCCGGCAATGGGCTAAACAAGATCGCACCCTTGATGACGATGTTTTTCCTGGTCACCTACGCCGTCCTCAACGCGGTCGTCTTGCTGGAGCAATCGCTGGGATTGACCAGCTTCCGGCCCCTGTTCCGGGTGCCGCGCCTGGTCCCGCTGATTGGCCTCATCGGGGCGGTCTTTGCCATGTATCTGATCAACCCGACCATCAGCCTGATCGCCACCATCATCATCATCGTTCTGTATGAATTTCTATCACGACAACAACTGACGGCCCCCTGGAGCGATGTCCGCAGCGGCATGTTTGTAACGGTGGCCGAATGGGCGGCCAAACGGGTGCTCAGTTTACCATCGGGTCAGGATCGGGCCTGGAAGCCGAGTTTGCTGGTGCCGGTCCAGTCGGCGGCGGCCCTGCGTTACAGCTACCGTTTTTTGGAGGCGATTACGCAGCCCAACGGCTCGCTGCACATTGTCGGCGGTTACCAGTCGGGCCAGCGGGAGCAAATGGAAGGGCTGCAGGCTTATGAGCAGGCCTTTGCCAATGACGGCATCTTTGCCCGGGTTGCCTTGCTGGAAACGCGGCGTTTTCGCCATACGCTGCAAACGGCCATGGAGATGTCGACGAGCGCCTTCTTTCGGCCCAATACGCTCTTCCTGCCCATTTTGCCGGACAGCGACCAGCGAAAGTTGCAGTTTATCATCGACCGCGCCGCCGAAAACCAGCTTGGCGTGATCCTCTATGTGGACAACCCCAACACGGCCCTGGGACGGGAGCAGATCATCAACGTCTGGATGCGCGAACAAAGTCCCAACTGGCAGGTTGGGCTGCGGCTGCCCAACCTGGACCTGTCACTGCTGCTGGCTTACCAACTGGCCCGCAACTGGCACGGGCGGATCAATCTCATCACCGTTGTCAACGACGAAGCCGAGCGGGCGAACGCCGAGCATTATCTGCATCAGCTCATGGATTTTGGCCGGATGCCCTCCGGGACGCAGCCCATTGTGGCTGCCGCTGCATTCGACGCGTTCCTGGATCAAGCCCCGGTGGCCGACGTCAATATCTTTGGCTTGCAGCAGCGGGTGGACCTGCGGTTTATGCAGCGCATGATGGAACAGACGGAAGCATCCTGTATCTTCGTCCGTGATTCCGGCTATGAGAGTGCGCTGGTCTAGCTTCTTTGCCTTGGAAATTGGTCATATTGGTTGGTCTGCCATTGGCGGCTGTGTTTGCTTGTGGCCTTGCCGGCGCGATCATTTATTTGGGCGGCTTGCCGAAAGACAATGGAGATTAGAGATTGGAGATGGGGGTACATTAATCTCTAACTCTTCGACTTCGCTCAGGACAGGTCTCCCAATCTCCAATCTCTGAAAATGCGGAGTTGTTTCTGGACGAGTCCCTAGTCCACGGACGCGTAAATAGGCCGCCGGTTATACCCCCCTCGATCCCCCCGCTCGCGGGGGGAGGTTGGAGGGGGGTAGCCCTGCTGCCCTACTGTGACCGACTCATCGCCCTGGACCCGCAGCCCCTCTACCGGGACAGCCGGGGCCTGGCCTATGCCCTG
>Ga0302046_10003912_pt1 | contig 13337 bp, 10 predicted proteins | sample RVTome_11_FD_200261 | JGI IMG/M metagenome (GOLD analysis project Ga0302046, IMG submission 200261) | Soil microbial communities from uranium-contaminated site in the Upper Colorado River Basin, Wyoming, United States - RVT147D111 (version 2) ...
GGTGACCTTCCGCCCGCCCTACGTGTACGGCCCGTTCCAGCCCTTCTATCGCGAGCCGTTCTTCTGGGACCGGCTGCGCGACCGGCGCCCGATTGTTCTTCCCGACGGCGGGGATCGGCTGATGCAGTGGGTGTACGTTGCCGACCTGGCCGAAGCGTGCGTGCGCGCGATCGAAGTGCCCGGGATATCCGGTCAGGCCTTCAACATCGCGCACGAGCCGACGACGCAGCGCGGCTTCGTCGAGCTGCTGGCGCTTGTGGCGGGCGCCGAGCCCGAGCTCGTGGCAATCCCCCGCGATCGGATCCTTGCGGCGGGCGGACAACTCTCCGGAGAGCGAATGTATTTCGGCGAGCTCCTGGATCAGCCATCGATCACCGAGCACGTGGAAGAGGCGCCGCGGGTTCTGGGCGTCGCGCTCACGCCGTTCGAGACGGGACTACGGGAAACCTTCGCCTGGCACGGGGCGCAGCCTCGGCGGCCGATCGACTATGCATTCGAGGATCGCTTGCTGGCTCAACGATAGGCGTGTGCGCGCATGACCCGCGTGCGAGCATGGACGTGCCCGAGGAGGGCACGAGCCGGGCCGACTCAGACCAGCCCGTACCACGTCCCGCGGCCCGCGCCGTGCCGCCTGAGATGCCCGGCGCGCGTCAGCGCCTTCAGATGACCCTTGATCGTATTCCGGCTCGAGCCAGTCGCGCGCGCCGCCTCGGCGACCGAGATCCGGCCGTGCTCGCGGCAGAGCTCCAGGATTCGAACGGAGAGCTCCGGCAGCTCGCCGAGGATCAGGCGCTCGCGCGCGATCTTCCCTTCGAGGCGCTCCTTCTGCGCAACGAGAGACTTCAGGAAGAACCTGAGCCACGGCTGCCAGTCCGGCGCATCCGTTCGGATCGTGCCCTGGGTCTGGCGCAGTGCGAGATAGTACTGCTCCTTGCTCTGCTCGATCACGCTCTCGAGCGAGCTGTACGGCACGTACGCATAGCCGGCGCGCAACAGCAGCAGCGTCGTCAGTATGCGTGAGAGCCTGCCGTTGCCATCCTGGAACGGGTGGATCGCGAGAAAGGTGACGATGAAGATCGCGATGACGATCAGCACGTGCTGGTCCGAGGCATCGATCTCGCCGCGCGCCCAGGTTACGAGATCGCTCATCAGGCGCGGCGTGTCGAACGGCGTCGCCGTCTGAAACACGACACCGGGGCGTTCACCGTCCGGGCCGAAAGCCTCGACGTGATTGTCGAGCGTCTTGTACTCGCCGCGATGGCGCTCGTCCTTCGGTGAATGTCGCAGCAGATCGCGGTGCAGGTGCTGGATGTGATTCTCCGTGAGCGTGATCTCGGCATGGCTTGCGAACACGAGCTCCATGACCTCGGCGTAGCCTGCGACTTCCTGCTCGTCGCGCGAGGCGAGCTTCCGTGCGTCGAGTCGCGACAGAAGCTGCTCGACTTCGCGGTCGCTCAGCTTCGCACCCTCGATGCGCGTGGACGAGCCGATGCTCTCGATCGTCGCAACCCGCCGCAGCGAGCTCAACCGGTCGGGTGCAATACGTCCGATCGCGACCCACGCGCCCTTGAACTCGTCGATGGCGGCGATGAGCCTCAGGGTCTCCGGCGTGATCCGGAGCGTATCGGTGCGCACGCTCTCATCCATTGATACATCCGTTTACATCCAATTAGACTATGCCACGGCCCCATCCGTTTCGCCATCCGATTCGAGCCGGAAGGCAGCGGTCCACCGGAGCGCCGGTCGCCCTGACCCGAGACAGAGCCGGCCCGCCCGGGTAGAGTTGTGCATCTTTTCCGGAGGATCCCCGATGCAAAACGGACTGAAGAAGCCGTGGGCGCTCGCCGCCCTTCTCATTGCCGCGCCGGTTCTGGCCCAGGAAATGCCCGACATCGGCTTCGAGAGCGTCGGCCGCGGCCGGCCGCTGCTCGCGAAGGTCAGCGACCTCGAGCCCGTCGGCCCCGACCGCATCGGCGGGCGCGGCCAGCGCGGCGCCGGGCGCGGTCAGCGCGGCGGCGGCGCGCCGGGCGGAATCTACGGGTTCAGGCCGAACGCGCTGCCGGCCGGCATCGAGCCTTTGCCCCGCGATCTCTTCACGAGCGACGACTTCTACGCCGACGAGGCGCTCTGGACCGACCCGCGCTACTACCGCTGCAACAGCCCCTACGCCACCGAGGTGCAGCGCGGCATCCTGAGTCCGCCGCCGCTGACCGAGGTCACCGAGGACGGTCCCTGGGGCTACTGCGACATCGACTATCCGCGCGAGGCCATCGTGAGCCCCTACGGCTTCGCGACGGCCGCCGAGCACTACGAGGCGCTGCTCGCGGAGACGCGCCGGCGCGGCGGGCCCGACGAGTACAGCTTCGCCGACTTCCCGGCCGCCGAGTGGAACGGCGTCTACGAGCGCCCGACCGCGGCGGACGACCAGCAGAACTGGTACTGGCTCCAGCACAGCCAGATCTCGACGCTGGTCTCGCTGCTCACGCCCGAGTACCAGAAGCGCGTGGTGCAGGAGGCCTACCATCAGGTCCGCGGCAACGCGCTCTGGCCGTCGAACTTCTGCTGGCCCGAGGGCTTCATGCGGCGCTACTACATGTTCTCGGTCTGGGAGCACTACATCATGGCGACGCCCGAGATGGTGCAGGTGCTCGCGGGCGTCGCGCGGAACTTCATCACCAACATCCACGTCGGCCGCGAGTTCAACACGGACGGCGCCGTGCCCTATCTCGGCGAGCAGGTGCCGCGCTGGTACGGCGAGACCGTCGGCTTCTGGGACGGCGACGTGCTGATCACCTGGACCTCGAACGTCCAGGCCTGGAAGGCGCACTCGGCCTTCGAGTTCTCGAACCAGCTGCAGACGATCGAGATCTATACGCCGAACCGCGACGCGAACGGCGACTTCGTCGGCCTCAACCACGAATCGATCCTCTACGACGCCGAGGCGTTCGCCGAGCCGATCCGCATCGTGCGCAACCTCGACAAGATCAACAACTTCTCCGACGCCGACCAGACGCCCTTCGTCTTCATCGAGTGCGTGCAGACGATCTTTCCGATCGAAGGAAGGCCCGTTCCGGTCACGCCGGGCTCGACGATCGAGTACGAGGTCCCCGACATTTACGATCGCCCCTGGGACGCGATCTGGCGGGAGTACTTCGAGCAGGGCATGACCCGGCCCGACGAGGAGGACGTCTTCAGCTTCGAGTAACGCCGATTGTCTTGACGTGGTAGCGGAGAATCGAGGTAGCGGTTCCGTGATGCGAACGCGAGCCTTTACCAATGGCATGCGAGCGCTGGCGCTGGCGGTGCTCGCGGCCGGCGCGTGCACGGGCCCCGCGCTGGCCCAGCAGACCGTGATTCAGCGTGCGCCGGCCTTCTCGAGCGAGACGCTGGCCGCGCCGCCGACGGCCGGGTGGCCGACCAACGGCGGCAACCTCGCGAACCAGCGGTACTCGCCGCTGCGTCAGATCACTCCCGATAACGTCACGGGTCTCAGGGCCGTCTGGCGCACGCATCTCGACGGCTCGGGCGCGGAGGAGCGCCACTCGGGCGAGGCGCAGCCGCTCGTGCACGAGGGCGTCATCTATATCCCGACCGGCGCCAACGACGTCTTCGCGCTCAGCGTCGCGACCGGCGAGATCCTCTGGAAGTATCAGGCGCGCCTCGACGAGGTCATCGATACCGTCTGCTGCGGCTGGACCAGCCGCGGCGTCGCGCTCGGCGACGGCCGGGTCTACGTCGGTCAGCTCGACGGCAGGCTCGTCGCGCTCGATCAGCTGACGGGCGAGGTGGTCTGGTCGATCCAGGCCGAGCCCTGGCAGCAGGGCTACACGATCACGGGCGCGCCGCTCTACTACGAGGGCCGCGTCATCACGGGATTCGCGGGCGCCGAGTTCGCGACGCGCGGCCGCGTCAAGGCTTTCGATGCGGCGACCGGCGAGCTCGTCTGGACCTTTTTCGTCGTGCCGGGGCCGGGCGAGCGCGGCCACGAGACCTGGCCCGCCGACAACGAGGCCTGGCGCTTCGGCGGCGGCGCGGTCTGGCAGACGCCGGCCGTCGATCCCGCGCTCGGGCTCCTCTACTTCTCGACCGCCAACGCCAACCCCGATCTCGACGGCTCGCACCGGGCCGGCGACAACCTGTTCACCTCGTCGGTCGTCGCGCTCGACGCCGCGACGGGCGCGTACCGCTGGCACTTCCAGGCCGTGCATCACGACATCTGGGACTACGATCTGCCGACGCCCGTCGTGCTCTTCGACCTCGAGATCGACGGCCGGCTCAGGCGCGGGCTCGCGGCGACCGGCAAGACCGGCTGGCTCTACCTGCTCGACCGCACCAACGGCGAGCCGCTCATCGGCATCGAGGAGCGCGCGGTGCCGCAGGAGCCGCGCCAGGCGACCTCGCCGACGCAGCCCTATCCGATCGGCGACGCCTTCGTGCCGCAGCGGATCGAGATCGCGCCCGAGGGCTTCACGCTCGCCAACGAGGGCCGGATCTTCACGCCGTTCTGGGACGAGCCCGTCGCTTTCAAGCCGGGCGCCCTCGGCGGCGCCAACTGGCCGCCGTCGTCCTACGATCCCGTGAGCGGGACGTACTACGTCTGCGCCAACGACGTCTACCAGAGCCTCGCCCTGAGCGTGCCCGTCGACAACGAGACGCCCGAGCCCGGCGAGCCCCGCATCGGCGGCAACCTCGGCGGCGCGATCACGATGCCGCGGCTCGGCATCCTCGCCGCGCTCGACGTGACGACGAACCGGCTCGTCTGGCGCCAGCACTGGGCCGACACCTGCTACAGCGGCTCGGCGGTCACGGCCTCGGGGCTCCTCTTCATCGGCCGCAACGACGGCCGCTTCACGGCGCTCGATGCGCGGGACGGCGCGATGCTCTGGGAGTTCCAGACGGGCGCCGGCGTCAACGCGCCGCCTGCCGTGTTCGAGCACGAGGGCACGCAGTACGTTGCCGTCTACTCGGCGGGGAACCTGTTCGCGCGCTCGGCGAAGGGCGACAGCGTCTGGCTCTTCGCGCTCGACGGCACGCTCGGGCCGGCCCCGCCGCCCGCTGCCGCGGCGGCGGCCGTCGGCGCGGATGCTGCGGGCGCCGCAGATGCTGCCGGCGCCGCGCGCGTTCCGGATCCGGCGCGCGGACGGCTCGTCTACACGCAGACCTGCGCGTTCTGTCACGGCGCCGACGGCGCGGGCGGCCACGACGGCCCGGCGCTGACGGCGGCGCTCGATCCCGAGCTCGTCCGCGCGACGATCCGGGACGGCAGGAACCTCATGCCTGCCTTCGGGCAGCTCCTGACGGCCGGGGAGGCCGGCGACGTCGCCGCCTACATCGTCACCGAGCTCAGCACGACGCCGATCCCGGCCGCCGCGCCGAGCACGGGCAGCGCGCCGAACCGGTAAACGGGCCGCGCGCGGCGGACAGCTCCTTCCGCGCGCGACCAGGTCAGTGCTCTATCTCTGCGTTGTTACTTCTTTTCCTTCTCGATCTCGGCCAGCAGCGCCGCGGTCTTGTCGCCGACCTCGTAGTCAGCCGGCTGCGCCTTCGGTGCGGTGACCTGTATCGTCTCGATCTGCTCGAGACGCACCCGCTCGGGGTCCTCCCTGATCGCCGTGATGACGATGTTCTCGAGCTCACCGAGGCGCGGTGCCGCGGGCTCGTCCTTGATCGAGGTGATCACGACGCTCTCGAGCTCAGCGAGGCGGGACTCGGCGGCCTTCTCGCCGTCCGCGAACGCGGGCACGGCGAAGGCCGCGAGGACCGCTGCCGATATTAGCTTTCTCATTCTGATACCTCCCGTTGTGCAGCGTTGCGGCGAAGCGCGCCGCGCGCCTCATGGGACCGGCACGAAATCAGGCGCGTGGTCCCAAATGCCGTTCTCCGAAATCGAGTAGACCATGTAGGCGAAAGGAAACGACCGGGGCTCCTGCAGGCCGAGGATCGAGTCGAGCATGTACGTGCCCTCGGCGCCGCGCACGGCGAGCAGCGCGTGCCAGTCGTCCTCGCGGTCGTCCCACTCCATGACGAGCCGGAGGTCCTCCGCCTCGAAGCCGAGCCGCCGGAGCGTGAAGTACTTGGCGAGCGCGATGGCCTTGCAGTCGCCCTCGTTCGTCGCGGCCACGCGATAGAGCGAGGCCCAGTCGTCGGCGCCGGCGCGCTGAAGCTTCTGATCGATCGCGTTGAAGTATTCCTGGACGAGCTCGAGTTGCTCCTCGCGCGGCAGCTCCGCCGCAAGCTCGAGCAGGCGACGGTAGCGCAAGAGATGACCGCCGTCACAGGCGTCGCGATCGGCGATGCAGCGCTCGAGCGCGGCCGCTTCGGCGGCGTTGTTGGCCGACATCGCGGCCCACGGCCCGAAGTCGCGCGCATCGTAGAGCGCCGGCGTGTCGTCGAAGCGGAACTCGGAGACCGTCGGCGCCGCGCGAACGACGAGGGCCCGCGTGCTCGGCGTGGAGGCGCAGGCCGCGAGGCCCGCGAGGATGACTGCCGCGACGATGACGTTTCGCAACGCGTGCCCCTCCCGACCGACGTTACCCGATACTAGGCCCGCGCCCGTTCCCGTTCAACGTTGCTGTGCTGAAAACAATGACTTACGAGCGGCGACAGCGTGCAGCCGTAATGACCGGATACCGGACAATCTGCGCCTCGAGCCCTTCGAGCCGCGGCTGAGGCCGGAACGCGGCGTTATTTTCGCCGCACCTCGATCTCGAGGAGCTCAAGGGGCGCGTCGCCCTCGTTCCGGATCGTGTGCCCGGTGCCCGTGTCGTAGAACGCCCACTGGCCGGGCTCGTTGAGCTCGAAATTCATCGGCCCTGCCGCCATCCCGGTGCCGTCCGTCGCCTGGAAGATCACGACGGGCGCGTTGTGCTCGTGCGCCGCGGTCGTCGCGCCGGGCTCGAGCGTCACGCGGTAGGAGCGGAACCATGTGTTCTCGAGCTCGGGCGTGCCGTCGAAGCCTGCGTCCTCGACCGGGGTCGTGTCGTCGCCCGCGGTCTCGTTGACGACGACCATGGCGCGGAACAGCTGGTCGCCGACGTTCTCGAGGCGGTGCGTGATGGGTTCCTCGAAGTAGCTCGTGGTGCTGGTCGCGCGCGGCGCTGCCGCGGCGCCGCCGCCACCGCCCCGGGCGCCGCCGCCACCGGCCCGGCCGCCACCGCCGCCGCCGGCACGGGCACCATCGCCGCGTCCGCCACCGCCGCCGCCGGCACGGGCGCCGTCACCGCGCCCGCCGCCGCCCCTCGCGCCGGCCGCCCGGCCGCCGCCGCCGCGGCCGCCGCCGCCCGTCCAGTCGCTGCCGAGGTTCTGCGTGCGCGCGGCCGACTGGCCGAGCGTCATGTAGAGCACGGGCCACTCGTGCGTGTGGAACCACGAGATGTCGCCCGGCGGAATCTGCAGGTCGAGGATGCGCATCGGCCCGTACTGGAAGACCTGGCGGTGATGCGGCTCGTCGTGCACGGGCACGATCGGCGAGTCGAGGTCGGCGCGCGAGACGGCCTCGTCCGCGGACTGCGCGCGGCTCGCGGCGGACGCGAGGAGGCCCGCGGCCAGCACGCCGGCGGCGAGCGCGGCCGCGGCGAGCGCGCCGACGTCACCCGGGCGGTTGGACCGCGCGCCCGCGGCAGGCGACAGCGATCTGATACGAAGCTCCAACACGGCAGGTCCCCCGTTCCGGCATTGAAGGGCCCATTCTGCACCGGCCGGGGGCCGATCCGCCACAAGGCCCGCCGCCGGCGCTATAGTAGCGGGAGCGTACACGCCAACAAGAACGCCAACAGGGGGATGTCATGCGCCGCTTGCAACGCTCACTGACGGGTCTCGCTCTGCTGCTGCCGCTGCTTGCCGCCCAGACGGCCGCGGCCCAGGGCACGCTCGAGCAGATCCGCGTCTTCGGGCCCTCGCTCGAGGGCAATCTCGAGGGCAACGACCCGAATCGCGAGGTCTTCGTCTACCTGCCGCCCGGCTACGCGGAGTCGGACGAGCGCTATCCGGTCGTCTACTACCTGCACGGCTACAGCGTCGGCGCGCAGGCCTACGTCAATCTGCTCGGGCTACCGGGCGCCGGCGACGAGGCCATCGCCGCGGGCGGGCGCGAGATGATCCTCGTGTTGCCGGACGGCAACTCGCGCCACAGCGGCAGCCTCTACTCGAATTCGCCGACGACGGGCGACTTCGAGGGCTTCATCGCCAAGGATCTCGTCGCCTATATCGATGCGAACTACAGAACGATCGCGGCGCGCGAGAGCCGCGGCCTGTCGGGCCACTCGATGGGCGGTTACGGCACGATGCGCATCGGCATGAAGCACCCCGAGGTCTTCGGCGCGCTGTTCGCGATGAGCTCGTGCTGCCTGCTGAATCAGGCGCCCTCGCGCGAGGCCGTCGAGCAGCAGGTCGCGCGCTTGTCGGCCCCGCCGCAGGAAGCCGCGGGCGGAAGAGGCGGCAGGGGCGGGCGCGGCGGGCGCGGCGGCGGCTTCGGCAACGCGCTGCTGGCACAGGCCGCGGCCTGGGCGCCGAACCCGGACAATCCGCCGCTCTACTTCGACTGGCCGTACGAGAACGGCGAGCTCAATCCGATCGTCGAGGCCAAGTGGGCCGCGAACTCACCGCTCGTCTTCGTCGATCAGTACGTGCCGGGCCTTGAGAGCTATCGCGCGATCTACATCGACGTCGGCGACCAGGATGGGCTCATGGCCACGAACGTGCAGCTCAGCGAGGCGCTCGAGCGGCTCGGCGTCGAGCACGAGTTCGAGGTTTACGAGGGCGACCACGGCAACCGTGTCGCGCAGCGGTTCCGCGAGAACGTCGTGCCGTTCTTCGCGGAGCATCTCAGGTAGCGCTGCCGGCGGCCCCGCATCGCGGCTGCGTCAGCGGATGCGCGACGCCGCGTCGCGCGCGAGCTGCTGCGCGATCTGCGCGTCGTTTTGTGCCTGGCTCGCCGTGCGCGACGCATCGGCGATCTGCTGCCCGAGATTCTGCAGCTCGTACTCGATCTGCTGCACGCGCCGCTCGACCTCGCCGATCCGCCGGTCGACGTTGAAGTCGCGATTGACCCGGTCCGGCGGGCCGCCGGCCGTGTCGGTGCGAATGTGCAGCAGATTGTCGAGGTTGGCGACCATGCGCTCGAGCGCGATGACGCGATCCTCGACCGTCATCGCAGGCTCCTCGCTCTGGCCGAACGCGAGCGTCAGGGCGCCGAGCGTCACGGCGAGCGTGCCGCAGGCGATCAGTCTGGCGTGGTGCCGCATGGCGATATCCTCCGTGATCAGTCGGCGAGATTGAGGAATTGCCAGCGCTGCCCCTCGGCGAGCCCGGCGAGCTCGCGGCCGATGGCCTGATAGACGGGCGGCGAGGCGATGACGTGCTGCGTGCCGGCGTGCATGTCGCGAAAGAGCCGCTGGATCGTGCCCGAGCGGAGGCCGGCCGTGCCGGCCGACTGGTAGACGAACCTCGAGACGTCGTGCGACGCGGCCGTCACCTGAGTCATCGCCGAGCGGATCAGCGTGTGCTGCCTGACGCTCAAGGGCTCGTCGCGCTCGAGCGTGTCCCTGACGCCGCGCCAGGTCTCGAACACGTAGGCGCGGGCCGCGCGGTAAACGCCCTCGGCGCGGGCGTAGCCCTCCTGGAACGAGGCGCTCCCGCCCTGCGGGCCCGACGCACCGCCGCGCTCGGCGACGAGCAGCGCGCACTCGTCGAGCAGCCGCCGGCCGATGCCGAGCGCCCAGCCCGAGTGGCAGATCGCGGCGAAGCCGATGATGCCGATCGTATAGAGGCTGCCGCCGCGCTTCGGCGTCTCGGTCACGGCGAAGTGCGTGTAGCTCTCGGGCACGAAGACCTTATCGATCCTGTAATCGATGCTGCCCGTGCCGCGCAGGCCCATGACGTCCCAGTTGTCGATCAGCGTCGCCTGCTCGACGGGCAGCACGAAGATCCGCGGCTCGCCGGTCTCCTCGACGATGCCGAGCGTGTGGATGTGCGTGCCGTGCTTTATTCCTGAGGCGAAGCTCCAGGAGCCCGAGAGCCTGAAGCCGCCTTTGTCGCTGACGGCTGAGCCCGGGCGCGTGCCCTGGCCCGCGATCACGGGCATGCGCTCGCCGCCGAAGAGCGTCTCGACGGCGTCGTCCTCGAGATAGGCCGCGCCCGTGCCGACGGCCAGCGACGCGGCCATCAGCACCCAGCCGGCCGAGGGGTCGCCCTCGGCCACGGCCGCGATCGTCTCGAGCGAGGACACCGGGTCGAGCTCGGCGCCGCCCGGGATCGAGCGCGGCACCCACATGCCGAACATCCGGTTCGCGTGCAGGGCCTCGACGACAGGTGCGGCGAGCTCGCAGTGCTCGTCGCCGTAACCGGCATGCTCGTTGGCTACAACGGCGATCTCGCGCGCCCGCTCGGGCAGGCTTCGTTGCTTCACTGTGGTCTCGCGGGCTGCTGACATCGGTCTTCTCTCCAGCTTGTCGTTGCTCGATCCGTCATTCAGCCGAAGGCGCGCCGGAGCGCCGCGTTGCGGTCGGCGGCGAAGCGCTGCGCGACGCGCGCTGCCGGCGCGAAGCTGTCGAAGGCGTGAAAGGCGCCGGGATAGACGGCGAGATCGACCTCGGCGCCGGCCGCGGCGAGCCGCTCGGCATAGGCGATGTTCTCGTCGAGGAACATGTCGGCCGTGCCGACGCCGATGAAGGCGTTCGGCAGGCCGCCGAGGCTCTTCGCCCTGATCGGCGCGGCATACTCGGGGACGTCGGCCGAGGCTTCCTGGCCGTTCAGATAGGCATGCCAGCAGGCGCGCGTGTTGGCCCGGCTCCAGAACAGGTTCTCGGGCACCGTTTCGCTCGCGGGCTCGATGTTCGAGTCGTCGAGCGAGGGATAGACGAGAAGCTGCAGGACCGGCGTCGGACCGCCCCGGTCGCGCGCGCAGAGGCAGGTCGCGGCCGCGAGGTTGCCGCCCGCGCTCGCGCCGCCGACCGCGATGCGCCCGGCGTCGAGCCCGAGCCCGGCGGCCTCGGCGCCGAGCCACTCGAGCGCGCCGTAGCAGTCGTCGAGCGGCGCGGGGTAGGGGTGCTCGGGCGCGAGCCGGTAGCCGACCGAGACGACGGCGATGCCGAGCCCGGCCGCGAGCTGCCGCGCCATGAGCTCGTCCATCTCGATGCTGCCGAGGACGAAGCCGCCCGGATGCATCCAGAGCAGGACCGGCAGCGGGCCCGCCGCCGCTGCGGGCCGGTAGAGCCGCACGGGCACGGCGACGCCGCGCTCGTGGCTCGGCACGGGGAGGTCCTCGATCGCGATGCCCGCCGTCGGGGGCGCCTCGGCGATGACGCCCGCGATCATGCCGGCGACCATCGCGCGCGTGGCCTCGAGGTCGCCGAGGTCGAAGCCGCCGCCCGTCGCCTGCATGAGGCCCTCGAGCGGCTCGACGAGCTCCGGGTCGAGCCGGTCCATCGGATTCATGATCCGGGATACTAAATCAATCGGGGATCGTTTGACGCGCCCGGATGAACTCGTCGACGCTCAAGCCCCCGCTGTCGTCGGCGTCCATCTCGAGGAAGCCGCGGGCGAGCAGCAGGCGCATGCCGCCCGGCAGCTCGCCGAGCTCGATCGCGTCGTTGCGGTTCCGGTCGACGTAGCCGAAGAACTGCTGCGTGCGCGCGAGCCGCGTGTCGTGGATCGGGGCGGCGGCCGTCTCGCCCTGCCAGCGATAGCGGATCGCGCCGTAGAGCATCTCGTCCCACGACTGCTGGCCCCAGGGCACGCGCCGCGACGGGTCGGGATTGCCCGGGTTCTGCGCCGAGTTGTCGTAGATCGTCGTGTGCACGATCTTCGACCCGGCCGGGACATCGAGCGGCTCGGTGAAGACGTACTCGCGCTGCCAGTTGAAGTCGTACTTCGGCACCGAGAGCAGGAGCTCGGCCGTGCCGTCGGGATACTCGATCTCGAACTTCGAGCTTCGCCCGCGGTAGTGCGCGTGCGGGAACAGGCTGTAGACGATCGCGTCCTTGTCGAACGGCAGATAGGCCGATTCCTCGTGCTCGGCCTGGTTCGGCTCGATGCTGATGTTCGGGTTCATCGCGACGCTGTGGCGCAGGATGTGCGCCGGCGGCTCGTCGTGGAAGTAGAGGCCGAGCCGCGTGACGTCGGTGGTCGCCCGGCCCGTCGGCGTGTAGTGCAGCTGGAAGACGAAGCTGCCGCCCGGCTCGACGAGCACGCCCGTGTCGTCGGGGAAGACATAGGCCTCCATGCCGGGCGCGTAGCCGTTCAGGTAGTTCTCGAACAGGCCCGCTTCGCCCCTGCGCCCGCCCGCGGGCGTGTAGCCGGTCAGGACGTGGTGGACGACGGTGCGGTCGCCCGGCGCGATCGCGGCCGCGCGGACCCAGACGGGCCGATCGAGCGGATTCGGCACGAACGGGTATTTGTAGTCGACGACGCCCGTGGCCGGGACATCGAAGGCAGGCAGCGTCAGCACGAGATCGGGCTCGCCGAGCGGCCATTCGCTCGCGGGCGGCGCGAGCACGGCGAGCGGATCGGGGCCTTCGCCCCGCGGCGCGCCGGCCTCGATCCAGGAGACGAGCGTCGCGGCGTCCTCGGGCGAGAGACTCCGGTCGCCGACCCAGGTGCCGATGTGCGGGTCGGCGTGCCAGGGCGGCATGCGCTGCGTGCGCACGACCTCGCGGATCATCGGCGCGAAACCCAAAACCATGCGGTATTCGGACATCGCCCAGGGTGCGATGCCGCCTGCGCTGTGACAGCCGACGCAGTTCTCGATCAGAAGGGGCGCGATCGTGTCGCCGTAAGAGACCGCGGCCGCACGCTCGCGATTCGGGAAGTTGACGAGGCAGCCGACGGCATCGCGTTCTGCGACCTCGACGGGGCGGCCCGCGAGCACGTCGTCGAGCGCGTCCGTCAGATAAGTCTCGCTCGCCTCGGCGCGCTGGCGCTCGTAGGTCAGGCGGTCGTCGATCGGGCCGCGGTAGACGAGATTGAAGCCGTCCGTCTCGATGACGAAGACCTCGGCCGTGCGGATCACGCCGAGCGCCTCGCCGACGAGCTGCGCCTCGTCGTCGAGGATAGGGATGTCGTAATCGAATTCGCGCGCCTCGGCGACGATCGAGGCGCGGTCGTCCTGCAGGTTCGGGTTCAGCATGAAGAACGCGACGCCCTCGTCGGCGTACTCGGCGCGGATCTCCCGGTAGGTCGGCCAGGCCGCGCGCGCGATCGGGCAGCCGTTGCCCTGGACCATGATGACGACGACGCGCTGGTCCGAGTGGTAGTAGAGCTCGTGTGATTCCCCGTTCTGGTCGCGCAGGACGAAGTTGTCGACGCGCGCCGCCGCGGGCGCCGCGGCCAGGGCGAGGACG
>Ga0302046_10003914_pt1 | contig 13334 bp, 9 predicted proteins | sample RVTome_11_FD_200261 | JGI IMG/M metagenome (GOLD analysis project Ga0302046, IMG submission 200261) | Soil microbial communities from uranium-contaminated site in the Upper Colorado River Basin, Wyoming, United States - RVT147D111 (version 2) ...
CACCCCAGCTCGAGCCGACGAGGTGGCCGTCGACGTCGAAGACGCTCAACGCATCCACCGATCGCACGGAACGGCGCGCGTCATCGAGGATTCGGACGATCCCGTCCCTCTCGGGCACCGCATGGCTCGCGAGGTAGCTGCTCAGATTGGCGCGGAGCTGGGTTCGGCTTCCGATGAGCCGGACCCGATCGCTCCAGGCGAGAACGACCTTCTCGAGGTCCTGCCGCCGGCTCTCCGCGAGTCCCTCGAGCCGCTGTCGCGTGGAATCCCGCAGCAGGGTCCGAGCTTCCCTATAGGTGACGGTCCCTAGCGCGAGCATGCTCGCGAGGGTGACCCCCACCAGCGCGAAGACGAGCTTCGTTCGAATATCCATGCCACATGATGGCCGCCTGGCGGCTCTCCGTCACTTCGCGGCCTTCCGGTGCGTCCACTAGATGCCGGCCAACAGACCCTGCATGCTCTCCCAAAGCGTGTCCAACCCCTCGCCGGTCCGCGCCGACGTGGCGACCAGCTGGTCCTCGTCGATGCCGATCTGTTCGCGAACCTTCCGGATCGCTTCCCTGCGGCCGGAGCGGTTGAGCTTGTCGGTCTTGGTCAGCGCGATCAACGCCGGTGTCTCGCGTGCCGCCAGGAAATCGAGCATGCGGTGGTCATCGGCCGTGACCCCGCGGCGTGAATCGATGAGCACCACGATGCCGAGCAGACCGGAGCTGTCCCGAAGATACGACTCGACGAGCGGTCCCCACTTGTGGCGGACATCGCGCGGCGCTTGCGCGAATCCGTATCCCGGGAGATCGGCCAGGAGGAACCGGTCATCGACGCAGAAAAAATTGATCTCCTGTGTCCGTCCGGGGCGCTTGGAGGTCCGGGCGATGCTCTTTCGCCCGACGAGGCGGTTCAGGAGCGTGGACTTGCCGACGTTTGAACGTCCGGTGATCGCGATCTGGGAGAGCGGCATCGGGAGGGGTTGGCCCGGCCGCCCGATGGCGCCGGCAAACTCGACGGTACGGACGCGGGGCCGGCCGGGAGGCACGGGATCGGAGGCCTACGCCTCCTTGCGCTCGGCTTCGGGCTCGAGGATGAGGAGCGGGTCGATCCCGTCATCCACGGTCTCGCGCGTCACGAGCACTTCGCGGATGTCGATCCGGCCCGGCAACACGTACATGACCTCGAGCATGAGCGACTCGAGCACAGCTCGCAGACCGCGGGCGCCGGTGCCGCGGTGGATGGTCTTGCGCGCCACCGCGCGCAGGGCGTCCGGATCGAACGTGAGCCCCACGCCCTCGAGCTCGAGCATCTTGGCGTATTGCTTGATGAGCGCGTTCTTCGGACGCTGCAGGATCTCGACGAGCGCGTCCTCGTCGAGGTCGTGCAGCGCCACGAGCACGGGGAGACGCCCGACGAGCTCGGGGATCAACCCGTAGCGCAACATGTCCTCGGGCTCGACATGCGCGAGCACGTTGTCTTCGTCCGTTACGCCGACGGCGCGCTCGCACGTGTTCCCGAATCCGATCTGGCGCTTGCCCTGCCGCTCTTCGATGATCTCTTCCAGACCGTCGAACGCCCCGCCGCAGATGAACAGGATGTTCTTGGTGTCGATCTGTATGTATTCCTGCTGCGGGTGTTTTCGGCCGCCCTGAGGAGGCACGGACGCCACCGTACCCTCGAGGATCTTGAGCAGCGCCTGCTGGACGCCTTCGCCCGACACGTCGCGCGTGATCGACGGGTTATCCGCCTTCCGCGCGATCTTGTCGATCTCGTCGATGTAGACGATGCCGCGTTCGCACTCGGCGACGTTGTACTCACCGGCCTGGAGAAGCCGCACGAGGATGTTCTCGACGTCTTCGCCGACGTACCCCGCCTCGGTCAGAGTGGTGGCGTCCGCGATCGTGAACGGCACCTGGAGGATGCGAGCGAGGGTCTGCGCGAGAAGGGTCTTGCCGACGCCCGTGGGACCGAGAAGGAGGATGTTGGATTTCTCGATCTCGACGTCGTCGACCATGTTCCGGTGGTTGATGCGCTTGTAGTGATTGTAGACGGCGACCGACAGCGTCTTCTTCGCCAGCTCCTGACCGATCACGTACTGGTCGAGCGTCTCCTTGATCTCCGCCGGCGTCGGGACCTCCGTGAACCGCCCAGCGCCTTCCCGCTCTTCCTCTTCGGCCAGGATCTCGTTGCAGAGCGCGATGCACTCGTTGCAGATATAGACATTGGGCCCGGAGATGAACTTCTTGACCGCGTCTTTGGACTTTCCGCAGAAAGAGCAGCGCAGGTGCTTATCGCTTGGCATCGTCGCTCCCGGAGCCCCGAATAAGGTGCCTCACCGAGCCCTCGACCTCGCTGACCTGACGAAGACCCGCTCCATCATGCGAAAACCGTTCCCGACGCCCGCTTCCATGGTCAATCCTCCGCCGTGGGGCGCCCGTTGCCCTCGACCTCGGCGGCCCGCGAGACCACGTGGTCGATGATACCGTACTCCAGCGCCTCCTGAGGCGACATGAACCGGTCTCGATCCACGTCGTCGGCGATCTGATCCAGCGTCTGCCCCGAATGGTGCGCCAGCAGGGCATTGAGGCGCTCGCGCGCGTACAGGATCTCCTTCGCCTGGATCTCGATGTCGGATGCCGAGCCGTAGGAGCCACCCGAGGGCTGGTGGATCATGATTCTCGAGTTCGGGAGGGCGCGTCGCTTGCCCTTGGTTCCCGCCGCGAGCAGGAACGCTCCCATCGAGGCCGCCATGCCCATGCAGATCGTGGCCACCGGGGCGTTCAGGAACTGCATCGTGTCATAGATCGCCAGGCCGGCCTGCACGCTCCCGCCGGGGGAGTTGATGTAGATATTGATGTCGCGCTCAGGGTTCTCCGCTTCCAGAAATAGAAGCTGCGCGATCACCACGTTGGCCACTTCATCGTTGATCCCGGAGCCCAGAAAAACGATCCGGTCCATCAGCAGCCGGGAAAAGATGTCGTACGTCCGCTCGCCTCGACTCGAGCGCTCGATCACGTACGGCGCGTATATCGGCATCTACCCCTCACCCTATCCGGTTGTGAACGTTCGGCGCCCTCCGCGTCGACCCCGGAAGGTCGGGCCGCCATTCCCTCATCCCTACCGGATCTCCGACCCCTCCTCGAGGAGCGCGAAGACCTTCTCGAGCGCGATGTCCCTGCGCACGCCGTCCAACTGCTTCTCGCGAGCCAGCCGCTGTCGTACCTCGGAGACGCTCACCTCGTTCCGATCCGCGATCTCCTGCAACCGGGCATCGACCTCTTCGCGTCCCGCCTCGAATCCCTTCATCTCGATCAGACGCTCTATCGCCAGATCGCGCTTGACCTGGCGCTCGACCGCGGGTCGAACGGAGCGCTTCGCCTCCTCCACCCGCGCCGGATCGGCGTCGTCCGGGGCATCGATCACGCGCTCAACATAACGCGACACGAGACCCGGGGGCACCTCGAAAGGGTTGGCATCCACGAGCGCCTGGACGAGCTGCTCGCGAACCGCGTTGCCGGCTTCGCGCTCGCGGTGCTTGACCAGATCCTCGCGGATCGCGGCCCGAAGCTCGTCCAGCGCATCGAAGTCCCCCACCTGTCTGGCGAACTCATCGTCCAGGTCGGGCAGCCGCTTCGCCTTCACGTCGGTCAGCGCGATATGGAGCGACCGTGTGGCCCCCGCGAGCTCCTCGTTGCCGAAGTCGGGCGGGTAGGTCACGTCGAACACACCGTCGCCTCCGGGCACCAGCCCTCCGATCGCCTTCTCCACGTCCGGGATCGCATACCCCGCCCCGAGCTCGAAGCGGTACGGCTTCGACGCGTCGCCGTCCTCCTCGCCGTCCGCCGGCGTGATCATCACCGAGACCACGTCTCCGCTCCGGGCCGCACGATCGACCGGCTCGAGCACGGCCTGCTCCCCCCGCATCTCCTCCAGGATCTTGTCGATGTCCGATTCTTCAACGGAGACCTTCGGTCGCTCCACGCGGAACCCCCCCGTACGCGCCAGGGAGATCTCCGGCATGACTTCGACGTCGACCGAGAAGCTCAGACGCGCGCCGGGGTCGTAGTCGACGTCGTCCACGGCAGGCTCCCCGACCGCGGCGAGCCCATGCGTCACGACCGCGGCGCGGTACCCTTCATTGACGAGCGCGGTCAGCGTGCGCTCGTCGATCAGGGGACCGTAACGCTCCTGGATCACGTGCGGGGGGACTTTCCCCTTGCGAAACCCCTTGATGCGAACCGTCTTACCGAGCTTCTTGCCCTCCTTCCTGCGGGTGGCGGCCACATGTGCGGGGTCGACGGTGATGGTGACGCGCCGGACGCACGGTGCCTCCGTCTCGACCTTCGACTCGAACCGCTCGGTCGGGCTCGCCGTCCTGATATCGGTGTCGGGCTCGGTCACAGGGGCATCATCGGTCGTGTGCGAGCGCACGGGCTCGACCGATCGGGACGGTCGTCCGCGGACTCATGGGGAACGGATGCGAAAGGGGGGACTCGAACCCCCACGGCCACCAGGCCACCAGCTCCTAAGGCTGGCGCGTCTGCCGATTCCGCCACTTTCGCCGGTCCGCCCGAATCTCTGCCTCGCCGCGGCCCGCGGCAAGCAGGTACGGGCGCGCGCGAATGGCCCGGACGCGGTCCCAACCCCGCGTCCGCGCCAGCGTGCCGGATTGGTCCCGGAACCCCTCAGCGCTGGGGTATGACCAGGCTGGTGAACTGGTTAGGCCACGGCCCACCCTCGGGTCCATAGCGGATCATCAGGCTCGCCGCATCGCCAGGCCTCAGGTTCGCGACCGCGCGCACGTAGTCGGCCGTCGACTCGACCTTCACCCCGTTCACATCGGCAACGACCATGCCGGGGGGGATCTGGCGAAGGACCCGGCCGAGCGGGCCGTTCTCGTCGCTGTCGACGACCACGACACCCGTCACGTCGTCCGGAATCCCGTACTCACGGCGAGCGGCGCCGTCGATGTCCCGGACGTCGATCCCCAACGGATCGTCGGCGAACTCCGACGCGCCGGGGGCACGTGTCGCCACGGTCGGGGCGCCGATACCCGCGTCGGCGATGGCGATCAGCTTGACGCGGGCGACATCACGCTTGCGCGTGGACCGGCGGACGATGTCGAGGCTGACCGTCTGGCCCGGCTCGTAGGAGCGGATCCGGCGCTGGAGCTCCGACACGCCCTGGATCGGGTCCCCTTCGACACCGACGATCACATCGCCGATCTCGATGCCCCCGAGCCGTGCGGGGCTCTCGTCGAACGAGAAGCTGCCGACCACGGCGCCCGCCACCCGGTCGAGCTGGTAGAACTGCGCCTCTGCCGCGGTGACGTCGTTGATGCCGACCCCGATCAGCGCCCGGTGGACCTCTCCATAGTCGATGAGGTCGTCGATCACTTCGCGGGCGAGCTCGATCGGGACCGCGAACCCGTAGCCCTGATAGCTCCCGGTGTTGCTCGCGATCGCCGTATTGATCCCGATGACCTCACCGGCGGCATTGACGAGGGGCCCGCCGGAGTTGCCCTGGTTGATGACCGCATCGGTCTGGATGAAGTCTTCGATCGCGTAGTTCTGCTGGCCCTGGCTGCGGAGCCGGCTGTTCAGGATGTCGATGTTGCGGCCCTTGGCGGACACGATCCCGGCCGTGACCGTGGTCGTGAGCGGGCCCCGAATACCGCCGAAGCCGGGACTCCCGATCGCCAGCACCCACTCGCCCACCCGCACGCCGTCGCTCGCGCCGAGCGGCGTCACGGGGAGACCGCTCGCCCTGACCTTGAGCAGAGCGACATCGGTCTGCGGGTCGCGACCCACCACCTCGACGTTCTCGAACACGCGCCCGTCGGCGAGCTCGATCGTGATGTCGTCGGCTCCGGCGGCGACGTGGTTGTTCGTGAGGACGTAGCCGTCCTCGGAGATGATGAACCCCGACCCCGTCCATGGAATGCGCTGAATGCGCGGCTCCTCATCCTGCTCCGGACGCCCCGGGCGCGGGAGGTCCTCGAACCCCGGCGGGAGCGGAAAATCCGGGAAGGCGCGCGTGGCGACTTGACGCTCGCCCTCCGCGTACACGGTCACGACGGCCGGTGCGACGCGCGCGACCATATCGGCGAAGCCTCCGTTGAGCGTCACGTCGGGCGCGTCCGGGGCGCCGATCACGAGCCGAGGCGCGCCTCGGTCGCTGGCAGCGATCGTGAGAGGCGTGAGGTCCAGCGCCGAGGCGAGACCCAGCCCGAACGCGAACGCGAGAAACGTCGCGATCAGGAGGTTCAGCCTGGCCCTGACCGAATCGCGCATCTGTCTCATTTTTTTCTCCTCACCGTGCCATGCCCCGGGCCGGGCCGCGGGGTCGGAAACGTCCAACGCCGTCGACCCCGAGGCCGCCGAAGCGTGTCCTGCGAACCTCCATGGTAACGCGTCCACGGTCTCCCGGTCACGCCGGTTCCGTGCCGCGCCGAAGTTCTGATGCACGTTCGAGCCGCCGGGTTGCCCGGCGACCGGTGCCCACTCCTCCCACACTCCGCGCGGGGACCCGACCCCTTTTCGCGGCCGGGTCCGTCAGTCCGTCTCTTCGACGATCTCGTAGTCGGCTTCCACCACCTCTTCCTCGGTGGCACCCGCCTCGGCCCCGGCATCCCCGCCGCCGCTATCGCCCACGTCGGGCTCGGCCCCCGACCCGTCGCCGGCTCCGCCGCCCATGCCGGCCGCCGCGTACATCTTTTGAGCGGCAGCCCCTACCGCGTCCTGGATGGCCTGCGTTGCGGCCTGGACTTCGGACGTGTCGTCCTGCTTCAGCGCCTGCCGGCCTCGCTCGAGCGCGGTCTCTATCGCGGCCTTCCCTTCGTCATCGAGGCTCTCCGACCAGTCCTCGAGGTTCTTCTCCGTCTGGTACACAAGAGAGTCGAGCCGGTTGCGCCCCTCGACCTTCTCGCGGCGCTCCTGGTCTTCGGCCGCGTGGGTCTCCGCATCCTTGACCATCTGGTCGATCTCGGCGTCGGAGAGACCCGACGACGCTTCGATGCGGATCTTCTGTTCCTTGTTGGTCGCCTTGTCCCTGGCGCTCACGTGCAGAATGCCGTTGGCATCTATGTCGAACGTCACCTCGACCTGGGGGACGCCGCGTGGTGCCGGCGGGATCCCCGTGAGCTGGAAGCGGCCGATCGTCTTGTTGTCCCCGGCCATCTTCCGCTCGCCTTGGAGCACGTGGATGTCCACGGTGCTCTGGTTGTCTTCGGCCGTCGAGAATATCTCGCTCTTCTTGGTCGGGATCGTCGTGTTCCGTTCGATGAGCGACGTCATCACGCCGCCGAGCGTCTCGATCCCAAGGGACAGCGGCGTGACATCGAGCAGGAGAACATCCTTCACGTCGCCACCGAGCACGCCGCCCTGGATCGCGGCGCCGATCCCGACCACCTCGTCCGGGTTCACGCCCCGGTGCGGATCCTTCTTGAAGAACGCCTTCACGACGTCCTGGATCTTCGGGATCCGGGTGGAGCCGCCGACGAGGATCACTTCGTCGATCTCGCCGATCGAGAGCCCCGCATCCTTGAGCGCCATCTCCATGGGCGGGATGGTCCGCTGGATCAGGTCATCGACGAGCTGCTCGAACTTCGCCCGTGTCAGGTTCAGGTTGAGGTGCTTGGGCCCCGACTGGTCCGCGGTGATGAACGGCAGGTTGATGTCGGTCTGCATCGTCGAGCTGAGCTCGATCTTCGCCTTCTCGGACGCTTCCTTGAGCCGTTGCAGCGCCATGGGGTCCTTCGACAGGTCGATGCCCTGGTCCTTCTTGAACTCGTCGACGAGCCAGTTGATCACTCGCTGGTCGAAGTCGTCTCCTCCCAGGTGGGTGTCCCCGTTCGTCGCCTTCACCTCGAACACCCCGTCACCCAGCTCCAGGATGGAGATGTCGTACGTCCCGCCACCCAGGTCGAACACGGCGATCTTCTCGTCCGCTTTCTTGTCGAGACCGTAGGCGAGCGCCGCCGCGGTCGGCTCGTTGATGATCCGCAGCACGTCGAGCCCGGCCACCTTGCCCGCGTCCTTCGTCGCCTGGCGCTGCGCATCGTTGAAGTACGCCGGCACCGTGATCACCGCCTGCCTGACTTCCTGTCCGAGGTAGTCCTCGGCCGTCTGCTTCATCTTCTGAAGCACCATGGCCGAGATCTCCGGGGGCGTGAAGGTCTTCCCGGCGTGGGGGATCTTGACCTGCACGCGATCCTGGCTGTCTCCCTCGATCTCGTAGGGGACGAGCTTCATCTCCTCCTCGACCTCCGATCGCTTCCGACCCATGAACCGCTTGATCGATGCGACCGTATTGACCGGATTCGTGACCGCCTGCCGTTTGGCCACCTGACCGACGAGCCGCTCGCCCTCCTTCGTGAAGGCGACGACCGACGGGGTCGTGCGGGCGCCCTCCGAGCTCGGGATCACAACCGGGTCGCCTCCCTCCATGACCGCGACGACCGAGTTCGTGGTCCCCAGGTCGATGCCGATGATCTTGCCCATTAGTCGTCCTCTTTGGCGTAGCGCGTCCGCGGACTCGGGGATCGGCCGAGACGGCGCTGCGCACCGGGTGGTGGTGGTTCGTTCGTCGGGCGCTCGCGGCGACCGCAATCGAGGAGGGGGATTGCAATCGACATGCCCGGTCCGGACCCCGAGAACCCGCGTTTTTCGCGACAAAATGGCACCTGTCGCGGTCCGGTCCAGTCCCCGGGTGTCAGATCGGCAGTCCGGGGGAGGCCTACCTCTGCAGGCGCACGCCGCCGGCGGCCGGGATCCGCTCGAGATAGGCGGTGGCTTCTTCGACCGGCAGCGGCCGACTGAACAGAAAGCCCTGAACCTCCGTGCACCCGAGCTCCTCGAGCACCCGGAGCTGGGCTTCGGTCTCCACCCCCTCGACCACCGTATGCAGACGGAGTGCCCGACACATCGCGAGAACGGAGCCGGTGAGCGCCGCGGCGTCGGCGTCGTCGGCAATGTCGCGGATGAAGCTGCGGTCGACCTTGACGGTGTCGATCGGAAGCCCCTGAAGGTAGGCCAGCGACGAGTAGCCCGTGCCGAAGTCGTCCAGCGCGATCCGGAACCCTTGGCCCCGGAGCTGAGTCAGCGTCTCGATCGCGGAATCGCCTTCCTGGATCAGGGCGGATTCGGTCACCTCGAGCTCGAACCGCTGCGGGTCGAGCCCATCGGTGCAGGCGAGCACGTGGGCGACGAGACCGGGTTCCAGCTGCTGGTGGGACAGGTTCACCGACACGGAGATGTCACGGTGTCCGGCCTCGTGCCACGCCAGAAGCTGTCTCGCGGCGGCCCCGATCCCCCACGAGCCCAGCGCCCGTATCGTCCCCGTCGCCTCGGCGATCGGAATGAACTCCACCGGCGAGATCGGTCCAAGATCCGCATCGGTCCACCGCGCCAGCGCTTCCATCCCGATGAGCGCCCCGTCCTCGGGGCGTACCCTCGGTTGATAGTGGAACTCGAGACCCTCCTCCTCGATCGCGAGCCTGAGCCGGTGCGCGAGACGCAGTCGACGCGACGCATCCGCGTGCATCGACTCCTGAAAGAACCTGAAACTGCCCGGGTCGTCGTGTTGTACGCGGCTGAGAGCGGTTTCGGCGTTCCGGAGCAGCGTGCCTCCGGTCTCCGCGTCCACCGGCCACAGGGCCATCCCGAGCGACGGAGTGAGCACGACCTCCTGATCACCGACCCGATACGGGCGGCGGACGACGGATTGGAGGCGTCCGGCCGGCGCCGCGGCGCCTTCCGTGTCGGTCACGCCGTCGAGCACGATCAGGAATCGGTCGTCGCCGAGCCTCGCGACGAGGTCCGTCGCGGCGAGGTCGTCGGCCCGCGGCCGCTCGCGGACGTTGAGAACGAGCCGGCTGGCCGCGTCGACGAGCACCGTGTCGCCCACGGCGTGTCCGAACGTCTGGACGATCTGAGACAGGTCGTCGAGGGCGATGACCATGAGGACGAACGGCTGGCGCCCATCGCGACCGGCGACCCGGGCCTCGATCTCCTCGAGAGCGAGGTTCCGATTCCCGAGACCGGTGAGCGGGTCGTGGAGCGACAGATAGCGGATCTGCTCTTCGGACTGTCGCCGATCGGTGACATCCTGGGCCGAGCCGTCGACCTGTCCCGGGGTCATGCTCCGCACCTGCCCTCTGAGGTGGAGGACCCGGTCCTTGCCGCCCGCCCCGCGCACGCTGACGTCGACCTGGAAGGGGGATGAGGAGCCGCTCGTCGCACCGAGCGCGCCTTCGAACGCCTCCCGGTCCTCGGGACGGATCCGGTCGAGGATCGTCGAGAGGGGGATGCCTCCGCGCTGCTCGACCGAGAACAGCCGGTGGAACTCCTCCGTACCCTCGAAGGTCTGTGTCTCGAAATCGAACTGCCAGTTTCCGAAACGGGCCAGGCGCTGAGCCCTCCGCTCGCGCTCCTGGCTCGCCGTGAGTCGGGAGGCGAGATCGTTGAACGCGTGTCCGAGCTGACCGATCTCATCCGCCCGCTCCACTTCCACCCGGTGGTCGAGCTGGCCCTTGCTCAGGCGTTCCGTCGCCTCGCGTATCCGGACGATCGGCCTGGCGAAGTCGCGGGCGAGAAAAAGGCTGGCGACGAGGGCGAGGAGCAGGGCGAGGGCCCCCGAGAGCACGAGGTCGTTGCGTGCCCGCCGGATGATCGAGAGCTCGGCATCGTAGGTGGTGGCCACCCGGAGCTCGATGCCCGGTAGCGCCTTCACCAGCGCGTCGAGCTCTCCATCGGAGGCGGATCCGCCCGCCCGCACGTCGGCCCCGCTCAACTCGCTCCAACCCGCGAGGATCTCGTCCGACACCGCTTCGACGGCGAACAGCCCCCCGTCCAGCACGCCCCTCGTGCGGAGCGGGACGCGGACAAGGGCGTACATACCGCCGTCCGACTGAAGCAGGGACGCTTCGGCTCCGCGCAGCGGGTACTCGCACGCCTTCCACTCGTCCCCGGATCCGGTCGTGGATGACGGACCTGCCGAGTCGGGCCGGACGCACGCCGGCCGCGTGTCGGCCGTCGATCCGGAGCTTCGCCGGATCACGGACACGAGGCGCGGGTCTCCGGCCTCGGCCAACCACTCGCCCTGTGGGCCGACGAACGCCGCGAGGATCGCCCGCTCGCCCCTGAGCAGGCTGCCCGCGTAGAACCCAAGAGTCGGTCCGTGCCGCGTGCCCAGGTTGGCGCGGAGTTCGGGCGTCCGGCTTATCGCGGTGTATCGCTCCGCCAGATCCTCGAGGTGGTCGACGATCAGGCGATCGGCCCGGCGGGCGCTCGCCTCGAGCCGGGTGCGCGATTGCCGCTTGAGATCCTGGTCCAGCGCCCGATCCTGCACGACCAGGGCGAGTCCCGTCGAGAAGGCGGCCACCCCACCGAGAAGTAGAGCGAGCCGCGCCGCCACGCCGATAGGGCCTGAACGGCTCTTCACCGGAGAGGCTCGCTTCGGGTGCCGGCCGGCGGCCGGTCAGCGGGCCGCAAGAGGTCCGGGTCGATCCAGACGGGCTCGAGCATCCGGCTGTAGCCATCCACGACCACCTCCCGGACGGGGCCGGATACGCGATCACCCCAGACTGTCAGGGTGTACCGCCCCGCCGCTACCGAACCCAATCGGAACCCGCCGCCCGAGCTCACGACCTGGACATGGCGCACGCCTGCGGCGAAGAGAACGAACGTCTCATCGGCGTGAAGCGAGCAATAGAATCGGATCGGGCCGACCGCCGGGAGCTCGATGGGCAGGGAGCGCGTCCCGGGCGGCAGGTCCACCGAACGCGGCGACCCCAGCGAGGCGGAGAACAGCTTGTGCGCGAGCGGCCCCTCGTTCGCGAGGACGACCGGTCTGCCGAGCGGGACGGCCTCGAGATCGACATGGAACACTTCGGTCCGCGTGACGATCACGAGCGGCGCGGCGGAAGCACCCGGTCCGGAGACCGCGATCGCCTTCGTCCGCGGGACGAGGCCGACTACGACCCACCCCGGATCGACGGGTCCGCCCGGGCGGTCGAGAAACCGGAGGTCGCCCTCCACCGTGGCCACGGGGGTTGGCCGTACGGTCGCGGCGAGGTCCGTCGCCGGGTCCGTCGCCGCCTCCGGTATCGTCCTGGGTGCCGGGAGATCCGGTGGCCGGAACCCGCCCGCGCAGCCTGCCACCAGCGACAACGCCGCGAGGAGGAGACATGAGGAGCGTCCTCTTGCGATTCGCCCGATGACGCATGCCGCGCGTGGCGAAAAACCCGTCCGAATTCCGTCTTTCCGCATGTCGTAGTCGGGGTTGCAAGTAGAATGCCCACAACAGGCTACGGAGCTCTCCGCGCGACCCCCGGCCGGACGCCGTCGGGCGAGTGCCGAGCCGCCGGAGGCGGGATATCTTCCGGTGTCCACGCTTCGTGCCGGCACGAGGCCGCGGCCATCCGTCGAAGCCTCAAATCCGCCGAGGAGCCCGCACGTGCGATCGGTCCCGCCTTCGCCGCCGACCCCCTGACCTCCGGTGTTTCCGCTCCGCGACGAGAACCCGACCGAGCTCCGCCCCTTCGTCACGGTGGCGCTGATCGCGATCAACCTTCTGGTGTGGATCACGGTCCAGGGGATGGGTCAGGGGCAGGTGTTCCTGGACTCGCTCTGTACTTTCGGATCGATCCCGGGAGAGCTGACCGGGGCGCTCGCGCCGGGGGCGGGGGTCGATCTGGGGGGCCATGCCTGCCGAACGGGAGGGCGAACGTGGAGCACGGTCGTCACCTCGATGTTCATGCACGGCTCCTGGATGCACCTGATCGGAAACATGTGGTTTCTCTGGGTGTTCGGGAACAACATCGAGGATTCGATGGGCCACGTGCGGTTCGCGGTCTTCTACCTCCTGGCCGGGGGGCTGGCGGCCGGTGCGCACGTGCTCACGGACCCGATGAGCGCGATCCCGATCGTCGGGGCTTCGGGCGCGATCTCCGGGGTGATGGGAGCGTACCTCGTGCTCTACCCCCGAGTCCGTGTCCACACGTTGATCTTCCTGCTGGTCTTCATCCGCGTCGTCCCGCTGCGGGCGTGGGTCCTGCTCGTGTACTGGTTCGTGATTCAGCTCGCGTCCGGAGCGGCGGCGTTGGGGGTCACCGGAGGTGGAGTCGCGTTTTGGGCCCATGTCGGCGGGTTCGTCGCCGGCCTAGTGTTGATCAAACCGTTCGCGCGCCGCGCGCTCGTGGCCGCGAAGCGCGCCGGCAAGCTCCTGACCCCCGAGGAGGTCCGAGACCTTGGCTGGTTCTGACCGCAGGATCGGATCGCCGTACCGCAGGCCGATCGGGGGCGTCCTGCTGGCGTGCGCGGGGTTCGTCGTCACCACCGCACCGC
>Ga0302046_10003915_pt1 | contig 13334 bp, 11 predicted proteins | sample RVTome_11_FD_200261 | JGI IMG/M metagenome (GOLD analysis project Ga0302046, IMG submission 200261) | Soil microbial communities from uranium-contaminated site in the Upper Colorado River Basin, Wyoming, United States - RVT147D111 (version 2) ...
TTACTGGAAGGACTTCCTGCTCAAGGTTTTCTACCGCCCGACGTACTTTCGCCTCAAGCATCTGGGTACCGGCCGGGCGATGGTATTCGCGACGGTATTCTCGTTCGTGGTGACCTGGTTGTTGCACTCCTACCAATGGTTTTGGTTGCGCGGGCAGTTCCCCATCACCGGGCAGGACGCGGTGTTCTGGACGATCCTCTGCATCTTGGTCGCGGTCAATTCACTGTACGAAGCGCGGTACGGCCGGCGGCGCAGCCTGGCGAAACAAACGCGATCGTTCCGGGCCGGCGTCGGGATCGCCCTGCGCACCATCGGCACCTTCGTCGTGATCTGCACACTCTGGTCGGTTTGGACGTACGACTCGTTTTCCGGCTGGTTTGCGGTGATGGCACAAGCCCGTCACGTTTCGCTCGCCGACGCGGGCCTGATCCTGGGCTCGCTGGTCGTCATCGGCGTCTCCGGCGCGGTGCTCGGCCATTCGACCAGCGAACGCACCGAAGCCGGCGCCGCTTCAATCTCCGGACGACCGCCGCTGCGGTTTTGGCGTTCGGCGATCACGGTCACCTGTGTGGGCGCCGCGATGTACGCGCTCAGCCGGCACGAGGTGCACAAGCGGTTGCCGACCCACACCGCGGGCGTCGTCCAACGGCTCACCCGGAACACGCTCAACGTTCTCGACGAGATCAAACTCACCCGCGGGTACTACGAAGACCTCACCGGGGTGACGCACGCGAACTTCGAGCTCTGGTCGCTCCTGGCGAAACAGCAAGACGTGCACCAGCCCATCTATCACACCGCGTTGGCGCGACGCACCGGAGACTTTTTCGGCAGCGAACTGATCGCATCGAGCCGGGACGTCTACAAGGGTGCTACGGTGACCATCAACCACTGGGGCATGCGCGATCGCGATTACACACGGGCGAAACCGCCCGGCACCTACCGCATCATGCTCGTGGGCGCGTCGACGGCGATGGGGTGGGGCGTCGGTCTCGAAGAAACCTTCGAGAACCTCGTCGAAGATCGGCTCAATGCCGACCCGCCCGACCCCGGGTTCACGTCCTATGAAATCCTGAATCTGTCCGTACCTTCCTACTTCGCGCTGCAGAAACTCCGGCTGGCGGAAGAACGCGCCTTTCAGTTCGAGCCCGATGCGCTGTACATCGTCATGACCACCCACGACGTCGGCATGGTCAACTACCATCTCTATACCGTGGTGAAAAACGACATCGAGATCCCGTACGAGCCGGTACGCGACATTCTCCGACGGGCCGGAGCCTCGAAACACATGACGGACCAGGAGTTCTGGCGGCGCGTCGAGCCCCATGTGCCGGAACTGATCGGTTTCGCGTATCGTCGACTCGCGGACGTGTGCCGTTCGCACGAGGTCGACCCGGTCATGTTGTTGATTCCGTTTCTTAAATCGAAACCGAAGCCGGGCGCCCCCGCGCTGGATGTGCTGGCGCGCGAGAACGGTCTCGACGTGTTCGATCTGTCCGACGTGTTCCAAGGCGTGCCCGAAGACAGCCTGCTCATTGACCCATGGGACCGACATCCGAACCCGCAAGGCCATCGGATGATTGCCGAACGCCTCGAAGAACATGTAAGATCGCACATCCGGTCCGACCGATCCGGTCCCCGGTCTGGAGGAAAAACCCCATGAGTGACGCGTCCAATACCTCGACCGCCGACGTTGTGAAGGACTACATCCTGCGAGAGTTTCTCCCCGGCGAAGACCGCGACGCCCTGACCGACGCGACGGCGCTGATCACCACCGGCATCCTCGACTCGGTGGCTACGCTCAAGCTCGTCTCGTTCCTCGAAGAGGAGTTCACCATCACGCTCGAAGCCCATGAGGCCGACGTGGAGTTCCTCAACACGATCGCCGACATCGTGCAACTCATCGAACGCAAGCAGCGCGCGAAATAGTCATGAGTCGCGTAACCGGCCTGCACGAACTCCTGGACGATGCGGCCAAGCGCCGGGCCGGCCATGTGGCCGTCGAAAGCGCCGACGGCGCGACGATCTCGTACGGTGAACTGGCCGCACTGAGCGATCGCCTTCGAGACCATCTCGCCACCCTGAACGTGGGGCCGGGCGATCGCGTGGCGGTGTACCTGACCAAGTCGATCGACGCGGTGGCCGCCATCCTCGGCACCCTCAAAGCGGGGGCCGCCTACGTCCCGCTCGATCCGAACGCACCGGCTTCACGCAACGCCTACATCGTCGCCGATTGCCGGGTCAGCGCGATCGTCGTCGAAGCACGGTTCGCCGAATCGTTGTATGACGAATTGCGTGACGCACCGCCGATGCTGGTCGTCGACGGCGCCGGCGACGGCAAGCCGCTCGACGCGGCACTGTCCACGGCGAACGCACCAACGACAAGCGAGCCGGTGCGGGTCGAGTCCGACGATCTCGCCTACGTGCTCTACACGTCCGGCTCGACGGGTCGACCCAAAGGGGTCATGCTGTCCCACCGCAACGCGCTGAGCTTCGTCGACTGGTGCAGCGAAACGTTCAGCCCCACCCCGGACGATCGCTTCAGTTCGCATGCACCGTTGCACTTCGACCTGTCGATCCTCGATTTGTATGTGCCGCTCAAACACGGTGCGACCCTCTGCCTGTTCGGCTTCGAGGTCGGCAAGGATCCGGCCCGGCTGGCGCCGCAAATCGCCGAACGCCGCATCTCCGTCTGGTATTCAGCCCCGTCGATCCTGGGTCTGCTCGCCCAATACGGCAAGTCGGCCGACCACGACTTCTCCGCACTGCGCATGATTCTCTTTGCGGGCGAAGTGTTTCCGATCAAGCACCTGCGCATGCTCATGCGACTGCTCCCGCAGCCGCGCTATTTCAATCTCTACGGTCCCACCGAAACGAATGTCTGTACCTGGCATGAAGTCGTCGGCCCGATTCCCGACGACCAAACCGAGCCGGTGCCCATCGGCAAGACCTGCTCCCACTCGCACGCGTGGGTGACCTCTCCCGACGGAACGACTGTGAACCCCGGTGATGAAGGTGAGCTGTGCATTTGCGGTCCCGGCGTCACCGAGGGGTACTGGAACCTGCCCGAGCAAACCGCCGACGCGTTCATCATCGACGACCGACGGCGACGCTGGTATCGCACCGGCGACCTCGTGATCGAAAACCGCGACGGCGATTTCGTCTTCCGCGGCCGCCGCGACCGCATGGTGAAGAAGCGCGGTTACCGCATCGAACTGGGCGAGATTGAAGCCTGCCTCTACCGCCATCCCAACGTCCGCCAGGCCGCCGTCGTCGCGTTGCCGGTCGAGGACGGCCTGCGCATCAAAGCGTTCGTCTGCCCGCGAACCGAACAACGACTCTCGATCATCGCCCTCAAGCAGTTCTGCAGCGAACACCTGCCCGTCTATATGGTGCCCGACCTCTTTGCCTTCCCCGAGTCGCTCCCCACGACCTCGACGGACAAGATCGACTATCAGGCCCTGGCGAGACAAGACTAATGGATTTCAACCGGTTCGATGATCATCGTAACCCGTGCATGCTGGGACGAGATTCCCGTCTTGTCCCCACGGTTCGCAGGAATCCTTTCCTGCATGTTCTTCGCGGGAAGGGATTCCCGCGTCGGAGGAAGCGAGAAAGGATTCTCGCACCAGCAGCAGGCCGGCGCTTCCTCAAGCACAGGAATCGATAATGGATTTCAGTTGGTCCGATGATCAGCGCAAACTGTTCGACGCGGTCGTACGATTCGCCGGCGGTGCGCTCAACGACAACCTCGTCGACAACGACCGCGACGGTGTCTTCAACCTCGACGGATGGCGCCGGTGCGGCGAATTCGGCATCCCGGGCCTGGCCGTGCCCAACGAGTTCGGCGGACTCGGGCTCGACGCCCTCACCGTCGTCGGCGCCCTCGAGAAACTCGGCTACGCCTGTCGCGACAACGGGTTGATCTTCTCGATCAACGCCCACATGTGGACCGCCTGCATGCCCTTGCTCGCGTACGGAACCGACGCGCAAAAGCAGCGCTGGCTCCCGAAACTGTGTCGCGGTGAACTGATCGGCGGCAACGCCATGACCGAGCCCGGTTCCGGCTCGGACGCTTACAGTCTGACCACCACGGCCACGAAGCAAGGCGACCGGTACCGGCTCGACGGCAGCAAGACCTTCGTCACCAACGGGCCGATCGCCGATGTGCTGGTCGTCTTCGCGACCGTCGACAAGTCGAAGGGCCCGTCCGGAATCACCGCGTTCCTGGTCGAGAAGGACGCGCCCGGACTCACCGTCGGCACGCCGTTCAAGAAGATGGGCCTGCGCACGTCGCCCATGGCCGAGGTATTCCTCGAGGACTGCGAGGTGCCTGAAGCAAACCGGCTCGGCAAAGAGAGCAAGGGCGCCGGCCTGTTCACGCACAGCATGACGTGGGAGCGCGGCTGCATTCTCGCCAGTGCGGTCGGGTCGATGCAGCGCGTGCTGGAGACGTCCATCGAGTATGCCAAGCAGCGTAAGCAGTTCGGTCAGCCGATCGGCAAGTTCCAGCTCGTCGCCTCGAAGATCGTCGACATGAAGCTCCGGCTCGAAGCGGCGCGACACGCGCTCTACCATGCCGCCTGGCTGCGGAGTCAGGGCAAAACGCCGGTCGCCGAAGCGGCGATGGCCAAGCTGTGCATCAGCGAAGCGTGGGTCCGCTGCTGCGAGGACGCGATGCAGATTCACGGCGGTTACGGCTACATGGCCGAGTACGAACTCGAACGCGAGCTGCGCGACGCCATGGGCAGCCGCATCTATTCCGGCACGAACGAAATCCAACGCACCCTGATCGCCGCCATGCTCGGCCTCTGACCCGCGTACGCCGTGACCATGAACGAATTCATCCCCGTCATCGAATTGACCCGTTGTCGCGAGAACGACGGCACGTTCGTGCAGGTCGATGGCCGGGAGTTGGCCGTGTTTCGCTTCGGCGATCCCGAACGCGTCGTCGTCACCGACAACGCCTGCCCGCACGCCAACGGCAACCTCTCGGCCGGCGCGATCACCGACGGCGTCGTCACCTGCCCCTGGCACGCCTGGGAGTTCGACCTGACCACCGGCCAATGCACCCGCTCGGCCGACGCCTGCATCCATGTCTATCCCATCGAAGTGCGCGACGGCACGATCTACGCGCAACTCGACGAATCGCACCGCTTCGGCTAGGCTGACGCAGCGCGATCCGAATCATTTAGCCGCCGAGCTTGCTCGGCGCCGGGAGGTCGCGCAACACGCGCCGAGCAAGCTCGGCGGCTACATAATCGAAGCGGAGATGGAGATGAAGATGACAACCGCATCGCGACTGGCATTCCTCGTCCTGTTCACGGCATGCGTGACCCCCACGGTTTCTGCGAAGCCGCCCAACATCATCATCATTTTCGCCGACGATCTGGGTTACGGCGACCTGTCGTGCTTCGGCCATCCCACGATTCGCACGCCGCATCTCGATCGCATGGCCGTCGAAGGGATGCGGCTCACGCAGTTCTATTCGGCCGCGTCGGTCTGCACCCCGAGCCGCGCCGCGTTGATGACCGGTCGTCTGCCCATCCGTAGCGGCATGTGCAGCAACAAGCGGCGGGTCCTGTTCCCCAACTCCCCCGGCGGACTGCCGCCCGAGGAAATCACCCTCGCCGAAGCCCTGAAAACCAAGGGTTACGCCACCGCCTGTGTCGGCAAGTGGCACCTCGGCCATCTCCCCCAACACCTGCCCACCCGGCACGGGTTCGATGATTACTACGGCATCCCCTACAGCAACGACATGAAGCCGTGCCCGGTGTTGCGGAACGAAACCCAACTCGAAGAACCCGCGGTCCAGGAAACCCTCACCCGCCGGTACACCGACGAGGCCATCGGCTTTATCAAGAAAAACCGCGACAAGCCGTTCTTCCTCTACATGCCGCACTCGTTCCCGCACGTGCCGTTGTTCGCGTCGAAGCAGTTCCTCGGCACGAGCCGGCGCGGACTCTACGGCGACGTGGTCGAGGAGTTGGATTGGAGCGTCGGCCGGATCACGCATACACTGCGCGAGCTCGGGTTGGCCGAGAATACGCTGGTGTTTTTCACGAGCGACAACGGGCCGTGGCTGCCGCGAAACCTGCGCGGCGGGTCGGCGGGCTTGCTCCGCGGGGGCAAGGGCAGCACGTGGGAAGGCGGCATGCGCGAGCCGTCGCTCGCCTGGTGGCCGGGAACGATCCCCGCGGGCTCGATCAGTTCAGAACTGGGCAGCACCATGGATTTGTTGCCGACCTGTCTGAAACTCGCCGGGGTCGACGTGCCGAGCGATCGTGTCATCGACGGCAAGGATTTCGGTCCCGTCCTGCGCGGCACCGGCAAGAGTGAGCGCGAGTTACTCTTTTATTATCGCGGCACCCGGCTCATGGCGGTCCGCAAGGGGCCGTGGAAGGCACACCTGATGACCTGGGCCGGCTACGGACAGCGCGAGCCGACGCGGCACGACCCCCCGCTGCTGTTTCACCTCGAGCACGATCCGTCCGAAGCCCATGACGCCGCCAAGGATCATCCCGAGGTCATCGATGAGATCCGCGCCGCGGTCGAGCAACATCGTGCCGAGCTCGTGCCGGGCGACGACCAGTTGTCCGCGAAGTTTCCCGAGTCGTGATTCCCAGGAGTTCAACCATGCTGTCGATCGTCTCGTTGCTGTGCGCCGCGTGCTCGGTGTCGGCTTCCGCGCCGTTTCATCGCGCCGAACTCGTCTTTCCGCTGCACCCCGAGCACAATCACGCCCCGGGCATCGTCGAGTGCCCCAACGGCGACTTGCTCGTTTCGTGGTATCGGGGCAAGGGCGAGCGTCGCGCCGACGACGTCGCGGTCTACGGCGCGCGGCTCCGCAACGGCGCTTCGACCTGGAGCCAAGCGTTCCTCATGGTCGACACGCCCAACTTCCCCGACTGCAACACGACCATGTTCATCGACGCCGACGACCGGCTGTGGCTGTTCTGGCCGACGATCCTCGACAACACCTGGGATTCCTGCCTGACGCACTACCTCGTTTCGGAGGACTACCTCGACGATGGGCCGATCACGTGGAACTGGCATGACGTGATTCTGCTCGCCCCCAAGGACTTTCCCAAGAAAATGCTCAAAGCGCTGAGCGCCCGCATCGAGGTCGAGGACCGACCCTGGCCGACGCGGGTCGAGGACGCGAAACGCATGCAGCACCGGCTCGACCGGATCGGCGACAAGCTGTTCAACCGGCTCGGGTGGCAACCGCGCTGCAAGCCGACCGTGCTGCCGTCGGGGCGGATTCTGCTGCCGCTCTATTCCGATACCTACGACGCTTCGATCATGGCCGTCAGCGACGACCGCGGCAAAAGCTGGTATGCGAGCGATCCGCTCATCGGCTTCGGCAACATTCAACCGACCGTGCTCAGGCGCAAGGACGGCACCCTCGTCGCCTACATGCGCGAGAACGGACCGCTCGATCGCATCCGCACCTGCGCGTCGGCCGACGACGGCATCACCTGGGGTACGGTCGGCGTGAGCGACTTGCCCAACCCCGGCGCCGGCGTCGACGGCCTGGTGCTCGAAAGCGGCAAGTGGCTGCTCATCTACAACGACACCACGCGCGGCCGAAGCAGCCTCGCGGTCTCGCTCTCCGGCGACGAGGGCAAGACCTGGAAATGGACCAGGCACCTGGAAAAGCACGAGTCCGGCGCCTACCACTACCCCGCCATCATCCAAGGCCGCGACGAAACCCTCCACGCCGTCTACAGTTATTTCGTGAACAAAGACGGCAAGGAAGGCAAGAGCATGAAGCACGCGGCCTTCAACGAAGCCTGGATCATGGGCGACGACGATTGACGTCAAGGCGCGAGTAGGTTCAAACGCCCGCGTCGTGATCATCAAGTGGTACGGAATTCACCTGTCGTAAGATGAATTGACCGAACAATGGTACGGCAAACGAGTATTTCCCGTGGCGGTTCTTGTACACCAAACCCGAATTGCTCAAGGTGGCCAGCATCTGATTCACGTGACTCGAGCTAAAGGGTTTGCCGGACAGCTTCTGCGACAGTTCAACCACTTCTTGTACCGTGAACTCATCGTCCGGATGGTCCAGGTTCGCGATGATCCATAGCAGGTCCCGCTGTCTGTCCGTGGCCCGCCCCCAACGTCCGGCGAAAAAGTCGGTATCGAGCTTACGGAGAATACCATCCATCGGCACGTCAAGAGATTGCCTCGCACTGCTCTTACGCAAAGCGGCGTCGTACACCTCCCGGCAGATGAACTGGATGAAGTAAGGATAGCCCGCCGATGCTCGTACGACATCCTCGATGTAAGGCGGAGACAGAGTGATGGGACACCGGACATCCTGTATGGGTTTCAGAATCGCATCCCGTGATGCTTCGTCACTCAATCGATCCAGGAATACGACGCGAAACATTCGCTCCGCGTACGTTCTCGCCTCGACGAGCTTGGGAAACAAGGTCGGAAGACCGGTCAGCGCCAGCATGAAAGGAATGCCCTTACGCTGAATCGATTGAAAGACGTCCAGAAGCAGGGCAAGCGGATACTGCTCGCTCCCGGGCCGATCCGACATTTGCTGCGCCTCGTCATAGGCGAAGATCAACCCGCGCACGTTCATGCTCGAGAGTCGCGCCCACACCTCTTCGAGAACGTACTTGAGTTTGTCGGCGACCAGGCCGGGAGTACGCTTGTATCGGACTACAAGCGCATCGTAATCGAGTCGTTGCTGCACGACTTTCGACTCGGCGCGAAAGCCCATACCCTCGACTTCCTCTTGGCCCACCACAATCACCGAAGTGACCAAAGAAACATCCGTCAATAAGCGAAGAGCGACCATCTCCTCCGAGACACTCGCCGACTCGGATAAATCCGTTCCCGTCCACCACCAACCCGACTGAATGGCGATAGGCCGGAAGTGTTCGAGCAAAACGGTTTTGCCCACGCCGCGCAAACCGGTCAGAACAAGATTCTCTAAAATCGTATCTTGATCAATTAATATACGAAATTCATCTATTGCCGCGTCGCGGCCCGCCAGGTGCGGAGGCATCTGCCCCGCGCCCGGTCGGAATGGATTGTCGAACTGTCGATCAGTCATACTCACACCTGGTTAATCGCGCAACTAAGTTTATTCCGTGAGCTAAACTTATAGCAGGCTGGATTGAAAGTCAAGCCCCTGGAACACCGTCAGAAGCTTCGCCGGCTACCATGACTACCATTGCCGCCCCTCGCCCACTGGCGCCGTTTATGAACAGTTCACGGCGTTCGGCCCCCGTGACAGCCAATGTGACGTGCAAATGATCAACGGGCAACGCGTCTTCGACGCGGTCGGCCCACTCGATGAGCACGGCCCCGGGGCCGCTCACCATTTCCTCGAACCCGAGCGCTTCCAACTCGTCGGAGCCGGCGAGGCGGTAAACGTCAATATGGTGGATCGGCAAACGACCGGCGTACTCGTTGATGAGCACGAACGTCGGGCTGTTGACCTGGTTACGGTCGGCGACGCCCGCGCCCTCGGCGATGCCCTTGACCAGATGCGTCTTGCCCGCGCCGAGCGGGCCGACCAGCGCCACGACGTCGCCGGGCTCGAGGGCCGCGCCGATCCGCCGACCGATCGCCAGCGTCTCGTCCACGCTTTGAGAAACCAGCTTGACCGGTTCGGACGTCATGTGAAGTGTTGAAACCCCTTCGCCTCGATCGGGCGCGACGTGCCGTCGCGACCGGTGAGCGTAAGACCCGACGTGACCATCGTGCCGACCCGCACGCCGATCGGCGGTGCGGGTTCTTCGGGATCGACCGCGAACAGCAGCTCGAAATCCTCGCCGTCGTTCAAGACGTGGTCGAGCACCGACCGGCCGTCACGGGCCGACAGTGCCCTGGCCGCTTCGCTGACCACGTCGTCGAGCAGCGCTTCGTCGAGTTCGGCCCCACAGCCTGAGGCCTCGCAGATACGCCACAGGTCGAGCGACAGTCCGTCGGAGATGTCGAGCATCGCGTGCAGTCGTTCCCGCAACTCGGTCACCAACCTGTGTGCCTCGGCCACCCGCGGCGAGAAGTCGATGTGGTGACCCAGCCGACTCCCGCCCAGCGGGCCGGTGACGTAAATCGCATCACCGGGCTTAGCGCCGTCACGTCGCACCGGCTCGCATCCCGGCCACGGTTCGCCCAGCATGGCCACGTCGACGACCAACCCCGACGGCCAGGATGTCGTATCGCCGCCGACCAACGGACAATCGTAGGCGTCGGCGACGGCGTTCATGCCCTCGACGAGCCGTTGCGCGAACGCCATGTCCACCTTATCGGGTAGAGCCACCGACGCGGTGGCGGCAACGGGCCGGACCGCCATGGCCGCACAGTCGGACACCGAACAGGCCATCGCCTTGCGACCGATCTGCTCGGGTGTGTGTTCGCCGACCACGAAATGCACGCCGTCCAGCAGCAAGTCACTGGTGATCAGGACGCGGGCCGCGCCCAATCGAACCGACGCCATGTCGTCGCCGATCGACAACTCGACGTGGGACGGCGCGGGCGACTGCCGCCGCTTGAGCCATGCGATCAGTTCCAGTTCGCTTTTACTCACGGTCCGTCAGCACAAGCACAGCTACACGTCGCGGGCGGGGACGAAGACCGCCTCGTCATAGCGCAGCATGTGCAACCCCTCGCGAAACCCGTCCATGCGAATCCTCGGCCGACGAGAACGGGCCTCGGTCATCAACCAGCGTGGAAAATCCGCACCCGCGGCGATGGCCAGCGGCACCCCGCCTCCGAATCGCGGGTTGATCTCGATCACACGGATGCGCCTGTGGGCGTCGACGATGCACTGAAGCGTGATGACCCCCACGCAATCGCCGAGCGCTTCGACGACCTGACGCGCGGTTTCGGTCACGGCGGAGTCCTTGACGACTTTGCCCTTGGATACCTCGCCCGACCGCACCTCCATCCGCTCGCGCGGCACCACGCATCGCGGCACCCCGTCGAAACCGGCATAGATATCCGTCGTGATCTCCCGGCCGACGACCAGCTCCTGCACAATCGGATCGGGCACCCGCGCACCATAGAACTTCAGGGCCTCGAGATCGTCAATCCGAGCGTTGCCCAACCCGGCACTGCCCATGCGCGGCTTGAGAAAGTACGGAAAACGATGCCGCTTGCGCGCCAACGCTTCGTCGAGCGTCCACGTCGCCGGCGTGTCGATATTCCGCGCGCGCAGGAACGCGTAGGTCAGCATTTTGTCCCGGCAGGTCCGCACGACCTCGGGCGACGAAACGACGGCCCGGCAACCCGACGTCGCGAAGGCGTCACGCGCCCGGGCCAGGGGCATTAAATCATCGTCGATCAGCGGGATGAGTAAATCGGGACGATCCCGCCGCACGATTTTCTTGATCGCCGCCATGTAGCCGCGTGCGCCGATCTTCGGCACGACCCGGGATACGTCGGCGACGTGCATCGTCGGCGCGAGCCGGGCGGCGTCGGCGACGATGACGGTCAGCGGAATCCGCAGACGACGGGCGGCGAGTCGAAACGATTCAATCAGCGCCACACGACGGCCGGCCGACGTAAACAGCACCCGCAACCCGCGAACCTTCACGCGACCGACTCCCGGCTATAGAATCGCTGAATCACCTCGGCCACGTAGCGTTGGGCCTCGACGGTCAGCTCGGGATACATCGGCAACGCGAGTACCTCGCGGCAGGCCGCCTCGGCCACCGGACAGTCGCCGTCTTGTCCGCCCAAGTGAGCCAGACATTCCAGCCGGTGCAGCGGAACCGGGTAGTACAAACCCGTCGCCACGCCTTGATCGTGTAAGGCCGCGCGCAGTTCGTCGCGACGGGGGGCGCGCACGACGTACTGATGAAATACGTGCTCGTTGTACGAACGAGTCACCGGCGGTTGCAGCGGCGTGTCGGCGAGCAGGTCAGCCCACCGGCCGGCGACGTCTTGTCGTGCCGCGTTCCACGCTTCGAGATGCTTGAGCTTCACGCCCAGTATCGCGGCCTGCATCGTATCGAGCCGAAAGTTGCCGCCGATCTCGACGTGGTAATACTTCTGATCCGATCCGTGCACCCGCAGCCGTCGAAGCCGCCGGGCCAACGTGTCGTCGGAAGTAACGATGATGCCCGCGTCGCCGTACGCGCCGAGGTTCTTCGACGGGAAGAACGAGAAGCAGCCGACCTCGGCCAACGAGCCGCTGCGCTGTCCGTGGTGCGTCGCGCCGATCGCCTGGGCCGCGTCCTCGATGATCGGAATGTTGTGTTCCCGCGCCGCTACGCGGATCGGATTCATGTCGGCACATTGCCCGTACAGGTGCACGACGATGATCGCCTTGGTGCGCGGGGACATCGCCGCGGCGAGCAGTTTGGGGTCGAAGTTGAACGTATCCGGCTCGATATCGACGAACACCGGCGTCGCCCCCAGCCGGACCACACAACCGGCCGTGGCGAAGAAGCTGAACGCGGGCACGATCACCTCGTCACCCGGCCCGATGCCCAGGGCCATCGCGGTGCACAGCAGGGCGTCGCTGCCGGAGGAGACGCCGATCGCATGCGTCGTGCCGCAAAGCTCGGCCACGCCCCGCTCGAACGCCGCCACCTCGGGACCGAGAATGAACCGCTGGCCGGTGAGCACACCGTCAATCGCGGCGCGTACCTCGTCCTCGATCGCGGCGAACTGCGGGCGAAGATCGAGCAAGGGCACTTCCATACGCCGTCGAAGGGTACATGCTCAAAGGCGGCTTGCAAAGGCGCGCGGTTGCCGGTGTGCTGGTGCGAGATGTGCTGGTGCGAGATGTGCTGGTGCGAGATGTGCTGGTGCGAGATGTGCTGGTGCGAGATTCCTATCTCGCACCTCGTCACGGCAGGAATCCTTTCCTGCGTTGTGTGTTTTCCACGAATCGGTCTCGCGCCGAATGAATTCCCGCATAGGTGGGTACGAGAAAGGATTCTCGTAATGGATTCCCGCATAGGTGGGTACGAGAAAGGATTCTCGTACCAGCGGCGTTATCGTTCGAGGCGTGCGGTGGCCCAGGTGCTCGGGTCGATCCACCAATTCAGGTCGTCGCCGACGGTGAGAAACTGCTGGCCGAGTTCGGCGTCTTCCAGCATGTAGTAGAAACCGATCCGCGGATGCTCGGTCGGATCGAACCCGGGCAGACAGTCCGTAGGCAGTGTCGCTTCGAGGGTGTAGCCGTCATTTGCGATCACCGACGCCGCGGCAATCTGACCGGAGGGCACCGGCGGCGCCTGGGCCTGCGCCCGATGAATGCGTGCCGCGCCGGCGACGGGCTCCCGACCAAGTGGACCGCCGCCGGCCGGCAGCAGATAGAACTGCCGGCAATACGCGGTGGCGCGTTTGATGTT
>Ga0302046_10003916_pt1 | contig 13333 bp, 9 predicted proteins | sample RVTome_11_FD_200261 | JGI IMG/M metagenome (GOLD analysis project Ga0302046, IMG submission 200261) | Soil microbial communities from uranium-contaminated site in the Upper Colorado River Basin, Wyoming, United States - RVT147D111 (version 2) ...
CGCCGCCGGCGAAACACCCCATCGGGTGGGAATTCCGAGGGCGGCCGCCCCTCCCCTTCCGCGTAGGACGCGGCTTGATACGGTCCAGGGCTCGGGGCTATCCTGAGCCCAGGAAGATGATCGTCCTCTACAACCCGTTCAGCACCACCTCGAAGAAGCACCCGCTGCCGATGTCGCTCCTCGCCGTCGCCTCGACGCTCGAGGGCGAGCACGAGTGGACCCTGGTGGACGGCAACCTCGAGGCCGATCCCGTCGGGCGCATCGTCGAGCTCGGCCGCCGGCGGCGGCTGACCGCGGTGGCGGTGACGGTGATGCCGGGTCCGCAACTCGACCGCGCGGTGCCCGACGGCCGACGCCTCAAGGCGGCGCTGCCGGAGGTGCCGATCGTCTGGGGCGGCTACTTCCCTTCGCAGCACTGGGAGACCGCGCTCGCCGACGGCAGCGTCGACTTCTGCGTGCGCAGCCAGGGCGAGCGCACCTTCCCCGAGCTCCTGCGCGTCCTTGAGCGCGGCGGCGACCTCGGCGCGGTCGCCGGCCTCGCCTACCGCGACGGGGGCGAGGTGAAGCGCAACCCCGACCGGCCGCTGGCGCCGCTCGACGAGCTGCCCGACTGGCCCTACGAGAAGGTCCCGATGGACCGGTACTTCCACCGCCACTACCTGGGACGCCGGGTGGCCACACACCAGTCGTCGTACGGTTGCCCGTTCGCCTGTAACTTCTGCGCCATCGTCGACATCGTGCAGCGTCGCTGGGTGGCCCAGTCGCCGGCCCGGGTCGAGGGCGTCCTGCGTCTCCAGAAGGAGCGCTACGGCGCCGACGCCGTGCAGTTCCACGACATGGACTTCTTCATCCACGAGGGGCGCACGGCGGAGATCAGCGAGCGTATCGGGCGTCTCGGCCTGGCCTGGTGGGCCCTCGGCCGCGTCGACGAGCTGATGCGCTACCGGGACGCCACTTGGCGGAAGATGCAGGCGAGCGGCCTCAGGATGGTCTTCTGCGGCGCCGAGGCGGGCTCCCAGGAGGTGCTCGAGCGCATGAACAAGGGCGGCAAGGTCACGCCCGCGCTGACGCTCGAGCTGGTGAAGCGGATGCGCGAATACGGCGTGGTGCCGGAGCTCTCCTTCGTGCTCGGCAATCCCCCGGACCCGCGCGCCGACGTCGAGACGACCCTGGCGTTCATCCGCCGCCTGAAGGAGGTCAACCCGGCGACCGAGGTGATCCTCTATCTCTACACGCCGGTGCCCCACGAGGGCACGCTCTACGACGAGGCGCGCCAGCTCGGCTTCCGCTTTCCCGAAACGCTCGACGGCTGGGTGAGCGGCGACTGGCGAGCGTTCTCGCTGCGCCGCGACCCGCCCAACCCGTGGCTCGACCGGGGCCTGAAGCGGCGGGTGCGCGACTTCGAGCGGGTGCTCAACGCCTACTACCCGACGTCGACGGACACCCGCCTCAGGGGGCTGAAGCGCGGCGTCCTGCGTGCCCTCGGCGGCTGGCGCTACGCGACGCGCGTCTACGGCTGGCCGCTCGAGCTGCGGGCCTTCCACCGTCTGTTCCGCTACCAGCGGCCGGAGACGTCGGGCTTCTGAACGGCGTCAGCGGACGCGCTTTTGCAGGAGCTCGTGAGCCTGCTCGAGCGTCAACCGTTCGCCGAGGTCGAGGGCCTGCGGCTCGCTCCAGGTGAAGTCGAGGTTCGACTCCACGTACCACAGCTTCCGCGCCGCGGCATCCTGCCAGGCGGCCACCAAGTTGACGCCGTCGTCGGAGGTGAACAGCGTCAGCTCGGCGCCGCCGGAGTCGGGGAGAGGCCATTCGACCGCGGAACGGAGCTCGAGGACGTGGGACGTGGGAGCCGAATCGTCGTCCTCGAAAACGCCGCTGACGTCGATCTCGAGGATCGAGGAGCTCTTCGAATCGTCTCTTGTCGGCCGCGACTTGGCGGTGCGCGCTCCGGCGACCGCGGGGGAGAAGAGCGACTGGGTCAGCTCGAGCGCGTACGCGCGCAGGTCGTCGGCGAGCAGATCTGCCTGGTCCGCGGCATAGCTGCCGCCGGTGTCGAGCACCCGGTTCCTGACTCCCGCCGCGACGTAGTCGACGAGCGACAGGGTGAGACGCGAGCGTCCGCGGCCGCGGGCGCCGACGCCAACGATGGTGACGCCGAGCTGGTCGGCGAAGCTGGCGAGGTCCTCGGGATCGAAGCCCAACTGGAGGACGAGATCGTGGATCTCGTCGCTCAGGTAGACCATCTCCATGGGAACCAGACCGACCTCGAGCGTGGTCACCCGGCCGCCCGCCGTGGATCCGAACGTCAGGCTCACGGAGTCGCGATCGGCGTGAGGCCGAACCCGCAGGGTGTCGGGGAGCTGCGCGGTGGCCGCGGCGTTGGCGTCGCCGTCCAGGTGTCGGAAGGTGAAGGGCTCCTTCCAGCCGATGAAGCTGCCGTTGAGGAAGAGGATCGGCATGTAGCCGACCGTGAATTCCCCTTCCTCCACCCGCGGCCAGACGAGGTGGAGAGTCTGGCGCTCGAGGTCGAGAGCCTCGCCGTCGCCGGTCTCGAGGTGGAGGGCGTCGGTGGTCAGGGCCGGCCTGGGCACCACGCCTCCGGGATGGAAGTAGAGCTCCTCGACCGCGGACCAGCCGTCGCGGTCGAAACGGGCGAGGAAGATGCTCGTCTCGGTCTCGATCCGGCTGGCCCAGACGACGTTGAGCCGCTCGCCGAGCTTGCTGTAGAGCAGCCGTGGCGCGCTCTCGACCTCGAGCCCGAAGGTCGTCGGGACGATCTGGCGCTCGGTGTCGCTTCCCGGCCGGAGCACGTCCAGGACGAGGATGGGATGCTCGGCCCCGGCCGCCTGGCCGTCGGGGAAGAGCTCGCCATAGGTTCCGGCCTGCACGCTATAGACCTCTCCCAAGTTGCCGAGCACCGAGACAGAGAGGTCTTCCGCCGCGCCCCACGATGGGATCGACAGGAGCAGTCCGGTCACGCAAAACGCCGTATACCTGGTCATCGCTATGCCCACAGGTTGATGAAGGTGTTGGTGTCGTGGTCGAGGAGGAGATCGGGGAGGTATGGGTTGTCGGGGTAGAACTCCTCCTGGAGCCGCGCATAGTAGGTGTAGGCGGCCATCTCGTCGCCGTCGAGCTTTTCCGCCTCGCCAAGGAGATACAGGGCCTTCTTCACCAGAGAGTGGTCGCCGCAGCGCTCTCCGATCTCCATGCCGGCACGGCCGTGCAGGATGGCCAGACGGTATTTCCCGATCTCGAGATAGCCGAAGCAGAAGCTCAAGCGCAGGCGGCCGAGCGCCATTCCCCAGCCCATCCGCAGCCGCAGGTAGGTCCTGCGGACCGTGAAGAGCTTCTCGAAGCCTTCCGTATAGCGGCCGCTGGCGAGGTGGCAATAGCCCATGCCGGTGAGCACCGACAACCGCTCGTAAAGCTGCTCTTCAGTGAACAGCTCGAGGGCCTTCTCGAGGCTCAAGAGCGCGTCCTCGAAGTGGCTCTCGCGGATGAGCAGGTTGCCGAAATTGGTGTGGGTGCGGGCGAGATAGAAGTCCGACCCCGCCTTGGCGGCGTGGTCGAGCGCCAGTTGAGTGTAGAACCGGCTCTTCTCGAAGTCCTCGCGCAGCTCGTAGTAGTTCGAGATGCTGTACGCCGCGAGGTGCCGGATGGTCGCGTCGCTGCTTCGCATGAGGATCTTCTGCAACTCCCGGATGACGGAGTCGCCGTGCCCCTGATGGAGCCGGATGGCGAGCTGGCTGCAGGAGACGAAGTCGACGTCGGTCGGGCTACCGTGGCGCTCGGCCCAACGATGGGCCTCGTCGCAGATTACCAGGGCTTGCTCGAGCTCTCCGCGAACGACGGCGTGGCGGACCGTGTCGCGCAGGCCCAGGAAGTACTCTCGATCCGTGGTGCAGCACATAGGGTCGTTATCCACCTTGTTACGAGTTCCAGGACTAGTATCCTGCGACAGCATTCGACTTGTCAAGCCCCCTCGCTCAAAACTTCGCGGCTCTTCGGAGGCGGCCCGGCCCGGTGTGCCGCACCACATACGGAAAAGAGGCGATCCTGCCGGGGCGAGGCCCCCGCTCAACCTACGCCGACGAGGGCCGGACCGGTTCCGGCTCGTAGCTGGGTCTTGACGGTCATGGTGTCACCTCCTGGGTCAGGGTCCCCGGTCGGGCGGATTCGAGGGTCCTTGCCTGCGCTATCAAGGGGCCAGGCTCGGTGTGGGCGTGTGCCGTCGTCATTGCTTGGAAGCCGGGGACGTTGCTCCTCCGTTGATGAGCGCGACGGCGTATCGCCTGGTAACATAGACTGCGATGCCATACTCTGTCAAGCCTCGGATCGAGGAAAGTCGGGGATAGTCCCCTGGCGCCGCCGCGCGATAGCATGGGTACCGAGAGGAAGGCTTCCAGTGACGTCAGGTCCGACCCAGCTCGCCGCAGCCGCCCTCGACCGCCTGCGCGAAGCCGCGACGCTGCTCCTGTGGCGCTACGGTGCCGTGCAGGTGCGGCCCGACGACCCCTTCCACCTCGCCTCGGGCAACGCCAGCCCGCTCTACGTGAACTGTCGGCGGACGATCTCCGAGCCCGCCTTCATGGCCGTCTTCGTGGCCGCCGCGCGCCTGATCTGGGAGCGCGCCGTCATCGACGCCGACGCCGTCGCCGGCGGCGAGACGGCGGGCGTCCCCTACGCCGCCTACCTGGCCGCGGCCCTGTCGCGTCCCCTCGTCTACGTGCGCAAGAAGCCCAAGGGCTACGGCACCGGCGCGCGCCTGGAGGGCCACCTCGAGCCCGGCTCGCGGGTGCTCCTGGTGGAGGACCTGATCACCGACGGCGGCAGCAAGCTCGGTTTCCTCGACGCCCTCGCCGAGGCCGGCGCCACGGTGCGTCACGCCCTGGTGCTCTTCGACCGCCAGCAGGGCGGCGAGGCCACGCTCGCCGCGCGCGGCGTGGAGCTGCTCTCGGTCACCGACCTCGAGACCACGCTGCGCGCCGGCGAGGAGGCCGGGCTCCTGACGGCGGAGGCGCGCCGCTCGGTGGACGCCTACCTGCGCGATCCCGCCGCCTGGCACGGCGAGCGGGGGCTCGCTTTCGTGAGCTGATGACCGTCGCCGTCGTCGCCGAGAAGCCCGCGGTGGCCCGCGACCTCGCCCGGGTGCTCGGGGCGACCAGGCGCGGCGACGGTTTCCTTTACGGCAACGGCTACGCCGTGACCTGGGCGATCGGCCACCTGGTGGCGCTCGCCGAGCCGCACGAGATCGACCCGGCGTGGAAGCGCTGGCGCCGCGAGGCTCTGCCGATGCTGCCGCGACGCTGGCCGCTGAAGGTGCTCGACGCCACCCGCGACCAGTTCGCGGTGGTGCAGAAGATCCTGCGCTCCGACAAGGTCGCGGAGGTGGTCTGCGCCACCGACGCCGGCCGCGAGGGCGAGCTCATCTTCCGCTACGTCTACGAGGCCGCGGGCTGCCGCAAGCCGGTGAGGCGGCTGTGGCTCTCCTCGCTCACCGCCGACGCCATCCGCCAGGGCCTGGCGCGGCTGCGCCCCGGCCGCGAGCTCGACCCGCTGGCCGACGCCGCCCGCGGACGCAGCCGCGCCGACTGGCTGGTGGGCATGAACCTCTCGCGTGCCTGCACCCTGGCCTACGGCGGCGGCGACGAGGTGCTCTCGGTCGGCCGCGTGCAGACGCCGACCCTGGCCCTGGTCGTCGAGCGCGAGCTCGAGATCCGCGCTTTCGTGCCCGAGGACTATCTCGAGGTGTGGGCCACGTTCGGGCCGGAGGGGGGTGAGGGATCCGCGACTTACCGCGGAGTCTACTACCAGGGCGAGAAGCCCACCGCCGAGGCGCGCCGGCTGCCGGCCGGCGGCGAGGAGGCCGGGCGCGTGGTGGAGCGCGCCCGCCGCGGATGCGCCGCCGTGGAGGACGTGCGCGCCGAGCGCCGCCGCCTGCCGCCGCCGCTGCTCTACGACCTGACCGAGCTTCAGCGCCACGCCAATCGCCTCTGGGGCTGGTCCGCGCGCAAGACGCTGGCGGTGGCGCAGAAGCTCTACGAGCAGCGCAAGCTGCTCTCCTATCCGCGCACCGACAGCCGCCACCTCACCGCGGACGTCGCGGCCACGCTCGGCGAGGTGGTGCGGGCGATCGCCGAGCCCTACCGCGACCGGCTCGCTCCCGGCACCGGCAGCCGTCCCCTCGGCCGCCGTTTCGTCGACGACGCCAGGGTGGGCGACCACCACGCCATCCTCCCCACCACCGTGACCGCTGCCGGCCACAGCCTCGACGACGACGAACGCAGGCTCTACGACCTGGTCTGCCGCCGCCTGCTCATGGCCTGGCACGACGAGCACGTGTTCATGGTGACCACGGTGACGACCGCGATCAGGACGCCGGCGGGCGACGGCGAGATCGTCGACCGTTATTCCAGCCGCGGCACGATGGTGGAGCAGGAGGGGTGGAAGGTGCTCGACCTCGGCGGCGGCAAGCAGAAAGCCAGGACGAAGGAGGCGGACGACGAGGAGCAGACGCTGCCGCCCGGCCTCGCCGCGGGCGGGCCGCTGGCGGTGCTCGACGCGGCGGCCGCGGCGAAGAGGACGCGGCCGCCGCGCCGCTACACCGAGGCGACGCTGCTGACCGCCATGGAGACCGCCGGCCGCACCCTCGACGACAAGGCGCTCGCCGCGGCCATGAGGGACTCGGGCCTGGGCACGCCGGCGACCCGCGCCGAGATCATCGAGACGCTGCTGCGCCGCGACTACATGACGCGCCAGCAGAAGACGCTCGCCGCCACCGACAAGGGCGTCCGGCTGGTCGCCGCCGTCCACCCCCACGTCAGGAGCCCGGCGATGACCGGCGAGTGGGAGGCGAAGCTCCGGCGCATCGAGCGCGGCCAGGGCGACCTGGCCGGGTTCATGGAGGGGATCGAGGCGTTCGTGCGCGAGGTGGTGGGGGAGACGCTGGCGAAGGCACCCTCACCCCCGGCCCCTCTCCCAGGGGGAGAGGGGAGCAGGATCGATCGCGATCGTCTCCCCCCTCTCCTCCTGGGAGAGGGGGGTAGGGGGGGTGAGGGTTCCCCCGCCCTCGACCGCCGCCCCGTGCCCCCCGAGAAGCTCGGCGAGCTGCTCGCGAGCGTCTTCGGCTTCGCCGGCTTCCGCCCCTACCAGGAGCCGGTGTGCCGGGCGGTGACCGGCGGCGACGACGTGCTGCTGGTGATGCCCACGGGGGCGGGCAAGTCGCTGTGCTACCAGCTTCCGGGCCTCGCGCGCGCCGGCACCACGCTCGTCGTCTCGCCCCTGATCGCGCTGATGGAAGACCAGGTGGCCAAGCTCCGGCAGGTCGGGCTGCGCGCCGAGCGCATCCACTCCGGGCGCGGGCGGGCAGCGTCGCGCCAGGTCTCGGCCGACTACCTGGCCGGGCGCCTCGACTACCTCTTCATCGCGCCCGAGCGCCTGAGCGTCCCCGGCTTCCCCGAGATGCTCGCCAGGCGCCCGCCGGTGCTGATCGCGATCGACGAGGCCCATTGCATCTCCCAGTGGGGCCACGACTTTCGCCCCGACTACCGGCTCCTGGGAGAGCGGCTGCCGATGTTCCGCCCGGCGCCGGTGGTCGCGCTCACCGCCACCGCCACCCCCGTGGTGCAGAACGACGTGGTGAGCCAGCTCGGCCTCGCCGGCGCCCGGCGCTTCATCCACGGCTTCCGCCGCGAGAACATCGCCGTGGAGGTGGTGGAGATGCGCCCGGCCCTGCGCCGCGCCGCCGTGCGGCGCCTGCTCGCCGATCCGGCGCAGCGGCCGGCGATCGTCTACGCGCCGTCGCGCAAGGAGGCCGACGCCCTGGGCGACGAGCTCGCCTTCGACCTGCCGGCTGCGGCCTACCACGCGGGCATGGCGGCACACGAGCGCGACCGGGTGCAGGCGGCGTTCCTCGGCGGCGAGCTGGCGGTGATCGTGGCCACCATCGCCTTCGGCATGGGCGTCGACAAGAGCGACGTGCGCACGGTGGTCCACACGGGCCTGCCGGGCTCGGTCGAGGGCTACTACCAGGAGATCGGCCGCGCCGGCCGCGACGGCCGGCCCTCACGCGCCGTGCTCCTCTACTCCTGGGCCGACCGCCGCACCCACGAGTACTTCCACCACCGCGACTACCCGGAGGCCGAAGTGCTCCAGGAGATCGCGCGGCGGCTGACGGCGGAGTGGCGGCACAAGGACGAGGTCCTCTCGCCGCTCGCCGCGGACTTCGAGCCGGACCTGCTGGAGCGGGCGCTCGAGAAGCTGTGGATCCACCGCGGCGCCGACGTCGACGCCGAGGAGCGGGTCCGCCGGGGCGAGGCCGGCGACTGGCGCGACGCCTACCTGGTGCAGCGCGAGCACAGGCTCTCGCAGCTCGAGGAGATCATGCGCTTCGCGGCCGGCCGCGGCTGCCGCATGCTGCAGCTTGTCGAGCACTTCGGCGACCGCGAGGACTCGGGCGAGCCCTGCGGCCACTGCGACCTGTGCGCCCCGGCCGCTTGCCTGGTGCGCCGCTTCCGGGCGCCCTCGACGGCCGAGCGCGCCGCCGCGGCGCGGGTGATCGCGGCGCTGCGGGATTGGGACGGCCAGGGCACCGGCAAGCTCTACAAGAGCGCCTGCCCCGGCGCCGAGCTCGACCGCGGCGGTTTCGAGCACGTGCTCGAAGGCCTCGTACGCGCCGGGCTCGTGCGTCTGGCCGACGACGCCTTCGAAAAAGACGGCCGCACGATCCGCTTCCAGCGCGCCCACCTGACCTCCGAAGGCTTGCGCGTCGACGGGTCGGCGGTGGCGATCGAGCTCACCGCCGAGCCCGCGGGATCCCCCGAGGCCGGCCCGAAGACGAAGGCCGCCAAGAAGGGGAAGACGAAGGCCGCCTCAACCCGGCGCTCCAAGAAGCCCGCTGCCAAGGCGCCTGCGGCCAGGCCCGCCGCGGCCGCCCCGAGCGGCCCGGTGGAGGCGCTCAAGGCGTGGCGCCTGGCGGAGGCGCGACGCCGCCGCATCCCCGCCTTCCGGGTGATGCCGGACCGCACGATCGAGGCGTTGGCGGCGGCGCGTCCGGCCGACGAGGGCGCCCTGCTCCGGGTCCCGGGCATCGGCCCGGCGCTCGCCCGCAAGTACGGCAAGAAGCTCCTCGAGCTCCTCGCCTCCAAGCGGCCGATGTAGGGGCGCAAGGCTTTGCGCCCTCCGGACGGCCCCGTCGGGGCGGGGCGCACGCCGTGCGCCCCTACTCCCCCGGTCCCTCCTCCGCCTCCTTGACCTGATCCTGCTCGCGAAAGACCTTGCGCAGCCGCTCGGACACCGTGGGCTTGCCGAGCAGCTCCGTCACCCGGCACGCCTGCTCGTACATCGAGGCGAGCTGCCAGGGCTTGGGCTCGTATTCGAGGGCTTTCTTGTAGCCGGCGACCGCCTCGTCGTCGTGGCCGAGGTAGAGGTTGGCCTCGCCCTCGGTGGCGAAGCGCCACAGGTCTTCCTCGGCGGCAGCGCAGTGCCCGAGGGCGTGCCTGGCGTACTCCTTCGCCTTCTCCTTGTCCTTCTTGTAGGCGAGCTCCATGAAGGCCACGTTGATGGCGTGGTAGAAGCCCTGCGCCGCGTCCTTCTTCTTCTTGGCCTCGGCGTAGGCGCCCATGTAGAGGCGCAGGGCCTCCTCGGCGTCGTCGCGCTTGCGCTCGGCCAGCCAGCGGCGCTTGAGCCGCCCGCCCAGGGTGCCCATCTGGTCGGTGGTGTTGCGGCCGGATTCCTTGAGCAGGGCGATGGCGTCGTCGTCGCGGCCCACGGAGCTGAGGGCCAGCGCCAGGGTCACCAGGGTGGCGTCGTCGAGCTCGGCGCGGTGCGGCCACAGCTCGTCAATGGCGCGCTGGAACTCGCGCGACTGCACCGCCACCCGGGCGCTGTTCCAGGGGCCGGCCGGGGCCGCGGCGTTGGTCAGGTGCTTGATCAGCACCTGCACCTCGAGGTCCTTGGCGCCCTTGGCGTTCACGATCGTCAGGTGGTCGCCGGGGATGATGGCGCGGTAACGCTCCGGAAACGGCTCGATCGACGAGGTCGACGGCACCAGCTCGTCCTGGTCGCCGGCCACCGTCAGGAAACTGAACGTCGGCTTCTCGCCGATGTCCTGGCCCCACCGCCGCCGCAGGTCGAGAATGAACGGGCTGCCGGCCGCCATGTCGCGGATCTGCCGCTTCCAGACCTTGATCAGGTTGGCCTTCACGAGCCCGTTGCTCGGGGTGCCGTAGAGGGTCAGGTAGGCCACGCGCCGGCGCAGGTCCTCGCTGTCGACCAGGGCCCGCTGCACCACCAGGCCGCCCATGCTGTGGGCCACCAGGGCGATCGCGTCGTAGCGGTCGAGCGGCTCGTTCTTGCACACCGTGTCGAGCAACAGGGCCAGCCGGTCGATCGGCGGCGAGGCCTTCCACAGGCCGGCGACGTCGATCCAGAGATTGGTGGCGTAGCCGATCGAGAAGACGTCCCAGTGCGCGAGCTGGGGCTCCTCGGTCACCAGCCGCGGGAAGTCGCCCCAGGTGTTCTCGGCGTTCAGGTAGAAGCCGTGGATGAAGACGATGGCGGCGCTCTGGTCCTCGTCGCGGTAGGTGAAGAGCCCCGGCCGCTCCATGGTGGGCCCGGCGTCGGCCGCGGCCTCCCGGCCGGAGAGCTGCAGCGAGGCCTGGTTCAGGCCGTCGATCAGGGCACGCGGGAACACCGCCGACGCCTCGAGCAGGCTGGTGATCGGCTGCGACGCGCTGCCGCGGAGCGACTCGGGCAGCCATCGCAGGGGATAGAAGGGCAAGGTGATGCTGTAGCGCGTGAGGGTGGCGAGCGACTGGGTCAGGATGCCCATCAGACCCGACTCGCCCGACGATCGCTGTTCAGTCATCCGGAACCTCCACGGACAGGGCGCGTTTTCCTACGATTGTAGGTGGTGCAGGAAAGTTGTCAATAGTCCTCGCGCGGGCCATTTTTGACCGCTGGAAACCTAGATCTTTTCCAGGCCGCGGGTCCATCCGGATCCGGTCCGCCGCGGGATCCTCACACGCGCGAGCTTCCTGTGCTAGCTTAGGGCGCCAATGAAGAACCTCGACCGAGAGGACGTCACGCGCAAGGTGCAGGAGATCCTCGCCGAGGTGCTGAACCTGGCGGAGGGACGGCCTGACCCGGACGCCCGCCTGATCGAGGACCTGGGAGCCGAATCCGTCGACATGCTCTCGCTCCTGCTCGAGTTCGAGGAGGCCTTCGACAGCGAGATCCCCGACGAGGACCTGCCGCAGTTCGTGACCGTCCGCTCGATCGTCGACTACGTCCTGAAGAGCCGGACCGGGACGGCGAGGCAGGCCTGAGCCGGACCCTCCCGGACGGACGAGAAGGAGACCAGGGTTGAGCCGCGAACGCCGCGTGGTGGTCACCGGCCTGGGAGTCGTCAGCAGCCTCGGCAACCGCGTGGAGCCGTTCTGGCGCGCCTGCCTGGAAGGCCGGACGGTGGTGGAGCCCATCCCCCGCGCCTGGACGCGCTACGCGCCGCTCAAGTCGTCGCTGTGGTCGCCGCTCGGCGACTGGGACCGCCCGACGCCGCTGATGACCCGGGTCGAGCGCAAGCAGATGGACCCCTCCTCGCAAATGGCGCTGCTGGCCGCCGAGGAGGCCCTCGAAGCCGCCGGCCTCGAGACCGAGCTCGCCGACCGCAAGCGCAACCGCCACCGCATCGCGGCCTGCGACGGCGAGCGCGCCGGGGTGTTCATCGGCACCGGCGTCGGCGGCATCCACACGCTCCTCGCGAGCGCCAGCTTCACCTTCCTGAGCGAGGCCAAGAAACGCCTGGCCGAGGTCGCGGCCTCGCTGCGTGGCGCCGCGGAAGCGGGGGACGCCGCGGACGAGGCCGCGGCGCAGCTCGAGCAGGTACGTTCCATGCTGCCGACGCCGCCGGTCTTCAACACCTTCTCCGTCTCGATGACCATGCCCAACGCCGTCTCGGCCCAGCTTGCCCTCAAGTTCGGCGTCAAGGGCCCCACCCCCACCTTCACCTGCGCCTGCGCCTCGGGCACCACCGCCCTGGGCCAGGCCCTCCGGGCCGTCCGCGAGGGGGCGTGCGACCTGGCGCTGGCGGGCGGCGCCGAGTACCTCAGCGACGAGTACGGGAGCTGCTTCCGCGGCTTCGACGCCGTGGGCGCCCTGGTGCGTCCGGCCGCACCGATGCCGCGCGAGGCGGTCAACCGTCCCTTCGACGACGACCGCACCGGCTTCCTCTTCGCCGAGGGCGGCGCCGCCGTGCTGGCGCTCGAGGACCTCGAGCGGGCGCGGGCGCGCGGCGCGCCGCTGCTGGCCGAGGTCCGCGGCTACGGCGAGACCTGCGACGCCTACAGCGCCATGGTGATGGACCCCGAGGGCCGCCAGATCGTTCGCGCCCTCGAGCTCTGCCTCGCCGATGCCGGCGTCGACGCGGGCGACGTCGATTATCTGAACGCCCACGGCACGGGCACGCCCGCCAACGACCCCATCGAGTGCCGGGCCGTGCGCGAGCTCTTCGGGCGCCGGGTGCGCGTCAACAGCACCAAGTCGCTGCTCGGCCACACCTTGGGGGCGAGCGGCGCGATCGAGGCCGTGGTCACGGTGCTGAGCCTGCGCGACGGCCGCACCCATCCCTCGAAGAACGTCGAGCGGCCGATCGCCGACCTCGCCTTCGTCACCCGCCCCGAGCCGTTCCCGATCCGTCACGCGGTCTCGCAGTCCTTCGCCTTCGGGGGCCAGAACGCGGCGGTGGCGTTCTCGCAGGTCGGAGCGTAGGCGCGCGTAGGACCTGTCGGACATGTCCGACCCGTCCGACTTGTCAGACGCTCACCCCTTGATCACCCCGAGCGGACGCAGTTGCGCCACCTTGCGGCACAACCCCGCCGCGGCCACCACGCGCTCTTCGAGCTCCTCGATCAACCGGCGGCCGCCGCCATCGCCGCCAGGTAGGTGCGGCCTTCCGGCGAGCGCAGCGGGGCGCAGCAGAGCTGGCGGTCCGGCAGCCTGATCGGCGTCGAGGAGGTAGACGCGCTCCTCGAGCCACTCGATGAGCAGCAACTCGCGGTCCTCCGCCGTCACCCGCACCTGACGCGAGACGCTCGAAGCCCATAGGGACGTCCTCTTCCCGATCATAGCGCGGTGGGTGGCGCCTCCGGCGTCGAAGCGCACCTGAGCGGTCCGACCGACCCTTCATCACGCCGCCAAGCCACGGCCGGAGCCAGGTGCCGACGCTCTCCCGATGGACAGGGTGCCCGCTACTCCCCCACTCCCGGGTCGAGCTCGATGACGCCCTTGCGCAGGGCGTACTTGATGACCTCCGACCGCGAGTGGAGCTGGA
>Ga0302046_10003918_pt1 | contig 13331 bp, 11 predicted proteins | sample RVTome_11_FD_200261 | JGI IMG/M metagenome (GOLD analysis project Ga0302046, IMG submission 200261) | Soil microbial communities from uranium-contaminated site in the Upper Colorado River Basin, Wyoming, United States - RVT147D111 (version 2) ...
ACTTGATCCGCGCACCCACGAAAAGCCGGATGTGGATGGGCAGGCTCTGCTGTCTCAATTCGCCACACTGTGCTTCAACGCCAACAGATCTGCGGCCGTTGAGCCGATTGCCGCGATCTAAACCGGACAGCAGCGGGTCAAGTCCGAGAGAGACGGTAACTTATTAATTTCAAAACGTAAATCGTCATTGCCGGACTTGATTCGACAATCCATGGACGGGTGCTGCGCCGCGCCCGCCGTCTCAGTCGTACCGTCGCGCGTCCTCGATCACCTTGCCGTCGTTCGGCAGGCCGTACGGGGTCGTGAAGACCACTGCGCCGCGCAGCTTGCATTCGCTCTGCAGGCTCGCGGTGATGGCGGCGGCGAGCGTCTCGCTGCCGGAGCCCTCGACGGCGCAGCGGAGCGTCATCGCGTCCCGGCCGGCCTCGCCGGTGACGACGAGACGGGCCTTGAGGATCTCCGGGTGGCGGGCGGCGACGCGGGCGACCTGCTCCGGATGGACGAACATGCCGCGCACCTTGGTCGTCTGGTCGGCGCGGCCCATCCAGCCCTTGATGCGGGGCGCCGTGCGCCCGCAGGGGCTCAGGCCCGGCAGGATCGCCGACAGGTCGCCGGTGGCGAAGCGGATCAGCGGGTAGTCCGGGTTCAGCGTCGTCGCCACCACCTCGCCGACCTCGCCGTCCGGCACCGGGTCGCCGGTGCCGGGGCGGACGATCTCGACGATGACGCCCTCGTCGCAGATCATGCCCTCCATCGCCTCGGACTCGTAGGCGACGAGACCGAGATCGGCGGTGCCGTAGCATTGCAGCACCCGCACCCCGCGCCCGGCGTATTCGGCGCGGAGCGCGGGGAACAGCGCGCCGCCGGAGACCACCGCCTTCCGGCAGCTCGAAAGGTCGAGCTTCAGCTCGGCCCCCTTGTCGAGGATCGTCTTGAGGAAATCCGGCGTGCCCACATACGCATCCGCGCGGAAGCGCGCCATCGCGCGGGCCTGGTCCTCGCTGTTGCCGGTGCCGCCGGGAAAGACGGCGCAGCCGAGCGCGCGGGCGCCGGCGTCGAACATCAGACCGGCCGGCGTGAAATGGTAGGAGAAGCAGTTGTGCACGATGTCGCCCTTGCGGAATCCGCCGGCATGCAGCGCGCGGGCGAGGCGCCACCAGTCGGCGCCGGCGCCTTCCGGGTCGGCGATCGGTCCGGGCGAAAGGTAGAGATGCGCCATCGCCCCGGCCGGCACTGCCGCCAGCCCGCCGAAGGGAGGCTGCATCGCCTGCAGCTCGATGAGCTGCGACTTGCGGGTCAGCGGCAGCCGCGCCAGCGCGGTCCGGCCGGTCACTGTAGCCGGGTCGGTATCGGCCAGGATCATCGCGAAGGCGGGGGCCTGCGTCTTGGCCCGGGCGACCTGCGCCGGCAGGGCGGCGGCCAGCGCCGCGTCGCGCGCCGCGACGTCGCGGGTCTCCAGCGCGTCGAAAAACGCAGTCATGCGAGCCAGCGCTTGCGGCGCTTGTAGTGCTTCACGTTCCGGTAGCTGCGCCGCCGGCCCGACGACATGCCGAGATAGAATTCCTTGACGTCGGCGTTTTCGCGCAGTGCCGCTGCGTCGCCGTCGAGCACCACCCGGCCGTTCTCGAGAATATAGCCGTGGTGGGCGAAGCGCAGCGCCATGTTGGTGTTCTGCTCGGCCAGCAGGAAGGTGACGCCTTCCTTCGCATTGAGGTCGGCGACGATCTCGAAGATCTCCTCGACCAATTGCGGCGCCAGGCCCATCGACGGCTCGTCGAGCAGGATCAGCTTCGGCTTCGCCATCAGCGCGCGGCCGATCGCTGTCATCTGCTGCTCGCCGCCCGACGTGTAGCCGGCCTGGCTGCGCGACCGCTCCTTGAGCCGCGGGAAGTAGCTATAGACCCGCTCCAGGTCCGCGCGCACCGCGGCCGCGCCGTCGCGGCGCGTGTAGGCGCCGGTCAGCAGGTTCTCCTCGACGGTAAGATGCTCGAAGCAGCGCCGGCCCTCCATGACCTGGACGATGCCGCGCTTGACCAGCTCGTTCGGGCTCAGCCGGTCGACCCGCTCGCCGAGATAGACGATGCCGCCCTTGGTGACCTCGCCGCGCTCGGCGCGCAGCAGGTTGGATACCGCCTTCAGCGTCGTCGTCTTGCCCGCGCCGTTCGCCCCGAGCAGGGCGACGATGCCCCGCTCGGGCACTTCGAACGACACGCCCTTCAGCACGAGGATCACGTGGTTGTAGATCACCTCGATGCTGTTGACGGCGAGGAGGGGAGCACCGGTTGCGCCTTGTCCGTTCGCGCTCACGGGGCTCTCCTCTGTTCGCGTTTGGGCAAAAACCCTCTCCGCCGGAGGGGCGGAGAGGGTGGCGCACGCAGTGCGCCGGGCCTTCGCCGCGCCGAAGCGGCTTCGGCCGCGCAGGCGGGTGAGGTGGGGACGCGATGCTGTAGCCGTGTAAGTCGTTTGTGGAATGGCCGTTTTTCGGAATCCTGGATAGCTGTTGCTACCCCGTTGTCACTATGCCGGAAAATCCCCCACCTCACCCTGCCCTCTCCGCCCCCAGGGGCGGAGAGGGTGTTTTCGGTTAGCATGCACCCAAATGCGATTCCTCTCCGCAGCAAGGGGGGAGGGAAATTGCTCTTTGCGTCGGTCCGCCGCAACATCAGCTGCACTTACGCGGCGTGATGTTGTTTTCCTTGGCGTAGTCCGCCGCCGCCTTCTCGACCAGCGGCCGCACGATGTCGCGCATCGGCGGGATCCAGTCCGAGACCATCTTCCAGTTCTCGCCGTCCCATTGCTGGAAGATCACCGGGCCGCTGCCCTCGTGGTCCTCGCAGGTGATCTTATGTGGCTGCGCGAACTCCTTGAGGCCGAGCTGGGACAGCCGCTCGGTCGTCAGGTTCAGGTTCTCGAGGCCCCAGCGCACCTGCTCGCCTGTCATCGGCTTGTTGCCGAATTTGGTCATGGCGGTGCGGATGGCTTCCGTCGTGTAGACGGCGTTCATGACGCCGCGGTTGTACAGCACCTCGCCGAAGTTGTTCTCCTTCGCCTTGGCCTTGTCGCCGCCGTAGAGATGCTTGAGGATCTCCGCATGGACGGCGAAGTTCGGGCCCGCGCCGTGGAAGGTCGCCGACTTGTAGCCCTTGGCGTCCGCGCCGGCCGGCACCGTGTCGGACTCCGTGCCCGACCACCAGTTGCCGACGAAGCGGTCCATCGGGAACTTGATCGCGGCGGCTTCCTTGATGGCCACCGAGTTCATCACTCCCCAGCCCGACATGAAGATCCAGTCCGGCTTGTAGCGGCGGATCTGCAGCCAGGTCGCCTTCTGCTCCTGGCCCGGATGGTCGACCGCCAGCAGCTTCAGGTCATAGCCGTATTTCTGCGCCAGAAGCTCGAGCGTCGGGTTGGCTTCCTTGCCGTAGGCGCTGTTGTGATAGACATGGGCGATCTTCTTGCCCTTGAGCTTGTCCATGCCGCCTTCCGAGCCGGCGACATACTTGATGAAGGCGGTCGCCTGGCTCCAGTAGCTGGTCGGCGCCGTGAACGCCCATTCGAACACCCGGCCGTCGCCCGCCGCCGTCTGGCCGTAGCCCATCGAATGGATCGGGATCTTGTCGACCGGCGCCTTGGGGATGAGCTGGTAGGTGATGCCCGTACTGTAGGGATTGATCAGCGCCGCGCCGCTCGTGCCCTTGTTCTTCAGCTTCTCGTAGCACTCGACGCCGAGCTTGGTGTTGTACTGGGTCTCGCACTCCTCGAACGCCGCCTTGACGCCGTTGATGCCGCCGTCGCGCTTGTTGAGGAGCGTGTAGTAGTCGCGGAAGCCGTTGGCGACGGGGGTGCCGCTCGGCGCGTAGGGCCCGGTGCGGTAGACCAGCATCGGGATGAACTGCTCGGCGGCCTGCAGCCGCGGCGCAGCCGGCAGGCTGAGCGCGACTGCCGCACCCAGGGTCGCCAGTACCAATATGCGTGGTTTCATCTGTTTCCTCCTGTTGCCGATATCAGGCCGGGCTCGTTTGTCCCGGCGTCTTTTTTGTCGTGGGCGAAAGATCGTGCTGTCCCTCGTTGACTCCGTTTTGCGCCTAGAGCAACCTGCGTCCTTACGGACGCAGATAAGTTGCTCTAACTTACTAAGATAGATCAATTTACCTCCGATCAGGTGATTCCACCTGATCGGAGATTGATCTAGTAGGGGAACGGCCAGCGCCGCAACTTCTCCTTGGTGATCTGCCAGAGGCGCGCCAATCCGTTCGGCTCGACGATCAGGAAGACGACGATCAGCGAGCCGAAGATCATGAACTCGAAATGCTTCTGCAGGTCGGCGCGCATGCCGAGCCCGACCAGCTGCGGCGCGTTGGTCAGGAACACCGGCAGCAGCGTGATGAACGCCGCGCCGAGGATCGAGCCGAGAATGCTGCCGAGACCGCCGATGATGATCATGAACAGCACGCTGAACGACAGCAGGATATCGAAGGCCTCGGTCTCGGCGCTGCCGAGATAGCAGAAGATGTAGAGCGCGCCCGCGACGCCGCAGTAGAAGGAGCTGATGGCGAAGGCGATCAGCTTGTTCGGCAGCATACGGATGCCGATGATCTCGGCGGCGATGTCCATGTCGCGGATCGCCATCCACTGCCGGCCGATGCGGCCGCGGACGAGATTTTTCGCCACCAGCGCGAAGACCGTGACGAAGGCGAGCACCACGAGGTAGCGCACCTCCGCCGTCGCGTGCGGCCCGGTGACCTCGATGCCGAGGACGGTGCGCGGCGGCGCGGTGATCGTGCCCGACGGCGCGTAGTTGTAAAACCACGCCACCTTGTTGAAGAGCCACAGGATGAAGAACTGCGCGGCCAGCGTGGCTACGGCGAGGTAGAAGCCCTTGATGCGCAGGCTCGGCAGCCCGAACATGATGCCGACCGCGGCGGCGATCAGCCCGGACAGCAGGAACACCGCGATGATGTTGAGCTCCGGGAAGGCGGTGGTGATCTTGTAGGTCGCGTAGGCGCCGACCGCCATGAAGGCGCCGGTGCCGAGCGAGAGCAGTCCCGCATATCCGGTCAGCAGGTTGAGCCCGATGGCCGCCAGCGACAGGATGAGGAACGGGATCAGGACGGCCTGGTAGAGATAGTCCTCGCGGCCCTTCATCAGCAGCGGCACGCCGACATAGGCGACGATCAGCACGGCGGCGACGAACCAGCGGTCCTGTCGGATCGGGAAGATCGCCTGGTCGGCGGCGTAGCTCGTCTTGAATTGTCCGGCTTCGCGATAGAGCATGGTTTCTCTCCGCTACACCCGCTCGATGATGCGCTCGCCAAACAGCCCCTGCGGCCGGAACAGCAGGAACACCATGGCCAGCATATAGGCGAACCAGTTCTCGATCGCGCCGCCCAGCGCCGGCCCCCAGTAGATCTCGGCGATCTTCTCGCCGACGCCGATGATCAGACCGCCGATGATCGCGCCCGGCACCGAGGTGAAGCCGCCGAGGATCAGCACCGGCAGCGCCTTCAGCGCAATCAGCGACAGCGAGAACTGCACGCCGCTCTTCGCCCCCCACATGATACCGGTGACCAGGGCGACGACGCCGGCGACCGACCAGACCGTGATCCAGATCGTCTTCAGCGGGATTCCGACCGACAGCGCCGCCTGGTGGTCGTCCGCCACCGCGCGGAGCGCCCGCCCGATCGCCGTCTTCTGGAAGAACAGCGCGAGGCCGAAGACCATCACCGCGCCGGTCAGCGCGGCGATGATGTCGAAGCTGCTGAGCAGGATGCCGCCGAACTCGACGGGATTGTCCGGGATGCCGATGTTCAGCTCCTTGACGTTGCTGCCCCAGACCATCTCGCCGAAGCCTTCGAGGAAGAAGGCGAGGCCGATCGTCGCCATGAACAGGATGATGTCCGGCTGGTTGACGAGGTGGCGCAGCATCAGCCGCTCCACGGCGACGGCGAGCCCGACCATGACGACGATCGTGAGCCCGATCGCCAGCCACACCGGGACGCCGTGCTCCATCAGCCCAACCAGGGTCAGCGCCGCGAACAGCACCATGATGCCCTGGGCGTAGTTGAACACGCGCGACGCCTTGAAGATCAGCACGAAGCCGAGCGCGACGAGCGAATACATGACGCCGGTGAGTAGCCCGGTCAGCACGACCTCGGCGAAGAACACGGGCGACCCCCAGATCTCGGTGAAGGGCGTCAGGAGAAAGGGGGTGAGGGTGCCCATGCCGCGCCTTTCAGTCCTCGCGATGGGTGACGCCGAGATAGGCCTCGATCACCTGCGGGTCGGTCCGGACCTCGTCCGGCGGTCCGTCGGCGATCTTGACCCCGTAGTCGAGCACGACGACCCGGTCGGAGATGTCCATCACCACGCTCATGTCGTGCTCGATCAGGGCGATGGTCGTGCCGAGCTGCGCGTTCACGTCGAGGATGAAGCGGCACATGTCCTCCTTCTCCTCGGTGTTCATCCCGGCCATCGGCTCGTCGAGCAGCAGCAGGTCGGGCTCGGCGGCGAGCGCGCGGCCGAGCTCGACCCGCTTCTGCAGGCCGTAGGGCAGGCGGCCGACCGGCGTCTTGCGGATCGCCTGGATTTCCAGAAAGTCGATGATCTCCTCGACCTTGGCGCGGTGCTCGATCTCCTCGCGCCGCGCCGGGCCCCAGTACAGCGCCTGCCACAGGAAATTGCGCCGCATCATGGTGTTGCGCCCGGTCATGATGTTGTCGAGCGTGGTCATGCCGCGGAACAGCGCGATGTTCTGGAAGGTGCGGGCGATGCCGCTGCGCGCCGCCTGGTCCGGGCGCATCTCGCGGCGCGCCGTGCCCTTGTAGGTGATGGTGCCGGAATTGGGGTGGTAGAAGCCGTTGATGACATTGAGCATCGACGACTTGCCGGCGCCGTTCGGGCCGATGATCGCGCGGATCTCGCCCTCGCGGATGTCGAAGCTGACATGCGACAGCGCCTGCACGCCGCCGAAGCTGAGCGAGATGTCGTCGACCGCGAGCAGGACGTTGCCGGTCGCCCGCGGCGCCGGGATTTCGTCCGCCAGCGCGACAGCCGCGCTGGCTTGGGCGGTGGCGGCCGCCGTCATGCGGCCCTGCTATCGGAGAGGGTCGTCCACACCATCCCTCCGCACTCCCTGCGTTCTCCCTGGATTTAACAACGTATTGTTATTGCCCGCATGTATCGTTGTTTTTGCATGTCGGGACTCAGAACGGTAGAGGGGCCGCCGCGCAATTGCAAGGGGGAGGGGGAGGGAAGACTTTGTATACAACCGAGTGGGGATCGGATCATATACACAACTATTCCCTCGCCGCCGGAGGGGCGGAGAGGGAATAGGCAAGCACGCCTGCGGCTTCCTATTAGAAAATCTCACACCGTTGCGCGCGCGACGGCGTCCAGTCGTGCGCTGCGCGTTCGCGATCACCCGAGGAGGGGATATTTTTGGCCCGAGTAGCACGCAAATTCTCTGGCCGCATCGATCAGGGACGCTAGTGGAATTCCGTGAGCCTCCGCGAATTCCTTCTGGGCCTCTGGGGTTACGTCGGCGAAGAAGCTGGACATGTGTCCCGGCATCGCTTTCGCCGCCGCCGGGTCCTTCAGGCAGTGAACAAGCGCCGCTTCGTCCAGCGTCTCGCCGTACGGAGCGTTCACGGTGGCCAGCACAAGCGCAGTGATTTTGCTCGTCATCGTTCGGTTATACATCTTGCAGATGACCTTACGCTGCCTTGGCCGCCGCCGGCGCCTCATCCCGCACGTCTCGAATCCGCAGCTCGGCGGCGATGGTGCCGCGGCTGCCGTCCTCGAAGGTCACCTCGGTCTCCGCGTGGCATTGCGTCGCGCCGCCGTAGAGGGCATCGACCAGGCCGGCGTATTTGTCGGCCACGAAGCTGCGGCGGACCTTGCGGGTGCGGGTCAGCTCGCCGTCGTCGGCGTCGAGCTCCTTGTGCAGCACCAGGAAGCGGCGGATCTGCGAGCCGGCGAGCTGCGGCTCGCGGGCGAGGTCGCGGTTGACCTGGCGCACTTCGTCCTCGATCAGCCCGATCACCGCGTCGTGCCCGGCCAGCTCCAGGTAGCTGGCATAGGGGATGCCGCGGCGCTCCGCCCAGTCGCCGACCGCCTCGAGGTCGATGTTGACGAGGACGGTGACGAAGTCGCGGCCGTCGCCGAAGGCCACCGCTTCCCGGATATGGGGGAAGAACTTCAGCTTGTTCTCGATGTATTTCGGCGCGAACAGGGTGCCGTCGTTGAGTCGGCTCACGTCCTTCGCCCGGTCGATGATCTTGAGGTGGCCGTCCGGGTCGACGAAGCCGGCGTCGCCGGTCTTCACCCAGCCGTCGGGCGTCCGGCTCTCCGCCGTCGCCTCCGGGTTCTTGTAGTATTCGCGGAACACGCCGGGGCTGCGGAACAGCACCTCGCCGCTCTCCGCGATCCTGATCTCGACACCGGGCGCCGGCTTGCCGACGCTGTCGTCCTTGATCTCGCCGTCCGGCTGCATGGTGACGAAGACGCTGGCCTCGGTCATGCCGTAGAGCTGCTTCAGGTTGAGGCCGATGCTGCGGTAGAAGTTGAAGATGTCGGGCCCGATCGCTTCGCCGGCCGTGTAGGCGAGGCGGATGCGGCTCATGCCGAGGGTGTTGCGCAGCGGCCCGTAGACGAGAAAATCGCCGAGCGCGTACGGCATCCAGTCGACCAGCGCCACCGGCTGCCTATCGAGGATCGCCGCGCCCACCCGTTGCGCTAGCGCCATGAAATAATGGAACGCCTTCCGCTTGAGCGCCCCCGCGTCCTCCATGCGGATCATCACGGTGGTGATCAGGTTCTCGTAGATCCGCGGCGGTGCGAAGAAGTAGGTCGGGCCGATCTCGCGCACGTCGTTCAGCACCGTGTCGCCGGATTCCGGGCAGGCGACGCAGAAGCCGGTGACGTAGGACTGCGCGTAGGAGAAGACATGGTCGCCGACCCAGGCCATCGGCAGGTAGGCCAGCACTTCGTCCGCGGCGGTGAGCCGGTCGGCGCGTGCCGCGTTCAACGCGGTGGTCGCGACCGCGCCGTGCGTCAGCACGACGCCCTTCGGCCGCCCGGTGGTGCCGGAGGTGTAGAGCATGATCGACACGTCGTCCGCCTCGCCCATGGCGACCGCGGCCTCGTAGAAATCCGGATGGGCCGTGTCATAGGCCCGGCCGCGCTCGGCCACCGCGTCGAAGGAATGCAGGAAATCCTGCCGGTAGGTCCGCAGCCCGCGCGGGTCGTCGTAGATCACCGTCTCCAGCGCGGCGCAGCGCGGCATGATCTCGAGCAGCTTGTCGACCTGCTCCTGGTCCTCGGCGACCGCGAAGCGCGCTTCGGCATGGTCGAGCACGTAGCAGAGCTCGTCGGCGACCGCGTCCTGGTACATCGGCACCGGGATGGCGCCCATCGCCTGCGCGGCGGCGATCGCCCAGTAGAGCCGGGGCCGGTTGTCGCCGACGATCGCGACCTTGTCGCCGCGCCGGCAGCCGAGCGCCGCCAAGCCGCAGGCGAAGGCGCGCACGTCGGCCGCCACCTCGGCCCAGCTCCAGCTCTGCCAGATGCCGAGATTCTTTTCCCGTATCGCCGGCGCGGCGCCGCGCTGCCGGGCGTTGAACGCCAGCAGCTTCGGAAAGGTATCGTCGACGGCGAGGTCGGGCTCGAGCGCGCGGGCGTCGGCCATGTCCGTTGCTCCCTCTCGCGGTCGGATCATTGAGGCGCAAAACGCGCGGCGGGGCAAGGGGAGTGCCGCGAGCGCTCATGCTTCGACAGGCTCAGCATGAGGGAGACAGTTGTGCCGGGACGAAGACATCGACCTCATCCTGAGCCCGTCGAAGGATGAGTTGGCACCGTCCCTGAACGCTTACCCCAGCTTCTCCACCGTCACCTTCTCCCCCGCCCGCACCGGCGCGAGGGCGCGGACGTCGGTCAGGGCCTTGCCGAAGACGTTGCACGGGCTGGCGAGGCGGATCTCGCCGCCCTTCGAGATCGGCGTCGGGCCGAAACCGATGGCGATCGCGTCGCCGTCCGTCCAGAAGGCGATCTCGCCGGGCTCGACCACGGCGCGCGCGTCCGCCTCGCGCCGGGCGCTGACGGGGGTGGAAAAATAGACCTCCTCACCCCAGGTCATCGCCTGGGCGGCGAAGGGCAGGGCGTCGTGGATGGCGTCCGCCGTCGGCGTGTCCAGCAGCGCGACGTCGACGGCGATCTTGCCCACGGTGATCCGGATGCGGCGCATGGCACGGTTTTAGCGCGGATCGCCGTGGTGCGCGACCGCGAAAATCCGGCCCCCGACGCGGCCCCTTCACAAAGGCGCAGGAAAAGACCAGATTCCTCGTGTAAACGGGGTACGGGATCACGGTCGCCGGCGGAACTTGGTTCGCGGCGACCTTTAACAAGCGGCATGAAGGCCCTGATAGACAAATGAATTATCGATCGACTTTGGCGCGGCCCTGGGTCCGGCGCGGCCTGTGGGCCGGCGCCGCGGTCCTGCTGGTGGCCGCGGCGGGCGTCTACTTTGCCTGGGACGGCCTGAAGGCCGAGAAGCCGGCCTACCGCTTCGCCAAGGTCAGCCGCGGCGATATCCGCAGCATCGTCTCGGCCAGCGGCAGCGTCCGCCCGGTGGTCACCGTGCTGGTCGGCTCCCAGGTTTCGGGCAAGATCGCCGAGCTGCTGGTCGACTTCAATTCCCCGGTCAAGGCAGGCCAGGTGATCGGCCGGCTCGACCCGGCGATCTTCGAGGCCAAGGTCTGGCAGATCGAGGCCGACCTCCAGGTCTCGCGCGCCAATGTCAGCATGCAGGAGGCGTCGCTGCTCGCCATGCAGGCCGACATCGACGGCGCCAGGTCGAACTTGAAGGATGCCGAGCAGGATTACGCGCGCAAGAAGGAGTTGCTCGACCGCCGCGCCGTCGCGCAGAGCGTGCTCGACAAGGCCCAGGCGGTGAAGGACCAGGCGGTCGCCAAGCTCAACAACGCGCTCGCCAAGCTCCGGATGCAGGAGGCGCAGATCCTGCACGCCCGCGCGTCCGTCGAGGAAACGCAGGCGGAGCTGAAGCAGCGCCAGCTCGACCTCAGCTACACGATCATCAAGTCGCCGGTCGACGGGGTGGTCATCAGCCGCGACGTCGACGTCGGCCAGACGGTGGCCGCGAGCCTGCAGGCGCCGACCCTGTTCACCATCGCCCAGGACCTGCGAAAGATGCAGGTCGAAGTCAGCGTCGACGAGGCCGATATCGGCCGGATCAAGGAAGGCCAGGACGTGACCTTCACCGTCGACTCCTTCCCGGAGCGCGAGTTCCGCGGCAACGTCACGCAGATCCGCAAAGCGCCGACCGAGGTGCAGAATGTCGTCACCTACACGGTGATCGTCGGCGCCGACAACCCGGAACAGAGCCTGCTGCCCGGCATGACGGCGAATGTCTCGATGATCGTCGGCGCGCGCGAGAGCGTGCTTCGGGTCGAGAGTGCCGCGCTTCGCTTCCGGCCGGCCGATGCCGCGGACCGCGAGCGGGTGGCGCGCGACGCCCAGGGCGACGACCGCATCGAGCAGCGCATCGCGCGGCTCGCCAAATCGCTCAAGCTCAGCGAGCAGCAGCAGCGCGACATCCGCGCGGTCTTCGCCGAGATCGACCAGCGCGCGAAGGCGCTGCGCGCGCAGGGCATGGAGCAGGAGGAGATACGCCGCACGCTGGAGTTGATGCGCGAGAACAACCGCCAGAAGATCGAGGCGCTGCTCAACGAGGAGCAGCGCGCGAAGTATCGCGCGATCGTCAAGCGGCGAGAGCAGAGCCCGACCCGCCGCGGCCAGCTCTGGGTGCTGAACGGCTCGGGCGAGCTGACGCCGGTCAACGTCGGCATCGGCATCAGCGACGGCGCCATGACCGAGCTGGTGCGGAGCGAGCTGGAGGAGGGCCAGGACGTCGTCATCGGCGCCAGCAAGCCTGCGGCCCAGCCGCAGAACCGACGGCTCTTCGGGTTCTGATATGGAGCGTCCGATCATCGAGACGCGCGGCCTCGGGCGGGACTATGTCGTCGGTGCGCAGGTGGTGCATGCGCTGGCCGACCTCACCGTCTCGATCGCGCGCGGCGAGTACGTCGCCATCATGGGACCGTCGGGTTCCGGCAAGTCGACCTGCATGCAGCTTCTCGGCTGCCTCGACACCCCATCTACGGGAAGCTATCTGTTCGACGGCGAAGACGTCTCGCGGCTGGACCGCGACGCGCTGGCCGACACGCGGAACCGCAAGATCGGCTTCGTCTTCCAGTCCTTCAACCTGCTGTCGCGCGCGACGGCGCTGCGCAACGTCGAGCTGCCGCTGATGTACGGCCGCCGCGACCGCCGCACCCGGAAGGAGATGGCGGCGCGCGCGCTGGAGGCGGTCGGGCTGGGCGAGCGCATGGACCACACGCCGAGCCAGCTTTCCGGTGGGCAGATGCAGCGCGTCGCCATCGCCCGCGCGCTGGTCAACGAGCCGCTGCTGATCCTTGCCGACGAGCCGACCGGCGCGCTCGACAGCACGACCGGGCAGGAGATCCTGGCGCTGTTCCAGCGGCTGAACGCGCGCGGCATCACCATCATCCTGGTCACCCACGACTCGGACGTGGCGCAGGCGGCGCGCCGCATCCTGCGCTTCCACGACGGCCATCTCATTGGCGACGAGCCGGTTGTCCCGGCCGCGCATCCGGCGGAGGCGAACGCATGAGCTATCTCGACTGCCTGCTGACTGCCTTCGTCTCGCTGCGCAGCAACCTGATGCGCTCGGTGCTGACCGCGCTCGGCATCATCATTGGCGTCGCGGCGGTGATTGCCACGGTAGCGATCGGCTCGGGCGCCGAGTACCGCATGCAGACGGTGATCCAGAGCCTCGGCACCAACCTGCTCATCGTCCGCAACGGCACGCTGACGACCGGCGGCCGGCGCGCCGGCACGGGGACGCGGATCTCCCTCACCGAAGGGGATGCAGTGGCGATCGGCCGCGAGATCGACGGCGTGGAGGTTGCCGGCGCGGCGATGTGGGGCGGCGGGCAGATCGTCTACGGCAACGCCAACTGGTCCACGAATTTCCGCGGCGTCACCAACGAATATCTCGAGGCGCGCGACTGGGTCGTAGGGTCGGGCCGCGGCTTCACCGAGACGGAGCAGCGCGCCGCCGCCAAGGTCGTGCTGCTCGGGACGACGGTCTCCGAGGACCTGTTCGGCGGCGAGGAGCCGGTCGGCCAGATGGTGCGCATCAACCGGGTCCCCTTCGTGGTGATCGGCATCATGCAGCAGAAAGGCCAGACGCCGAGCGGCAACGACCAGGACGACGTGCTGTTCATGCCGCTGTCTTC
>Ga0302046_10003919_pt1 | contig 13330 bp, 14 predicted proteins | sample RVTome_11_FD_200261 | JGI IMG/M metagenome (GOLD analysis project Ga0302046, IMG submission 200261) | Soil microbial communities from uranium-contaminated site in the Upper Colorado River Basin, Wyoming, United States - RVT147D111 (version 2) ...
GGCCCCCTCCGATCACACCAGCGGGTCGTAGTTGAAGTACTGCCCCGAGGTCACCAGGGGCACGAGGTGGTGCTGGAGCGTGCCCGGGAACATCTCGGCCAGCCGCTCGACCGTCCACCCCTCGGCGTGGTGCACCCGCATGATCGGGCGCTCGTGGCCGAACAGCATGATCTCCTTGCCGCGCACGCCGAAGACCTGGCCGGTGATGTCCTTGGCGAGGTCGGAGGCCAGGAAGGCGGCGACCGGGGCGATGTGGGCGGGCGACAGCTTCTTGATCTTCTCCACGCGCGCCTTCTGGGCCTCGGTCTCGGTGGGGATGGTGCCGATCATCCGCGTCCACGCGAAGGGCGAGATGCAGTTGGCGGTGACGTTGTAGCGGGCCATGTCCAGCGCGGTGGCCTTGGTGAGGCCGAAGATGCCGAGCTTGGCGGCGGCGTAGTTCGCCTGGCCGACGTTGCCGATGAGGCCGGAGGTGGAGGTCATGTTGATGACGCGGCCCCACTTCTGCTCCCGCATGAGCGGCGCCGCCGCCCGGGTGACCGCGAAGGAGCCCTTGAGGTGGGTGTCGATGACGGCGTCCCACTCCTCCTCGGTCATGTTGAAGATCATCCGGTCGCGCAGGATGCCGGCGTTGTTCACCACGATGTCCACGCGCCCGAACGTGTCGGTGGCCGTCTTCACGATCGCCTGCCCGCCGGCCATGCTGGCGACCGAGTCGTAGTTCGCGGCGGCCTCGCCCCCGCCCCGGCGGATCTCCTCGACGACCTCGTCGGCGGGCTTGCGGTCTGCCCCGACCCCCGACTCGCTGCCGCCGTAGTCGTTCACCACGACACGGGCGCCGTGCCCGGCCATGAGCAGCGCGATCTCGCGCCCCACCCCCCGCGCCGCCCCCGTCACCACCGCGACCTTCCCCTTGAGCATCATCGCCGCCCTCCACCCCCCCGACTGGAACGCCGCGTCACGATACCACACCGCCGACGGCCCGCCGCGAGCGGCCTACCGGCGCCGGGAGTCGAGCGAGGCCACGTAGGCGGCGCCCAGGACGAACACGATGGCGGAGTAGTAGACGAACATCACGAAGGCCACCAGGACGCCGAGCGGCCCGTAGATCTGGTCGTAGACGCCGACGTTGCGGATGTAGAGCCGGAAGAGCTGCTTGGCGACCTCCCACAGCACGCCGGCGAGCAGGGCGCCCACCAGCGCCGTCCACGCCCGCGGGCGCCGGCGCGGAACGTAGCGATACCCGAGGTAGAACATCATCGTCGACAGCGTCACGCTGAACGCCACCGTGATGGCGTACGTCCAGCCGGAGGTGACGTGGATCGGCTTCAGGACGAACTCCTGGAACCAGTGGAAGAGCCACGTCACCGAGCTGGAGGCGAACAGGAGCACGGTGAGGACCAGCACCATCCCGGCGTCGAGCAGCAGGTTGCTGACGTAGCCGCCGCCCGCCCGCACGCCCAGCATGCGGTGCATCACCAGCCGGGTGGCGCCGAACAGCGGGGTCGAGAAGAAGACCAGCGTCAGCGTGCCCGCGATCCCGGACAGCGCGCGCGTCTCGACGATGCGCAGGATCGCGCCGGTGATCTCCCGCCGGTAGACGGGGAAGTTGCGGGTCAGCTGGTTCACCGCCTCGTGGGCGGCCTCCTGGGTCGACAGCACGAAGCCGAGCGTGGCCGCACCCAGGAGCAGCAGCGGCACGACGCAGACGAGGAAGAAGAAGGCCAGGCCGGCGGCGAGGAAGAACCCGCTCTCCGCGAGGAACCGCGAGACCGCGCCGCGGAGGCCCAGCACGGGTTACAACAGGCCGCGCACCAAGCCGCCGTCCACCTGGATCGCGGTGCCGGTCACGTACGAGGCACGCTCGGAGGCCAGGAAGACGGCGACGTTGGCGAACTCCTCGGCCGTGCCCACCCGCCCCATCGGGATCTCGGCGCTCTGGCGGGCCAGGTACTCCTCCCGCGAGAGGCCGGACGCCTGGAGGCCGCCGAGCAGCCGGTCGGTGAGGATGCGGCCGGGGCACAGGGTATTGACGAGGATGTTGTCCTGGGCGAGCTGCAGGGCCAGCGTCTTCATCATGCCGTGCACGCCGGGCCGCACGGCGTTGGACAGCATGAGGTCGGGCAGCGGCTGCTTGACCGACACCGACTGGATGGTGAGGATGCGGCCCCACTTGCGGCTCCGCATGCCGGGGAGCACCTCGCGGATCAGCCGCACGGTCGACAGCAGCGAGACCTCCACGGCGCCGTGCCAGGCCGCGTCGTCGAACTCGTCGAAGAAGCCGCGCGGCGGCCCCCCGCAGTTGGCGATGAGGATCTCGGGACTGCCGAACGCCGAGTTCACCCGGCCGACCAGCGCGCGGACCTGATCGGCCTTCGTCACGTCGGCGGCGACCCCCAGCACGTCGGCCTTCGTCTGCGCCTTGATCTCGTCCACCGCCGCCCCCAGGTCCCCCTGGTTGCGCGCGCACATCACCACCCGCGCCCCCTCCGCCGCCAGCCCCAGCGCGCACGCCCTCCCCATCCCCTTGCTCGCCCCCGTCACCAGCGCCACCCTCCCCTTCAGCCCCAGATCCATCCCGACGCCTCCTCCGCGATCAGAGATCGCTCATCGCCCGCGGCCGGCAGAATCGTGCGTGCCCGCAGGCAGCCTGCTTCACCACGGGGGCCCGGCCGGGCGGGTGAGTGGGCGGTGGGGTCCGTGAGCCCCGTTCCCGCCGACCGTTACCGCGCAAGGCCCAGCCTGATGGAGCCCAGCCGCCCCCAGTCCAAGTGCTCCTGCAGCCTCGTGGTCGCACGGACCCCACCGCCTACTCACCCGCCTCGCCGGGCGCGCGGCGGCGTTACGTCTGCTTGAAGAACTCCGCGCGATCCCCGCCCGTGACCTCCACCCGGCGCACCGCGCTGTCGCGCATCACCTCGAAGGTCAACCGCTCGCCCGGCTCGTGGCGCCAGAGGCCCAGGTACAGCTCGCGGCGGCTGGTGACGTCCTGCGCGTTGAGCGAGACGATCAGGTCGCCCTCCTTCAGGCCGCCCTTGTCGCCGGGGCCGCCGGGCACGATGCCCATGATGACCACACCCTCCTCCAGCGCGTGGGCGAAGACGCCCAGCCACGCCCGCCGCGGGCGGCTGACCACCCGCCCGTAGCGCAGCAGCTCGTCGGCGTGCTCGCGATAGCAGTCCACCGGGATCGCCAGCGAGCTGCGCGCGATCTCGTTGAGATTCAGGTAGAGCACGCCGATGGCCCGCCCGCTCATCGAGAACAGTCCACCGCCGCCGAACCCGGGGTTGGGCGCGCTGGACACGATGCCACCGTCGAGCAGGTACTCCCAGTACGCCTCGAACTCGCCGAGGTAGGTCACCACGCCGCCACCCACGCGCACCTCCTGGACGCCCGAGGACGCGACCGCCACGACGGGGTCGCCCCGCTCGGGCGGCCGCGCCGCGCCGAGCACGACCGGCGTCAGCCCCTGGCGCTTCACCCGCAGCACCGCCAGCCCCACCTCGAAATCCTGGGCGACGACCTCGGCCCGCGTGCGGCGGCCCTTGAGGGGCGCCACGTCGATGACGCTGGCACCCATGACCACGTAGTTCACGGTGAGCACGAGCCCGGCGGAGTCCACGACGACGCCGCTGCCCATCCGCTCGTCCCCCAGGATCCGCGTGGACGGGTGCTGGCGGGGGACGGTCGCATGGACGTTCACGACGCTCGGCAGCAGGCCCTTGACGAACTCGACGGAGGCGTCCATCGCTCCGGCTAGCGCCGTCCCAGGTGGCGCCCGAAGAACGCCTCGACGCGGCGGCGGGCGTCGGCGTCGGCGGAGGCGTCGTAGCCCACGGTGGCGCCGCAGCAGCCGCCCGGCTGGTTGCGGTTCTCGACCCCGGGCAGGACGGCGCGCGCCTGGCCGCGCACGTCGAAGTAGTGGACGGCGCCGGGGTAGAGCACGAGGCGGGCGTCGGCGCCGCGCGCGCGCATCGCCTCCACCATCCGCGCGCACTCGTCCGGCAGGGTCCAGTCGTCCGCATCCCCCATGAGGACCAGCAGCGGGCGCACGACGCGCTCGTGGACCAGCGAGTAGCAGCCGCCCGGGTACACCGCCACGGCGGCGGCGAAGCCCGGCTCCGGGACCAGCACGCCGCGACGGCGGGCGCGCTCGAGGCTGGGCCCGTTCACGGCGGCGATGGCGAACACGCCGCCGTTGGACCAGCCCATGATGCCGACGCGGCGGGCGTCGACGTAGCCGCGGGAGTGGAGCCAGCGCAGCGCGCCCACGGCGTCGTCGAACCGCTCGGTGTTGGGGATGTCGGGGCCCGGCACGCAGCCGTCAGTGATCTCGCGCGGCGCCCACGAGTCGACGATGAACGCCACGTAGCCGCGCTCGCGGAACCAGCCCGCCCACTCGCGCGTGGAGCCCGACACGCCCCGACAGCCGTGCATCAGCACGACCGCCGGGAACGGTCCGCCGCCCGCCGGGCGGGATTCGTAGCCGGCGATCTCTCGGGGGGTGCCTGGTGTCGCGTTCGGAAAGGACACGGCGGGGCCGGCGCAACCCGCGAGCAGGACCGAGGCGGCAAGCGCCACCCAGGCGTGGCGAGGCATGGCCCCGAGCATACACCGGACGGCCGGTATAGAATCCGGCCATGGCACGTCCAGTCCGCGCGATCGTCTACAGCGACTACCTCTGACCCTGGTGCTACCCGGCGGCGGTCCGCCTCCGGCAGCTTCAGCTCTCCTGGGGACCCGACCTCCTGCTCGAGCACCGCGCCTTTCCGCTCCGGCCGACGCCCGTCGCGGGCACGCCCTTCAAGGGCACGTACCGTGAGGAAGGCTGGCGGCGCTGTGGTGAGATGTCGGCCGGCGACGGCATCAGCTTCACGCCGTGGCCCCACGACACGATGCCCGGCTTCAGCCTGCCGGCGCTGGAGGCGGCGAAGTGCGCCGCCAAGCAGGGCGACGAGGTGTTCGAACGCGTGCACCGGGCGCTGTACGAGGCCTACTTCACGCGCAGCCTGAACATTGCCGACCTCGAGGTCCTCGCGCGGCTCGCCGGCGAGGCGGGCGCGGATCTCGTCCGCTTCGAGGCCGACCGGCAGGCCGGCTTCGCGCGCGCGGCGGTGGCGGCCGACTACGAGGCGGCCGTGAGCGAGCACGGTGTGCGCGCCATTCCCACGGTCGTCCTGCCCGAGACTGGACGCGCGCTGGTCGGCCTGGCCGACCTCGCCGTCTACCGGGCCGCCATCGAGGAAGCCGCGGGCTGAGCGACCGGGCGCCTCTGCTCTTCGGCGCCGACCCCACGCCCGGGCTCCTGGCCTTCGCCCTCGCCGGCGACGGCCGCACCCTCCGCGTCTGGCGCCGAGCCGGCGCCGGCACCGAGGTCGAGGTCGTTCCGTTCACGCCCTTTTTGCTGCTGGCCGAGCCGGCGCTGGTCGCCGGCGCGCCCGGGCTGCTCGGGGTCGAGCCGCTGGCGGGCCCCGGCGCACTGCGCTGGCGGGCGCGCCTGGCGGCCTGGCCCGACGCGCTCGGCGCCCGCGACCTCGCCCGGCAGCGCAGCGGCCTGGCCCCCGACCTGCCGGCGGCGCCCTATCGCTTCCTCCCCGATCCCGTGCAGCAGTACCTGCTCGCGAGCGGGCGCACCTCGTTCGGGGGCATGCGCTTCGGCGACCTGCGGCGCCTGGCCCTCGACATCGAGGTCGTGACCGGCGAGGGCCACCAGTTCCCCAACGCGGCGCGCGAGGCCGATCGCATCGTCGCGGTGGCGCTCGTGGATTCGAGCGGATTCCGGCACGTCGTGCGCGGGGACCGGCTCGACGAGCCGGGACTCCTGGAAGAGACGACGCGGCGCATCGCCGAGCGCGACCCCGACGTCATCGAGGGCCACAACATCTTCCGCTTCGACCTCGAGTATCTGGAGGCCCGCGCGCGCCGCCACCGGGTGCGCCTGGCCTGGGGCCGCGACGGCAGCGAGCTGCGCGGGCGCCCCGCGCGGCTCTACGTCGCCGAGCGCGCCATCGGCTACCGGCGCTACGAGATCGCCGGCCGCCACGTCGTCGACACCTGGATGCTGGCCCAGCTCCACGACGTGGGCGCCCGCGATCTGCCCTCGTTCGGCCTCAAGGACATCGCCCGGCACCTCGGCGTGACGGCCGCCGGCCGCACGTACATCGACGCCTCCGACGTGGCGCGCGAGCTGGCGGAGGCGCCCGACCGCCTCATGGCCTACGCGGCCGACGACGCGCTGGAGACGCTCGGCGTCGGGGCCATCCTGGCGCCGCCCTACTTCGCGCAGGCCCAGCTGCTGCCGTTCGACTACCAGGCGGTCACCCTCCGCGGAGCCGCCGCCAAGATCGACGCGCTGCTCGTCCGCGAGTACCTGCGCGCGGGGCACGCCATCCCGGTCCCGCGTCCGGGCCAGGCGGTCGGCGGAGGCCTCACCGCCATCTGGCGCCAGGGCGTGGGCGGCCCCGTGCTCCACGTCGACGTCACCTCGCTCTACCCCTCGCTCATGCTGGCCGAGCGAGTGGCGCCGGCCTCCGACGACCTGGGCGTGTTCCTGGCCCTGCTCCACCACCTGCGGGCCGTTCGGGTGACGGCGAAACACCTGGCGCGGAGCTCGGTGGACCCGGACGAGCGACGGCACCAGCAGGCGCTGCAGCAGACGTTCAAGATCATCATCAACGCCTTCTACGGCTATCTCGCCTTCGGCGCCGGCCACTTCAACGATTTCGCCGCCGCCGATCGCGTCACCGCCGAGGGCCGGCGGGTCGTCACCCTGATCGTCGACCGCCTCACCGAGCTCGGCGCCACGCCGATCGAGGCGGACACCGACGGCGTCTACTTCCTGGCGCCCGCCGGCCATGCGACCGGGGACGACGGCGCCCTGCTGGAGGCGGTCGCGGCCGGCCTGCCCGAGGGCATCGCGCTGGAGCTGGACGGACGCCATGCCGCGATGCTGTCCTACAAGATGAAGACCTACGCGCTGCTGGACGAGCGGGGCCGGATCCAGCTCAAGGGCTCGGGCTTTCGATCGCGCGGGCTGGAGCCCTTCCAGCGCCGGATCATCGAGGAGATCGTGCGGCTGCTGCTGGAGGGCAAGCGCGGCGAGGTCCGTGCGGTGATCGATCGCTGGCTGGCCGCCTTCGCGCACCATCGGGTCGACGTGCGCCTCTTCGCGCGGACCGAGACCCTGCAGGACACCCCCGACGTCTACCGGGAGCGCGTGAGGGCGGGGGCGCGCCCGCCGTCGGCGGCCTACGAGCTGATGATCGCGTCGGGCCGGGTTTTCCAGCCGGGCGACCAGGTCTCCTACTACGTCGCCGGCCGCAGCCGCAGCGTCGTGGTCAACGAGCAGGCCAGGCTGGCGAGCGAATGGGACGCGGCACGGCCCGACGAGAACGTCGAGCACTATCAGGCCAAGGTGCTCGAGATCTGGGAGCGGTTCCGCCGCTTCACCGAGTTCGAGGGTCTCGTGCCCTACCGGGACGACAGCGCCGACGACACGGCGCAATTATCGCTTTTCTGATATCTTGCGCCGCATCGCCTCAGGAACGACTCGACTGATGGCTAGCGCCGCCAGCCGCCTCCACCCCCACCGCCACCGGGCCGGGGTCCACGGTCGCCGCGCCCGGCTCCGCCCGCGCTACGCTGGGGCTGAGGCCGCGCCTCGTCGACCACGAGGTTGCGGTCACGGAAGAGGCGCCCGTTCAGCATCTCGACCGCCTTCTGCGCCTCTTCCTTGGTCGCCATCTCCACGAACCCGAAGCCCCGCGGTCGGCCCGTGAACTGGTCGGTGATGATCCGAACCGTCTCCACGTTTCCGGCTTGGGCAAAGAGCTCGCGGAGGTCCTCCTCCGTGGCCTGGAACGAGAGGTTTCCGACAAAGAGCTTAGCGGACATCGCGCGACCTCCTGGCCCTCGTGCGGGGGCGAAGTGATTACACTGCCCAGCCTTCGCTGGCGCCCAAGAGTAGTGACAGGAGGTAACGCATGTCAAGGTCGGTTGCGCACCTGGTAAAGGCCCCTTCCCGGCAGGAGTCCGGGGAATGAGGGGCGCCCCATCACGGATATACGCCGCGGGTGGCGCCCCCGTCGACCGTCACGCAGATGCCGGTGACGAAGGAGGCGCGGGCGGAGACGAGGAAGCAGACGACGTCGGCGATGTCCGCGGGCGTGGCGATCCGACCCAGCTTGTAGGGCGCCTCGGCCTCGGCCTGCAGCTCCTGCACGCTGCGGCCGCTGGCGGCCGCCTGCTGCGCCATCAGCGAGTCCCAGCGCTCGGTCTTCGTGGCCGCGGGCGACACCGCGGTGACCAGGATCCGCGAGGGCGCGCCGAGATCGGCCAGGCCCTTGGTGAAGTTGATGAGCGCGGCGTTGGCGGCGCCGCCCGTGAGGTAGGTCGCCGTGGGATTGCGGCCGGCCGCGCCGACGACGTTGCAGATGCGTCCGCCGCCCTGGGCCTGCATGAGCGGGAACACGGCCCGTGCCATCCGGATGTAGCCCAGCAGCTTGAGGTTCCAGTCGTCGATCCACTGCGCGTCCGGGATCTGCAGGAACGCCCCGCCGCGGATGGCGCCGGCGTTGTTGACGAGGATGTCCACGCGGCCGGCCCGGTCCTTCACCTCCCGGACCACGCGCTCGACCTCGTCCAGCCGCGAGAGATCCGCCGCCACCGCGACGGTGTCCGTGCCCGAGCGGTCCCGGCACTCGGCCGCCACCTTGTCCAGCGCGCCGGCGTCGCGGGCGACGATCGCCGCCCGCGCGCCCTCGGCGGCCAGACCGAGCGCGATCGCCTTGCCGATGCCCTTGCTGGCGCCCGTCACCAGCGCCACCTTGCCCTTCAACTCGAGATCCATGCATCCCTCCTTCGGCCGACAGGCTCGCGCGTGGAGTATAGTGCGCGCCCGGTCGTCGTGCTCGGCGTCGTCGGGACGCTCACGCGCGGGGAAACGTCGGCGGCGAGACCGGGGCGCCGGCGGCGACGGCCCCGGCCGCGGCCGCCGCGGCGCGGCCGAAGCCGTCGAGGGCCAGGCCGAGCAGGCGCGCACCGTGCAGGCGGCCCGCGCCCTCCACGAGCAGCGAGCGGGCGCCCGCGCGATTGCCGTTGGCGAGGTGCTGCCAGCCGACGGCGACCTGGATCAGGCCCTGCAACGCCTCCCGTGTCTGTCCCTGCGCCCTCGCCCAGTGAGGCTCCAGCAGCTCGTGGACCTCGAAGTAGAGTCCGGCGTCGAACAGCGTCGCCGCGACTCCGAGCGCCTCCCGCACGTCGCCCGCGGGCGCCAGCAAGGGCCGGCCGGCCAGCGCGGCGCACGCCGCCCGCGCCCGGTCGGCGAGCGGCACCGCCCACCGCCGCTCGTCTTCCGCGAGCCAGCGGCGGGCGCCGCTCTCCGCGCTCAGCGCGGCGAGCTCCCGGCGCGCCGCCGGATCGTGCAGCGCCCGGAGAATCGTCTCCGCCAGCCGATTGCGCGGGCGGAGCGGCAGCGTCGGGATCACGCCTCGGACCGGGGCTCGCTCGCCGGCCGGACGGCCGGGTCCTGCAGCGTGCCCGCGGAGGGCCGCATCACGACCGGGCGCCGCACGACGCGCCGGCGTGGCGGCAGCCGCTCGACGCGACTGCCGGCGATGAGGTCGTGGAGCGCCCGCTTGTCGCGGCGAAGGCCGGCCATCAGGAAGCCGAGGCCGAGCGGTGCCAGCGACACGTAGTAACCCAGGTAGCGCAGGAGGGCCGGGCCCACGGTCATCAACGCGCCGTCCGCGCCGACCACGCGGATGCCGGCCAGGCTCTTGCCGATGGTCTGGCCGGCCACCGCGTGCAGCACGGTCGTGTAGGCGGCCGTGAAGAGCAGCGTGAAGAACGCCACGGATGGATGCGACGAGCCCACGCCGCCGGGGGCCGGGCCCAGGAGGGCCGCCCCCAGCATGGCGAAGGACATCTGCACGAGCGCGAACACCCCCGCGTCGATGGCGAGCGCGGCCGCCCGGATCCAGAAACCGGCCGGCCGCGGCGGCGACACCTCGTCCATGACTCGTATAATGGCATCGATGACAACAGGTTCGCCTCGCCAGCGGCTGCGGCCGACACGGCCATGATCGCCGTGCACGAGGGGCAGGAACGCATTCTCGGTCACGTCGGCGGGCCCGTCCCGCCCGAGGTGGTGCCGGTGACCCGCGCGCTCGCGCGCGTGCTCGCCGTCGACGTCCAGGCGCCGTTCGACGTGCCGCCGGCCGACAACTCCGCCGTCGACGGCTACGCGGTCGGCAGCGGCGACATCCCCGGCTCGGGCACGCGCGAGCTGGAGGTCGTGGGCGACCTCGCCGCCGGCGCGGTGTTCGACGGAGCGCTCCGCGCCGGACAGGCGCTGCGCATCATGACCGGCGCGCCGATGCCCGCCGGCGCCGACACCGTCTACCCGCAGGAGGTCGTCGAGCACGGGGGTGGCCGGGTGCGGATCGGCCCGATCGCCAAGGGCGTCAACGTGCGGCTGCGCGGTGAGGACGTGGAGGCCGGGGGCATCGTGATCGAGCACGGCACCGTGCTCCGCCCGCAGGAGATCGGCCTCGTCACCTCGCTGGGCATCTGGCAGGTCAGCGTCCACCGGCGCCCCCGCGTGGCGCTGCTGTCCACCGGCGACGAGGTGGCCGAGCCGGGCACGCCGCGCCGGCCGGGCCAGATCTACGACTCCAACCGTTTCACCCTGCGCGGCTCGATCGAGCAGGCCGGCGGCGAGGTGCTCGACCTCGGCATCGTGCCGGACGCCCGCGACGAGCTGACCGCGCGCCTGCGCGAGGCGGCGGCCATGGCCGACGCGGTGGTGACGTCGGGCGGAGTCTCCGTGGGCGCCCACGACCTCGTCAAGGACGTGCTGGCCGAGCTGGGCACCATCGACTTCTGGCAGGTGGCGATGCAGCCGGGCCGCCCGCTGGCCTTCGGCCGCCTCGCCGGCACGACCTTCTTCGGCCTGCCCGGCAACCCGGTCGCCTCGCTGCTGGCCTTCATGCTGTTCGTGCGCCCGGCGCTCTGGAAGCTCGCCGGCCGCCGCCGGCTGTTCCCGCCGGCGTGGCAGGCGCAGGCGATGGAGCCCCTGCGCAAGCGGACCGGCCGTCGCGAGTTCAAGCGCGGCATCCTCGCCTACCGTGACGGCCGCTGGGAGGTGCGGACGACCGGCCCCCAGGGTTCCGGCATCCTGTCCTCGATGGTCGCCGGTAACTGCCTCATCGTCCTCGAGGAGGACCGCGGCGACGTCGCCGCCGGCGAGATCGTGATGGTCGAGCCCTTCGGCGAGGCCTTCTGATGGCCGGCCGCATCACCATCGAGCTGATCGACGACGTGAAGTCCGGCGTCCGCGAGATCCTGCGCGACGCCGCCCGGCGCCTGCCCCACCTCGCCTACGCCGACGCGCGGCTGGAGGTGACCGAGGGCAAGTCGGCGGCGGCCGGGAACGGCGAGAGCAAATCCTCGGGCGACGACTACGGCTTCACGGCGGGCGTCCGGGTGCTGGCCGGCGACCGGATGGTCGCGCCCGGCTGGGTCGGCCTCACGCTGGGCACCGCGGATCTCGACGACCTGGCTCGCCGGCTCCGGGACGCCCTCGAGCGCGCCTATCGCCGGGCGATGGTCAACGGCGAGCTGAAGGCCACCGCCCGCGAGAAGTTCGGTCCGCTCGGCGAGGCGCTGGCCGACACCCGCCTGCACCGGGTGGAGGTGCGCGAGGACACCGTGCCCGCCGTGTACACGGTCGACCCGCGGACGCTGCCGCTCGGCGAGATGGTCGCCTTCACCACCGACGTCTCCCGCCGCGTCGCCGCCGCCCACGCGCACCTCGAGTACAACGACGTCTCCACCTCCACCCAGCTCACGCGTGAGCTGTACGCCTCCACCGAGGGGGCGCTGCTCGACCAGACCTTCGCGCTCACCCAGGGGCTGGCGGTGGTGGTCGGCGTGGCCGGCGCGGTGAGCCAGGAACTGTACGACGTGGTTGGTCACCAGCGCGGCTGGGAGATCCTCACCGCCGGCGTGGACGATCCCCTGCTCGGCTTCCCGCCGTTCCCCGACTGGGCCGTGGCCCTGGCGCGGGAGAGCGTCGAGCTGGCCCAGGCGCCGCCGCTGCCGACGAGCGAGCGCCCGGAGGTCGTCGTCACCGACCCGCACTACAACACCCTCGTCTCCCACGAGATCGTCGGACACCCCGTGGAGCTGGACCGCGCGCTCAAGATGGAGACCGCCTACGCGGGCCGCTCGTGGTTGCTGGCCGGGCTCGACGACCACCAGGTCGGCCGCCGCATCGCCTCGCCGCTGGTCAGCGCCTACTCCGATCCCGCGCTGCCCGGCTACGGCCACTACGTCTACGATCACGAGGGCACGCCGGCCCGGCGCGTCGTGCACATCGACCGCGGCGTGCTCCGGGGATTCATGAACAGCCGGCAGACGGCGGCGATCTTCGGCGGCCCCCCCAACGGCCACTTCAAGGCGACCGATGGCGCGCTGGTGCCGTTGATCCGCATGTCCACCACGGTCTTCGCGGCCGGCGAGCGGGAGCCGGCCGACATCGTCAAGGAGGTGGACCGGGGCTGGTACCTGGCCGGGCACCGCATGCCGTCCATCGCCGAGAGCCGCGAGAACTTCCGGATCTCCGCCCGCAAGGTCTACGAGATCCGCGACGGCCGGCTGGGCCGCCTCTACCGCGACGGCGGCATCATGGCCGACACGCGCGAGTACCTGATGAACGTCGACGCGGTCGGGTCGGACTTCCGCCTCTATCCGATCCCCAACTGCGGCAAGGGGCAACCCATGCAGACCAGGAAGCTCGGCAACGGTGGGCCGACGATGCGCAGCCGCGCCCGCCTGGCGGGGGTCTAGTGGGCATGCGCGCGCTCGTCGTGGCGCTGGTGGCCGGCGGGCTCCTGCTGCTCGGCGCGGCGCCCGCCTCGCCGCCCGACCATCCGGTCAGCTTCATCAAGGCCGACGAGCTGAAGGCCCTGCTCGACCGGGGCACCCGAAGCGACATCATCGACGTGCGCACCTGGGACGCCTACGTGGAGATGCACATCAAGGGCGCGCGCTCCATGCCGATCCGGGCCATCGAGTCGCGCGCCGGCGAGATCTCCAGGACCCACCTCGTCGTCTTCTACTGAACCTGCCCGCACGCGCTGGCCCGGGGGGCCAGCAACATCCTGTCCGCGCTCGGCTGGCGCAACCACCGCGTCCTCGACGAGGGCCTCCCCGGCTGGCACGCCAAGGGCTACCCCGTAGCGGGCACGTCCATCTCCGCCACGCCCCGCCACTGATGATTCGCGTGGAACGCGGTGACGCCGGAGTCCACGAGAGTCGCCAACCATGC
>Ga0302046_10003920_pt1 | contig 13330 bp, 9 predicted proteins | sample RVTome_11_FD_200261 | JGI IMG/M metagenome (GOLD analysis project Ga0302046, IMG submission 200261) | Soil microbial communities from uranium-contaminated site in the Upper Colorado River Basin, Wyoming, United States - RVT147D111 (version 2) ...
TTCTCTTACTGGTGGTGGCTGTGTCCTTTGCAGGTCGTTATCAGCTCAACCGGGGTCATTCCTGTTCGTTTTCCTGAGTTGGGGGATCGTTTTGCGGGCGCTAGCCCTTCAGAAAGACTACGCCTAAGGGCGGAAGGACAAGGGAGAGGGAATGGGATTTGCCGTGAAGCGGTACAGCTGAAGCTTCAACTCCGCCAAAATTTCCGTGTCCCGTTCCGCCGTAGGGACCCGCGTCGCTGTTGAGGATCTCTTTCCAAAACCCCCCATGCGGTACGCCCACTGCGTAGTTTGTTCGCTGGACCGGTGTGAAGTTACATACCACGAGGATGCTTTCTTTCCCGTTTGTCCCCTTCCGCAGGAAGCTGATGATGCTATTTTGCCAGTCACTGGTGTCAATCCATTCAAATCCCTCGGGCGTGAAGTCAAGTTCAAACAGAGCGGATTCATGCCGATAGACCCGGTTCAAATCCTTCATCCAATGATGAACCCCCGCATGGTTGGCGATGGCCAGGGCATTCCAATCGAGGCTCCCGTCGTGATTCCATTCGGCCCATTGCGCAAAGTCACATCCCATGAATAACAATTTCTTCCCCGGATGAGCAAACATGTATCCAAGCAGCAGCCGCACATTGGCATGTTTTCGCCATTCATCGCCGGACATTTTACCGTAGAGGGATCCCTTGCCGTGCACAACTTCATCATGCGAAATGGCCAGAACAAAATTCTCGTGAAACGCATACCAAAGACTGAACGTCAGTTGGTTGTGATGATGCTTGCGAAACACCGGCTCTTTCCTGAAGTACTCAAGCGTGTCATGCATCCAACCCATATTCCATTTCAACCCAAATCCGAGTCCCCCAAGATACGTTGGTCTTGAAACCATCGGCCACGCTGTGGATTCTTCCGCGTATGTCTGTACGTCGGGGAATTCAGAGTAGACGGCCTCATTCAGCCGGCGGAGAAACGCGATGGCCTCGAGATTTTCCTTTCCCCCAAACTTGTTCGGAATCCATTCTCCCGCTTTTCTCGAGTAGTCAAGGTAGAGCATTGACGCCACCGCATCGACTCGAATGCCGTCCACATGATACTTGTCGAGCCAGAATAAAGCACTGCTGATAAGAAACTCCCGCACCTCGTTTCTTCCGAAATTAAAAATGACGCTCTTCCAGTCGGGATGATAACCTTGCCTCTTATCGGAATGTTCATATAAATGAGTTCCATCGAACTTCGCCAGTCCGTGCTCATCCGAAGGAAAGTGGGATGGTACCCAATCCAGGATCACTCCGATTCCCTGTTGATGGAGGTAATCAACGAGGAACATGAAATCCTGCGGAGTTCCAAACCGGCTGGAAGGAGCAAAGTACCCGGTCGTTTGGTATCCCCAGGATCCATAAAAGGGATGTTCCGTGACGGGAAGAAACTCGACGTGGGTATAACCCATTTCCTTCACATAGGCCGCAAGCGCGTAGGCCATTTCATTGTACGAAAGCGATCTGTTGCCCTCTTCCGGGATGCGTTTCCATGAACCCAGATGAACTTCGTAAATCGAAATGGGTGCGTTGAGCGAATTTGCTTTTGCGCGCGTCTCCATCCAATCCGTATCACCCCACTGATACTCCAGTTCCCAGGCAACAGAGGCCGTCTTTGGAGGAACTTCCCATGCAAACGCAAACGGGTCCGCCTTTTCGAATGATCTACCTCCGTGAGTCGGTGTGATGAGATACTTGTAGGTAAACCCTGGCTGCACATCTGGAACGAACGCTTCCCAAATACCCGAACCGTCCCACCGCGGGTTCATGGGATGGGCGTCTCCGTTCCATCCGTTGAAATCTCCAATCACTGCCACGCGTTTCGCGTTCGGCGCCCATACCGCAAAAACCGCGCCTTGCACTCCTTTGCGGTTCATAAGGTGGCATCCCAGCTTTTCATAGAGGTTGAAATGATTCCCCTCTTTAAAAAGATGGGTGTCAAAGTCGGTGACAATTCCGGACTGCTTCTTTTTCGTGATTGTTTTTTTTGGCATGGTGATGAACGCGGTGAGTTCCGCGTCAGACATAGTACTCAAATTTCGGCCGAAAAACTGCCGGTCATTCAATCCAGCATGGCCTTTAAAAACAACATCGGCGATTCGAATGAATCGCCGGCAGTGAGAACGCGAATTTCTATGTCTTCCGGGAATCATTCTCTAAGCACCCGCTTGAAGAATAGCGAGAAATAATCCTGCACGGCCTCGCGATCATGACCAACACCTCGACGCTAAGAAACCGAGTATTCGCCCCGCCACGTTCATAGAGAGTTCGTTCGCAGCAGCGTTTCCTCCAATAATTGCACCGGTGATACGTCAAAATCAGGACAAATGCTTCCATCAGCTATGTGGAACGGGAATGTCCCTCTAAAAAAGAACCCCGGCCACAGAGGCCGGGGCTACTTTGGTGACATCGTTTGTGGTTCTTATTTGACCAGGTTCATTTTTCTGATCGAAATATGCTGTCCTGCCGTCATCTTGTAGAAATATAATCCGCTCGCCAGCCCGTTCGAATCAAATGTCACAAAATGTCGTCCCGGAGTGTGCCGGCTTTCAACGATCGTTCTCACCTGCTGCCCAAGAGTGTTGTAGAGAACGATGGAGACGAATGATTCGGAGGGGACGTCATAAGAAATCTGAGTCGAGGGGTTGAAGGGATTTGGGAAATTCTGATGCAGTGCATATTGTGTCGGAACCGACTGCAAGTTGTCCACTCCCGTAATCGATGTGGAAATGGGGTTGCTGGAGGCGCTCTGATTACCAGAAAAATCCAACGCGGCAATCCGATAGTAGTACGTTATTCCGCCCAGAGCACCCATGTCCGTGTAGGATGTGTCGCTTGTCTCCGCATGAGGGGTCATACCGGAAATGTCGAAATCCTGGACCGTACTGCGGTACACAGCATAGTACCGCACATCTTCATCCGGAACCGCTCTCCAGCGGACAATGAAATCGCTTCCGCTCGCCGTTCCGGCGACCCCTCCCGGGGCACTCGGGACAAGATTATCGAGTGAATAGCCGCTGTCGGCGGCCGAATTCACGACATAGTAATTGAAGGTGTAATGGGAAGAAACCAGGAATCTTGACCAGTGCATGCCGTTTGCAACCGTCGAGTCGATGAACGTCGGGGCTATAGCCGAATACAGGGTGTTTCTTCGCGCAGGGAGTTCAACCACGAAGATCGTATCGTCCTGCCAAAGCTGCCAGACTGAGAACCGTTCAACACCCAGGACGAACCCATCACCTTCGCTCAACGGCGGTTCATTGCCGCGCCAGGTAACAATCACCTGTTTTCCCTGGTCGTTCGGAACGTCCTTCACGGAGACAATTCTGGGAGCTGGAGGCGGGGGAGGAGGGCCGATCTCGAAGTTCCCGTTAATAGTTGTGAGTTCTTCCGTTCCGGTAATAGTGATGGCAGTTCCGGGATACCCCGCGTTGTCATAGAAGATTGTATTGTCCTCTTTGTAGAATACAACGTAGTACGTTCCGGGCGGAACGGTGAAACTATATGAGCCGTCGAAATCCGTGTCCGTGGATGAATAAGGGAACTCGGGGTTCCCATCGGAAAAGAGTTCAACAAAGGCACTGGTTCCAATGCCCCAGTTTGTAACACGACCGGCGATGACGCCCCCGAGCATGAGTGAGCCGTTGATGCTGGAAATGGTGGTCGGTGTCGTGACCGTAATTGTGTCAAAAGCCTCACCGCCCGTTTTGTGATCCCACCATTGATCCAGGTAGTGGTACGCGGTGAAATGCATGAAGTACTTGCCTGGAAGCACTGCAAATGAATAACTGCCGTCACTGGCGGTTGTTCCACGGAATTGATCTTCACCACTGCCCTGAACGTTGAATGCATCGTGTAAATGAGGCGTGGCATTCTGTATTCCCGCGCCCCCGTCTATGTCTGTCACAAACCCGGTAATAACTGTTCCCAGAACAAACTCGAAATCTACATTTGTTTCGTGTCCCGCTACGACGAAGGTCGTTTCGCGCGGAACAAGGACGTACTGGCCGAAATCTTGCTGATCACCTGCGACCCGAACTCTCCAGGGATTGCTTACAGTCGCGTCTGTGCCGATGCTGATCGAATAATTGCCGGATCCATTGGATATTCCGTGCCAAAACGACCCGGGCCCGTCACCGCCCTCCGAGGGACTAGCTTCAAGAACGATATTTGAGACGTCGACTCCGCCCGATATGACGCCGGAAATTGTGTACGAAGGATCCGGGATTGGGGTGATGGTAAACGAAGCTGTGATCGAAGTTGCGTTATGCGTTGCTTTGAGCACCCAATCCGCGGGTGCAAGCCCAAGCGGAAGAGATGTGGTGATGATGCCGTCTGCCACTCCGTCTGTGTCGCCCGGCCCGTCATTCACAAGCTGACCGTCTGTCTGTTGAAATGCAAACAACATTTTGTCGGTTCCCGCATCGATGGTGCCGTCACCTCCCACATCAAGCCAGATTTCATTCTGACTTGTGGCCCCTGTGGGCAGCGTGATCTTCCAGGTAATCATGCCCCCTTGCTGAATTGTCGCACCGGAGGCCAGATTGTTGACCGTTACTGCGGTTACTTGAGCTGTCAACGTGCCCGTCAGAAATACCAGTGCGCAAAAAACGAGAGCAAGCTTCTTCATGGATGTCTCCTTTAGGGTATTGGAGTATGTGGTAGTGGGCGGCGCACGTTACAAAAGGGGGATGTGGGAGTCAAGTGTGAGGTGTGACAGGAAGGCACGAAATGAAATTTTCCGACAATCAAAAAAACGGCGGTTACCGGATCAGCCCGCGGCTTGAAAGCCAGACAAGCAAGTCTCTTGTCCAGGGATGGGGGTTATCAAAGGGATACCGTGCCCCCAGTCCCAAACCGTGCCTTCCGTGCTCATAAACATGAAGAGCAAACGGCACGCCATGGTCCTTGAGAGCTTTTGCGAATACCAGGCTATTCTCAACGCTGACGATCGAATCTTCATACGTGTGCCACAGGAATCCTGGAGGCGTTTTGACTGTGACCTGAAGTTCGTTTGAATATCGGGCGATCAAGGCTTCGTCCGGATTTGGACCGAGAAATTGCTCCCTGGAAATCGAATGACTTATGGGTCCCATGGAAATGACCGGATAGGAAAGGATTCCGAAGTCAGGGCGGGAGGAAACCCGTTCGATGGGATCTGGGGAATCGAGATTCCCCTTATCGAAGTGAGTCATCATGGTTGCCGCAAGGTGTCCGCCCGCAGAAGATCCCATAATGCCAATTTTATCCGGATCGATACCCCAGCGGCCGGCACCTTCCCGCACCATCCGCATTGCCCTTGATGCATCGGCTGTTATCTCCCGGTACCCATAGACCGGACCAAGCCGGTATTTCAGCACGAATGCCCGGATCCCCTGAGAAATCAGGTACAACGCGTAGTCTTCTCCCTCATGCTTCGCCAATCCGCGATAGGATCCGCCGGGACAAATGATGATTGCAGTACCCGAGGCTTTGTTCGAATCGGGTGGATACATTGTCAGGGTCGGATTGTCTTTCTCGGTTGTTCCCATGTTTTGAGGCCAGAGGGGAAAAGTTTCCTGCGCCACGCACCGCGTAATCATGATAAAAACCACAACGAACCCAACTAGAAACATTCCCCCAAAATTCATGGTGATACTGTCGGTAGAGGTGGAAGATCTCTTTCGATTAATAAAGCCAGCCATTTGCTATCCTCGACTGAGTGAGAGGTTTGCCATCTGCCAATGGGTGCATGATAGGAAACAAGATTGCAGGATTCAACAAAGGAATCATTATTGGAATACATCTTTGGTACTGAGCAACCGGCAGAGAAACCGTTGAGTCTGGATCTAAAAATGCCCATTATATAATACTGGAACCGACGAAAGGTCGATCAATGAACTCGCTACGATTACTCGGATTTGCGCTCTTGTCTTTGTCCTTACTTACGCCGCCCTCCCATGCTCAGGGAAGCGGCGATCTGGCCGGAAGATGGAAACTTGTCCCGCAAATGAGCCATGAAATCGGACTCTACGGTACCTTGTCGCTGGAGATTCGGCGAGATGCCAAAACCGTCACGGTGGTCCAGCGCTGGGGAACAAGCCGGTTTTATGTTGATTCCATCACCGTTACGCTGAATGGATCTCCATCTCTGGTGCCCGTGAGCAATCGGGTTTGGCCGGCTAATGTGTTCATGGGGCTTTCGATGCCAGTTGGTGATTCCCGGAAGGTTTCAGCAACAATCGACAACAAGGGAATCCTCAACATTGAAGAACAGTACGATATTCGAGGGTCCCAGGGACCTTCGCCGATTTCCATCAGACACAGCTATGCAGTTTCGGAGGATCCTCAGGTTCTCAATTATACCATGGCACGTCCGTCCCGTCCCTCCGACTCTCCGGTAAAGTTTGTGCTGAAGCAGCCCGGTTATCGCGAGGCTTTTTCTATCGACATAAAGGATAACTGGGAAATCGACGGGGACCTCCCGTCCAATGCGCTTCTGATCAGTCTTCAGGGATTGGCCAACACAGACGGGCCGCGAATGTATCTTCATTATCCCAACTGGCCTTTCACCTATGTGCAGTCTGTTTTTGAATTCTACAGGGACAAGCGTCACTTCACATTTACCGAACTGCGGACAATTGGTGAGGCGCTCAAGCAACTCCGGGAGCATATCAAGGGTTATGTCGTGTGGGATAAGAAAGTACGTACATCGCTTATCGTCGCTTTCACCGTGGCGGGATTGGAGCGCGCCATCGTGGTGAGCGAGGAACTGATCCCCGAAGCGGAACGGGCAGGGCTGAAACCGGTGGAGGACTTTCGCGGGAAATTCACAGGAAAGTCCGATGCTGAAATCTACCAATGGGCCTACGACCGGTACTGGCAGCGATGCAGCAGGGATTACATCGTCTGGCTTGGAGGCGAACACGGCTCTATCATGAAACCCGGTGTTGCAGATTTCGGCATTGCGCAAAAGGTGTTCTTCAACGACCTCTCAAGCCGGCCTACGGACAAGCTTGAGTACGGCCTCGCCCGTAAGGTTTTGAGTCAGATGAATCCCATGGCCATGGTGATGGGATGGCATTCCTATGCGAAGGATCTCGAACGGGAACATGTGACGCTCACTTCGAGCTATGGTCTCCGCGTGGAAGGCCTGCATACGCTCCCGAACCTGAGCTTCAGCAGTAAGGTGCCCGCGTCACCGGGGTTCAAGTTCAAGAATAATCATAACCTGATTCCAGGAAAAGACTATACACCGGACAACAAGGTGTATATCTCCTGCATTCAAACGGACGGGATCGGCCTGGGAGCATGGCTGAAGCCGGGCCGTGGCGAGATTCCTTATGCGTGGGAAGTTCTGATGAACTACGTCTGGATGGCGCCCGCGATGGCGGAGTATTTCTACACGATGGCGACACCGAATGATTACTTCATCGGATGTCTTTCCGGTCCCGGATATCTCTATCCGAAGGCAGTACCGCCAAAGCTCCTGCCCCCGCTGCTTGCAAAGGCAAAAGAATACATGGACGTTCTCGACTTAACCGTCTTCGAGATTATGGATTACTCGGAGGGAGCAACGGTCGAAGGGAACTCAGAATTGACGCGGGATGTCGTTAACGCATACTACAAGGCAATGCCGGATGCGATCGGATTTGTGAATGGCTACGCTCCGTCGCATACGTTCACTGTCCGGAATGGAAAACCGTTGATCTCATACGATTACTATCTCTCGCCGACACGGCCCGAGGCCGACGCTGTTGCGGACCTGCAGGAACTCGCGTCCATCAACAAGAATCGTCCTTACTTTCTCTTGATGCACGTTCGGGAGTGGAGTGACATCAAACGGGTCAAAGGAATCCTGGATCGCCTCGGACCGAAATTTGAGTTGGTTCCGCTCGATGTGTTCCTGACTATGGCCGGGAAGAATCCAACATTTAAAGAGAAGTTCCTGGAGCGTTGAGAAGAACATCAAACTGATTTGTCATCAAACCTGATGCCGCATGATGATTCGGTATTCTCTTTTCATTGCTGCCTTGGCCGCCTCTGCGAGCCTCCCCATATGGAGCCAGATTCCGGATCAGGGTGTCCGGGTGCATGTCAGTTCGGTTTTCGATTCGCTGCTGTACGAGGAAGATACTGACGGGGATTTGAACATTACCATTGATGATCCGCGTCTCCCGGGAACCTCGCGCGGCGACAAACGCTTTTGGATGGGGGATATACGCGGTGAATCCTACGAAATTACCGGGCTCTATTTCCTGTCGAATCTACTCCAGGAATTGACTCTCGCACGTTTGAGCGGGCCGGATACTGCGTGGATTTCACCATCGAGAATTTTCGAGCCTCCGTCCGTTCACATCTCCCGGATCATCCGCGAGCATTTTTGGGACGGACTGACGCGCCGCGTCGACAGAAAAAGTCTGCCAACCATCCTCTCCGATGAAAAAACAGTCTCCAGGGACGGAAAGAGGTATCTCTATGTTCCGTTCTCGGATTCGGCCGCTTTCACCTATTTCTCGGATGCCGTCCTCAATGACAATTCGTTGAACATGAAAGTGGTGAGGCTTCCTGAACGCGTTGGGTATGATTATGTTAAATCGTTGGAGGGAGCACACGGTATTCTGAGTCTTGCCCTCCGGGAATCGAAAGGGGGGCTCGAGGGTGTGCCCTTCGTTGTTCCGGGCGGCAGGTTCAATGAAATGTACGGATGGGAAAGCTATTTCATTACCCTGGGTCTTTTGCGCGATAAGCGTCTGGATCTTGCCAAAGCAATGGTTGAGAACTTCGTGTACCAGATCAATTTCTACGGTAAGATCCTGAACGCCAACAGGACCTACTATCTCACACGGTCTCAGCCGCCGTTTCTCAGCTCGATGGTAAAGGCAGTGCACGGCCAGTTGGAAAAAAGCGGCGGATCTGCGGCCTGGCTTCGAAAGGGGCTGCGAGCGGCAATCAAGGAATACCATCAGGTCTGGATGAGCCCGGAGCGGACAACAGCCATTGGGCTGAACCGGTATTTTGACGCCGGCGCAGGTCCACCTCCGGAGGTAGAACCCGGGCACTTCGATGGCGTCTTCCGGAGGTACGCGAAGCAGTTCAAGAGAGAACCAAAGGAGTTTGAACGCTTGTACCGATCCGGAGATCTGAAGGTCCCCGAACTCGACCTGTATTTCGTCCACGACAGGTGCATGAGGGAGTCCGGCCACGACACGAGCTATCGTCTTGAGGGTTGCTGTGCGGACCTTGCAACCGTCGATCTCAACTCTTTGCTTTACAAGACGGAAGCTGATATAGCCGGAATGATCGAAGAATATTTTGGCGGCCGTTTCGAGCTGGAAAATGGAACGTATGAAACTGCTGCCGTTTGGCGTTTCCGGGCCGCGAAACGGAAAGAGCTGATAAACCGGTTCCTTTGGGACCCGTCGCGGGGAATGTTTTTCGATTTCAATGTGAAAGACGGCCGCCGGAGCGACTATATCAGCGCAACGACACTGTATCCTCTTTGGGCGGGCTCAGCAAGCAAGGAGCAAGCCCGCGAACTGGTCGAGCGAGCGATTCCCCTGTTGGAAGCTCCCGGGGGGTATCGTGAGTTCGACGGAAGGCTCCAGGGGGCCGCTCTCTGCCGACCATCCTGCCCGTCAGTGGGACTTTCCAAATGGTTGGGCACCGCATCAAATGTTGGTCTGGGCCGGCCTGCAGAATTACGGGTATGAAGAGATTGCACAGCGCCTGGCGTATCGATGGCTTTTTACGATAACAATGAACGCGGTGCATTACAACGGTACGGTCACCGAAAAATACGACGTGGTCAAAAAGTCCCATCAGGTATTTGCAGAATACGGCAACGTCGGTGCCGACTTATCGTATATTACGCGGGAGGGGTTTGGCTGGACGAATGCTTCTTATCAGGTTGGATTATCAGTTTTGCCGGATCGTTACAAATCGCACCTGAACGATCTCATTCCGCCCGAGTGGATCTTCCGCAATCCTTGACTGCGGCACACCCTGTATTTATCGTTTGCCTTTCCGGGCCTGTGATTTCAGCGCCTCCCGGATTTTCTTTTTGATCTCAGCGTGCGCCGTTTCCGGGCTGACTCCTTCACCTCATGGAATGCACCAGTGTTCCATTTTAGAATTACCGCGAGACAAAGAAGATGCTTCTGATTCGTTGATAACAACGCTGCTGAGAGGTAAACAAGAACACACAGGACAACAGAACCCGCTCGGTTACTCTGCGTCACACATCCGCCAAAACACCGCACTTATGCAATCGCGTTTTCCCGGAGTTAAAGTTTTTTAATCCCGCGAGCATCATCATATCCTCTGAACATACTAGTCGCAGAATACAATCCTCTTGCGATTGACACTCTCCGTCTTTCTTTCAAATTGTATTGTTGTTGAGGTTCTGCAAGTGGGCACCGAGTGATGTCGACAGATCTGTCGATTTGAATCGTCCCATCGCATTTGAGGAGATGGAGGTTGCAGGGATGGAGAGAATGCGGTGGGATTTGTTTTGTATGCATGGAGCGGAAGGAGTTGGATTTGGCGAAAAAGAAAGTACCGAAACGAGATCTCAATCCGCGGACCGAAATGCTTGCCGATCCCGCACCGCCAGGCACAGGCAGGGAAATCCAGGATTCCACCAACGACGAATCGATGACAACACATTCAACGGTGCTTCATCGCTGGAGCAAAAGCCGGACAGGGAATGACTGCTCCGACGTTTCTCCGACCCTTAACGAAGCAAGGAAGGTCTTTGCTTACACGTATCATCGGGTTAAACCCAGCTGAAACAAATGTTCCGCGGATGATCGGGACGCGTCATCATCGGTGGGAACACCCACTTCATCGCCTGAATTCCATCTGAACAGAATATTACGGCATCGAGAATTCCAACGCCAACGAGAATTCAAGCTTGAAGATAACTCGCAGTTGCAGGATTCATCCTGGATCGTCTTACTTCCGCGCGAACCATCGCAATCACTTTGGGTAATTCTTTAGCAATGTGGCCCTTTTCAAGAAAGGCCTCCATGACAATCTCACGCCGTATAGGCAGTTCCGCTGGAACCGACTCCAGCGAAATGGCGACGAGATGGGCATATGGACAGAGAGATTTGATTGTCTTGGCAGTTGCCCAGGCATCGAGAAGCGGCATTTTCGTGTTCATCAGCACCAGGTCAGGGTGTGTTCGCTTGGCTTTGCGGATTGCATCAACGCCATCGCGCGCTTCTGCGACGACCCTGAGGCCGCGCTGTGACTGTATAAAATAGACCAAGCATTTGCGAAATTCATCGTGGTCATCGGCAACAAGGAGCTTCAACGGTCTAAATAATCGTTTCTTCACCTCTTCCGTCCTTTCGCGTTTTACTAAGGACTGCGTGGCTGCCCGCGAATGTCCGAGCAGCCAGCGTCAATCCGGCCGTGTCCGTGCTCTTTCCCTCCTCCACCGGATGTCCCATCGGAAAGGCTCGGAACACAGCATCCACTTGTACTGTGCAGACCCGGGATCCCTCTGCGCACGAGGGAGATTAACGTACGACCAAGATCACTTTCGTTGACCGGATGAACCTCACCGCTTTATCCCACTCATTAACTTGAATTCCTCACTCTTTTCCTCTTTCCCTTATGCCGACTGATTCCGTTCAACATCTTCGGAAGATCTTTTGCAAGAAAATCTTTCTGTATCACTGCGTCGGCGCCGATTGAGGTCGCGAGGATCGTATAGAATGCCGGATCATGTTCGGTCAACAAGGCAATCCCGATGTTCGGAAAAGTCGTCTTGATTTCACGAGCGATTTGAATTCCTCCTTTTTCGGGAACAGAAATATCGAGCAGGACGAAATTAGGATGCAAGGCTTCACACGCTGCCATTGCTTCAATTTCATTTCCCGCCTCGCCGATAACTCGAACACCCTCTGAGAGCTCAATGAATTCTCTGAGGTAATTCCGGAAGACCTTGCTTCCGTCAACTAACAGGAGATGGACGGATCTGATTGTGCTGTTTGTCATCATGACTGCACGATACAAAGCTCGGGGCGACAAAACAATCCGCCCAAGTAAGTAATTTGAGAACTACAGGATCGGGGGTGGGGCTCGTGTGAACTAGTGAGTGATAGGTGTCAGGTGAAGGGGAGACGCCGGAAGAGGAATCGCGGGGAATATTCAGGGATTAGGGCTGGAGAGGCCGTTCTTGATGGCGTATTTCACGAGACCGGCGGTGTCGTGTATATTGAGTTTCTTCATAATGTTCATGCGATGGGTATTGACCGTGTGGAGGCTGAGAAAGAGTTTTTCGGCAATTTCTCTGCTTGTCAATCCCTCGGCGATATGGGAAAGCACCTCCGTCTCACGATTCGTGAGATGGTCCTTTCGCAAAGGCTTCCGTGATTCCTGCGAGGTCTGTTTGATGAACGTGTCGATCATCAATTGGGAAACTGTCGGACTGAAAAACCGCTCTCCCCGTGCAACGGTTGTAATACCGCGGATCAACTCCTCTTTGTCGGCATTTTTCAGAATGTAACCGCTTGCTCCGGCGCGAACCACTTCGTTGATGTAGCTCTCGTCTTCATGAATCGTAACGATCAAGACCTTCACATCGGGAAAGTCCTTCTTTACCGCTCTGGTCACCTCAATACCGTTCATGCCGGGCATGGAGATATCGAGAATCGCCACATCCGGATGATGCGTAGCGATCACATCGAGTGCTTCGGCGCCGTTCGCAGCCTCCCCCACCAGCTGGCATTCTTTGACATCGCTCAACAAAGTCCGCATGCCGGTGCGAACGAGATCGTGGTCGTCGGCAAAAACGACTCTAATGCGTTGGGTCATGGCCTTCGCCCAACGGGATTTCGGCGACGATAGTTGTACCTTTTGTGAGACCGGTGAAGAGGAGGAAGTTTCCATGGTGAAGGTTGACCCTTTCTTTCATGCTTCGAAGCCCCAGCCCATGTCCATCGTCCTGCTGGTGCTCTTCGAAGGAATTGAATCCGCGTCCGTTATCCGAGACGGATAACCGGATTCGTTTGTGATGACAAGCTAGTTCAACGGCGACCCTCGAGGCGGCGGCATGTTTCACCGTATTGCTGAGGGCTTCCTGCGCAATTCTAAACAGCGCGATATCAACCCCATTCTCGAAGCGCGGGGGAAGGGTGCCCCACGTCTTCAGTTTTGCCTTTATTGCGTGATCATGATTGAGGCCGTCGCACAGGCGTTGCAGCGCAGTCGCTAAACCCAGATCGTCGAGCATGGCGGGACGGAGGTTCCATGAAATCCTCCGGACGTCTTTGATGATCATGTCAATCTGGTCCTTTGTGGCCCGGATC
>Ga0302046_10003921_pt1 | contig 13330 bp, 12 predicted proteins | sample RVTome_11_FD_200261 | JGI IMG/M metagenome (GOLD analysis project Ga0302046, IMG submission 200261) | Soil microbial communities from uranium-contaminated site in the Upper Colorado River Basin, Wyoming, United States - RVT147D111 (version 2) ...
AACGTAGACCGCCACCGACATGAGCTCGAGAGCCACGAACAGCAGGATCGTGTCCCGCGCGGCGACCAGCAGCATCATCCCCACGGTGGCCAGGAGGAGCAGCCCGTGGAAATCCGCCGCCGGAAGCGCCTCACGCTCGAGGTAGTCGCCGGCAACCGCCACGACGAGCGCCGTCCCGACGAGCAGGATGAGATCCGCCACGCCCCGAAGCCCATCGACGGCGATGAGCGCGTCGGGACTGCCGGTCGACCCCCAGAGCCAGATCACGAGCCCCAGGGCGGCGGCGAGCCCCACACCGGCCGCGGTCGGGACCCACGCCGCGGGGTCGCCACGCGCCGGGCGGAACGCATCCCCGAGCAGGATCACCATGGCGGTGAGGGCGAGGACGGCCTCCGGCAGGAGGGCGATCCAGTAGTCGCCGTGCACCGCGAAGTCGAAGCTCACGTCATTCGCCTCCGCCCGGAGCGGGCTCGACGGCGCCCGCCACTAGACGTGCAGCCGATCCGGCCGCGCCCGCGAGAGCGCCCCGCGTCTCCACGCGCTCGATCAAGGCCGCGACGGACGTACGCGTCCGGTCGAGAAAGGGTCCCGGCAACACACCGATCAGGAGGATGAGCGCCAGCATGGGGGCCAGGATCCACCGTTCCCGTCCGCCGAGGTCCGTGAGATCCCTGTTCTCCTGACGGTCCAGCTCGTTGAACAGCACGCGCTGGACCATCGGGAGCATGTAGCAGGCGGCGAAGATCACCCCGGTCGCCGCGATCGCGGCGACCCAGGGGTGGGTCCTGAACGTGCCGATCAGGATGAGGAACTCCCCGACGAATCCGTTCGTCCCCGGGAGACCGATCGATGACAACGCGACGACCACCAACGAAAAGGCGAAGAACGGCATGACCTTCGCGATCCCCCCGAAATCGGCGATCCGGCGACTGTGCCGACGCTCGTAGAGCATGCCGATCAGGAGAAACAGCGCCCCTGTCGAGATCCCGTGATTCACCATCTGGAGGATCCCGCCCTCGATCCCCTGTGTCGTGAGACCGAAGACTCCGATCATCACGAAACCGAGGTGCGCCACGGAGGTGTAGGCGACGAGCCTCTTGGCGTCGGGCTGAACCGCGGCCACCCACGCGGCGTAGAGGATCCCGATCAGGCCCAGGACGAGCATGGCTCCGAGAACCGAGGGCTCGGTCGCGGCGCTCGGGAAGAGCGGCAGCCCGAATCTGAGGAACCCGTACACCCCCATCTTGAGGAGCACACCCGCGAGGATCACCGAGCCGGCCGTCGGGGCCTCGACGTGCGCGTCGGGAAGCCAGGTGTGGAGCGGGAACATCGGCACCTTGATCGCGAACGCGATCGCGAAGCCGCCGAACAGCCACAACTGCGTGTGGCGCGCGAGCTCGAGCTCGAGCAGGTCGCCGTACCCGAAGCTCAGGGTCCCGGTCGCCGCCCGGTGCAGAAAGGCGAGCGCGACGATCGCCACCAGCATCAGCAGCGATCCCACCGCCGTGAACAGGAAGAATTTCACCGCGGAGTAGATCCGCCGCTCGCCACCCCAGATCCCGATCAGGAAATACATCGGGACCAGCATGATCTCCCAGAAGACGTAGAACAGGAACAGGTCGAGCGCCACGAAGACCCCGACCATCCCCGTCGTGAGGAAGAGGAGCATGGCGTAGAACGCCCGCTCGCGCTTCGTGATGTAGGTGAACGATCCCGCCACGGCGAGCGGCATGATGAACGTGGTCAGGAGCACCATCAGGATGGAGATGCCGTCCACGCCGACCGAATACGCGATGCCCCACGCCTCGATCCAGGGTAGCGAGACCGTATTCTGGAAGCCCGCGGCCGTCGTATCGAAGGTCCAGAACAGCGGCAGCGAGATGGCGAGCTCGACGAGCGTGGTCGCGAGCGCTACCCACCTCGCCCGGGCCTCGGGAAGGGCGAGGCATGCGACGCCTCCGAGCGCCGGAACCACCAGGAGCAACGTGAGGACCCAATGCGATCCGTAGAGGGTCATGTCCTCACCCCAACGCGCCGAGGACGAGTAGCGCGCCGATCACGAACACGACCAGATAGGTCGTGACCCGTCCGGTCTGCAACTGCGCCCCGAGCCACCCGGACAGGCGGACTACGTGTCCCCCTCCGTTCACGGCCCCGTCGATGATCCCGGCATCGACGATCTTCCAGCACGCCCGCCAGAGGGCGATCGACGGCCGGATGATCACCCGATCGTAGAGCTCGTCGACGTACCATTTGTCGTGCAGGACACGAGCGAAACCCTCGGGAGCCGACGCCTCGGCCTCGGTTGGGACCCGTCGTCTGCCGAGCACGCGAAACGTGACCAGCACGGCCCCCAAGCCCAGCAGGGTCGAGATCCCGGCCCACAGGGCCTCCCCCCCACCGACGGGGGAGGCGTGCGCCGCGTGCACGCCGTGCGCCTCGGCCACCGCGGCGGCAGGCGCGATGACGGGCTCGAGCCAGTGATGCAGCCAATCGATGCGCGGGAGCGGGAGGGCTTCGGGGATGTTCACCCACCCGCCCACGAGCGACAGGACCGCTAGGACGGCGAGCGGCACCCACATCACGGCGGGGGCCTCGCGGAGATGCTGGAGGGCCGGGATCTCTCCCTCGTGCCCGAAGGTGCGATTCGAGCCGTGGAACGTCATGACCATCAGCCGCGTCATGTAGACCGCCGTGAGCACGGCGGTGACGATGGACACGCCCCACAGGAGCGGGTACCCGTACGCTCCGGCCGACCAGATGATCTCGTCCTTCGAGAAAAATCCGGCGAACGGGAACACGCCGGCAATCGCGAGCGTCGCGACCCACATGCACGCCCAGGTCCTGGGCATGAACGCGCGCAGGCCACCATGGTTGCGCATGTCGTTCGGGTCGCCACGGTGCGCGTCGGCATCCCCGTGCGCCGCGTGGTCCCAGGCATGGTGCACCGTATGGATCACCGCCCCGGCCCCGAGGAACAGCAGCGCCTTGAAGAACGCGTGCGTCATCAGGTGGAACACCCCGGCGGTGAATGCTCCCACGCCCACGGCCAGGAACATGTATCCGAGCTGGGAGATGGTGCTGTACGCCAGCACTTTCTTGATGTCGTACTGCTGGATGGCGATCGTGGCCGCGAAGATCGCCGTCCCGGCGCCCACCGCGGCCACCACCGCCTGCGAGGTCGGCGCGAGCGCGAACAGCACGCTCGTCCGCGCCACGAGGTACACGCCCGCGGTCACCATCGTCGCGGCGTGGATCAGCGCCGACACGGGCGTCGGACCCGCCATCGCGTCGGGGAGCCACACGTAGAGGGGGATCTGCGCCGACTTCCCGGTACAGCCCAGGAACAGGAGCAGCGTGATCCCCGTCACCAGCAGACCACCGTAGGGGAGCGTGTCCGCGGCAGTCGTCGTGATCGGAGCGAAATCCAGGGTCCCGAACACCCCGAACAGCATGAACATCGCGATCAGAAAGCCCGCGTCCCCGATCCGGTTGACGATGAAAGCCTTCTTCCCCGCGTCCGCGTACGCCCGGTTCTGGTACCAGAATCCGATCAACAGATACGAGCACAGCCCCACGCCCTCCCAGCCCACGAACATCAGCGCGAAGCTCGAGCCGAGCACGAGGATGAGCATGAAGAAGACGAACAGGTTCAGATACGAGAAGTAGCGCGAGTACCCGGGGTCCGCGCGCATGTATCCGACCGAGTAGATGTGGATCAGGCTCCCGACACCCGTGATGATCATGCACATGATCATCGAGAGCTGGTCGAACTGGAGATCGACCCCCACGCGGAGATCCCCCGACTCGATCCACGTCCACAGGTGCGCGACGACGGGCTCGTGCGGTGCGGCTCCCGCCATGGCGACGAAGTTCGCGACCACGACGGCGAACGCCGCGACCAGGACTCCGGGGCCGATGAGCGTCGGCAGCCGCTTGTTGTCGGGCCACAGGAACGCCCCCAGGCCGTTCAGGACGGCTCCGAGCAGCGGGAGGGCGAGGATCAGGGCGGGCGCCACGGGCGCGAACGCGCCGGCGACGTGCTCCTGGGGGAAGGTCACCACTTGAGCACCCGGAATCGGTCGAGATCCACCACCTCGTAGTGACGGAACACGGAGATGATGATGGCCAGGCCGACCGCCGCCTCGGCGGCCGCGACGGCCATCACGAAGACGACGAGGATCTGCCCGTCGATGCCGTGCACGCGGGAGAAGGCCACGAGCGTGATGTTCACCGCGTTGAGCATGAGCTCGATGCACATGAACACGATGATCGCGTTCCTTCTGAGCAGGACACCGATCACACCGATGGAGAACAGCAGCGCGCTCACCATGAGGGCCACGGCCCCCGGGCTTCCGAGGCTCGAGAGCGTGTCGGCCGTCACGCCGATTCCCTCCGTGCGAGTCGAATCGTCCCCACGATCGCCACGAGCAGCAGGATCCCGGTGACCTCGAGGACAACCACGTACTCGGTGAACAGTGGGCCTGCGACGACCCCGACGATCCCCTGCTCTTCAGTCGCCGCGCGGAGCGCGGCACCGGCCGGCTCGGAGGCGAGGACGCCCGCCCCGCCGAGCAGCTTCTGGACGAGCATGCCCAGAAACGCCACGCCGATCGCCCCCACCACCAGACCCGCGAACGGGCTCCGGAGGTCGCTCCAGTTGGCGTGTCCGAGGTTGAGGAGCATGATCACGAACAGGAAGAGCACCATGATCGCGCCGCCGTACAGGATCACGTTGATGGCCGCGATGTAGTGTGCATCCAGCAGCAGGAACATGCCGGTCGTCGAGAAGAACACCGCGACGAGGAAGATGACCGCTGTGACCGGGTTCCTCCTGGTCACCATCATCAGCGAGCCGAACACCGCGCCGCCCGCGAACAGGAAGAAGAGGAAATCGGCCATCACTCGGACGCCGGGTCGGAGGGATCCCACAGCGCCGTCACCGGGTGCTCCTGCTCGCACAGCCGCTCGAGGTCGTATACCCAGCGCTCGCGCGAGTACTCCGAGTTTTCGTAGTGCACCCCGAGGTGGATGGCCTCCACGGGACACACCTCCTGGCAGTAGCCGCAGAAGATGCACCGGAACTCGTCGATCTCGTAGATCGCTGCGTAGCGCTCCCCGTTCTCGTCTTCGGCCGGCACGAGCTTGATGCAGTTGACCGGGCACACCGTGGGGCACAACCCGCACGCGACACACTTCGAACGGCCGTCCTCGTGGACCGCCATCCGGTGCGTGCCACGGACCCTGGGGGCGAGCTCCCACTTCTCGTCCGGGTACTGCTGGGTCTTCTTGCGGGGGTTCAGCATGTGCTTGAGCGTGATCCCCATCCCCTTCGCGGCCGCCCGTACGTAGGAGCCCTGCCCGATGGGGCGCTCGACCACCTTCACGTCACCCGGCATCGCTATCTCCCGCTTTCGGCTCGGGGGTCCGCGGATCCGACCCGGACGGCGGCCATGCGCGCCTCGTATCGACGGCCGTGCGCGGCTCCCCTGACGATGGTTCCTCGGTCCAGGACGTAAAGCAACAGGAACGCGAGGACGACGTTCACGCCCAACAGGATGACCGCGTACAGCGGTCCGACCTCGATCCCCGCCGCCTCGATCCCGAGGATCGCGCCGGCCATGACGAGGATGTAGGCCGTCACCGCCTCCAGCATGAACTTCCACCCCAGATCCATGAGCTGATCGTACCGGAATCGTGGCAGGGTCCAGCGGATCCAGATGAACACGACGACGACGGTGGCGGTCTTGAGCGAGAACGCCCCGAGCGTGAGGATGGTCTTCCACCAGGTCGGATCCCCGATCACGGTCCCGTCCGACAGCACCCTGATGTTGTCCCCCCCCCAGAACGGGATGTCCCAGCCACCGAGAAAGAACACCGTGACGAGCGCCGCCGTCGTCACGACGTGGGCGAACTCCCCGATCATGAACATCGAGAACTTCATCGCCGAGTACTCGGTGTGGTACCCTGTCACGAGCTCCGCCTCGGCTTCCGGCAGATCGAAGGGAAGGCGATTGGTCTCCGCCAGCCCCGACACGAAGAACAGGAACGACCCGACGAGCAGCGGGAAGAGGAACCATACGGCGTAGGTGGGGGGACCCGCGGTGAACGTCTGCTGCATGGAGACGATCTCCGGCACCCGGACATCGCCCGCCAGCAGGATGAGCGGGATCAGGCTGAGCGCGAGCGTGACTTCGTAGCTGATCATCTGTGCCGCCCCGCGGAGACCCCCGAGCAGGGCATATTTCGACCCGGACGCCCACCCACCGAGCGCCACCCCGTAGACCCCCAGGGAGCCTATCGCCAGCAAGTAGAGAATCCCGATCGGGGCGTCGGCCACGATCATCTCCACCAGCCCCCATCGGGTCGGGAGCGGCGAGGCGAACGGGATCACCGCGAAGAGGATGGTCCCCGGCAGGATCGCGAGCGCCGGGGCGAGGAGGAAGAACGGTCGGACCGCTCCCGCCGGCATCGTCTCTTCCTTGATGATGTTCTTCAAACCATCGGCGGCGAACTGGAGCAGACCCCATGGCCCCACCCGGTTCGGCCCGCTCCGGTCCTGGATGAACGCGGCCACCTTTCGTTCGACCACCGTCGTGATCGCGACCACCAGCAGGAGCACGGTAAACGCGACCACCACCTTGATGATCGTGGCGACCGCAAAGGCTCCTCCCATGACCGGAGTCATCCCGCGTTCGCTCCCGCCGATTCGACGCTTTCCATCCCGGGGGCGATGCGCCCCTTGTGCCCGAGGCTCTCCCAGGAGAGCCCGGCGAGCGCGGCCGAGCCGGCCGCGGCGGCTGCGAACGCAGACTCGATGTCGCTCACGCCGGGACCGCCGGCTCCCAGCCGCTGGAGCAGGCGGCTGATCACCATCCAAGCCGGGCGCGCGATCCCCGGCGGCTGAAGGGCCTGGTGGAAACGCTGGACGCGACCCTCGAAGTTCGTGAATGTCCCGTCCATCTCCGCGAACCAGGCGATCGGGAGCACCGCGTCGGCCCCCCGGGCCGCGAGCGGCAGCCGGGAGCCGATGTAGAGGAAGAACCCGGCTTCCACCCCGAGCTCGGCCGGCGCGTCCTCGAGCGCGTCATCGAGGACGATCAGGACCTCACCGGGGGAGACGGAAGGCGGCGCGTCCACCCGGGTCCCGCCGAGGAGCTCGGCGCCGACGCCGTTCGCGGCGCGATCCGCCCGCAGCTGGAGCGTGGGCACGCCGGGCAACGCCGCCGTGCGCCCCGTCGGCACGCGGAACTCGATCCGCGAGATCCCGAGGTAGGCCGCGAGCTCACCGAGGAAGAAGAGGTTCTCGTTGGACGAATCGGGCGAGACCACGGCGACCCCGCCGGACCCTCGCACCGCCTCGATCCGGGCAGCCACCCGGTCGAGCGCGGACGTCCAGTCCGTGGGCTGGAGCCGTTCGTCGGTGCGGACGAGCGGCACTTCCGCGCGCACGCCGCGGTTCGCCATCACCAGGTGCTTCCGGCCGTAGTCGCACATCCAGTAGGAGTTGACCTCGGCGTTGTGGCGCGGCTTGAGCCGGACGATCTGGTTCTCCTTCGTGTCGACCGTCACGTTGCAGCCGGTCGAGCACCCCGGGCACACCCCGATCGCGCTGTCCATGTCCCACGCGCGGGCCTTGAACACGAAGTCCTCGTGCACGAGGGCGCCGACGGGACACACATCCACGATGTTGCCCCGGAACTCGTTGTCGAGCTCGCGACCGGGGAACGTGTCGATGTACGACTTGTGCCCGCGGTGAGCGACGATCAGCGCATCGTCGTCCGCAACGTCCCGCATGAAGCGCACGCAGCGGGTGCAGATGATGCACCGGTCCGGGAAGTACAGGATGTCCTCCGCGACCCGGTCGCGGCCCATCACCGCCTTGGCCTCGTTGACCCGGCTGTAGAGCTGTCTGGTCTCGTAGGCGTAGTCCTGCAGCATGCACTGGCCCGCCGCGTCGCAGATCGGGCAGTCGAGCGGGTGATTGACGAGAAGGAACTCGATCACCGCCTGCCGCGCCTTCTCCGCCGTCTCGGAAGCCGTGAGGATCGACATGCCGTCCTGGGCCTGGAGAACGCAGGAAGGCTGAAGCTTCGGCTGCCCCTCGATCTCGACGAGGCACATCCGGCACTGGGCCGGCGCGGTCGGGATCCCGGGGTGGTAGCAGTACCGCGGCACCACCACGCCGGCCCGCTCGGCGGCCTCGATGACCGGGGACCCTTTCGGGACTGTCACCGCCACGCCATCGACGGTCAGCGTGACCGTATCCCTCGCCTCTTGCTCAGCCATGGATCATCTCGGGATCATCTCGCCGTACAAGAGCCCGTCCGGATGTGTGCCTCGTACTCGTCCCTGAACTTGTCGAGCGAAGACCGGAGCGGGAACACGACGCTGTCCGCGAGGACGCAGATCGTTCGGCCGGTCATCTGCACGCACAGCTCGTACAGCGTATCGATGTCCCGCAGCTCTCCATCGCCGGCCTCGATCCTCTCGAGAATCCGGGCCACCCAGGCCGTCCCCTCCCGGCATTGCACGCACTGCCCGCAGGATTCGTGGGCGTAGAACTGGGCGACCCTGCGCATGGCGCGCAGGAGACAGGTCGACTCGTCCATCACGATCGGCGACGCGGTTCCGAGCGAGCTCCCGACCTCCTGCAACCCCTCGTACGTAGTCGCGCAATCGAGCTCGTCGGCGGTGAGAAACGCGGTAGAGGACCCGCCCGGGATCACCGCCCGCACCGTCTTCCCGTTCGGCGTGCCGCCGCAGACATCGTAGATGATGTCCTCGAGCGGGACCCCCAGCGCGAGCTCGTAGTTGCCCGGCTTCGCGAGGTGTCCCGAACAGCACCACAGCTTCGTGCCCGGGGACTTTTCGGTCCCCCACTGTCTGTACCATTCGGCCCCGTGCTCCAGAATCCCCGGGACCGTCGCGAGCGTTTCGACGTTGTTGACGGTCGTGGGCAGTCCGAACACCCCCGCCTGGGCCGGAAACGGCGGCTTCATCCACGGCTCGGCGCGATCCCCCATGAGCGAGTTCATGAGCCCGGTCTCCTCGCCGGCGATGTAGGCGCCCGCGCCGGCGTGGACCGTGACGTCGCACGTCCAGCCCGTGCCCATCACGTCGTCGCCGAGGTACCCCCCGTCGTAGGCCTCGGTCACCGCCTCGTTGAGGATCCTCGTGTAGGGGAAGAACTCGCCCCGGACGTAGATGTAGACGTGCTCCGCCCGGATCGCGCGCGCCGCGATCATGCACCCTTCGATGAGGAGGTGCGGGGTCCAGCGCAGGATCTCACGATCCTTGAACGCGCCGGGCTCGGACTCGTCCGCGTTGCAGCACAGGTAGTGCGGCTTCCCGTCGTCCTTCGGCATGAAGCTCCATTTGAGCCCCGTCGGGAACCCGGCGCCGCCCCGGCCGCGGAGCCCCGAGTCCTTTACCACGCCGGTGATCTCATCGGGCTCCATCATCGCCGCCGTTCGTAGGCGCTCGTAGCCCCCGCGCTCGAGCCACCCGGCCAGCGTGCGCGCTTCCGCATCGCCGTGGTATTGCGACAGGATCGTCGTGGTCTCGAGCTCGTGCCGGTGCGGGAAGCTCATTCCCGGCTCCTCAGCTCCGAGACGATGGCTGCGACCCCCTCGGGAGTCACATCCTCGAAGTACTCGTCGTTCACCTGGACGACGGTGGCGAAGCCGCAGGCGCCGAGACATTCGGCCTCGATGACGGTGAAGTCCCCATCGGCCGAGATCTCGCCCTCGCGTGCCCCCACTTCGCGCAGAAAGGCATCCAGCACCTCGTCGCCACGATTCAGGTGGCAGGAGATGCACGTGCACACCTGGACGAGGTGCCTTCCGACGGGGTGCTTGTTGTACATCGTGTAGAAGGTGGCGATCGAATGGACGTATGCGGGTGTGAGATCGAGCGCGGCGGCCACCTCCTCCATGTCTGACGGCGACACCCAGCCGCGCTTCTCCTGCGCGAAGCTCAACAACGGCAGGAGGGCGGCCCTCTTCTCCGGGTAGCGCGACAGCACCATCTCGAGCCGTTCGCTGCCCTCGGGGGTGCCGAGCAACGGGCCCTGGATCTCGTCGCGCTCGGCCAGCTGGAAGGGCTGGGCGGCGGCCACGGCGGGGTGGATACGTCTGCTCATCTGTCGATCTCGCCGAGCACCACATCCAGCGACGCGTTGATGGCGATGACGTCGGCTACGAGCTCGTTTTCGACCATCGCGGGCAGCGACGCGATATTGTTGAACGACGGTCCACGGAAGCGGCAGCGCACGGGCTTCGTGCCGCCGTCCGAGATGATCCCGAACCCCAGCTCGCCCTTCGAGCTCTCGATCGAGTACCAGGTCTCGCCCGCGGGCACCCTGATCCCCTCCATCACGAGCTTGAAGTGCGAGATCATCGTGTCGATCGACCCCATCGCCTCGCTCTTCGGCGGCAGCACGATCTGGTAGTCGTCGATGTTGATCGGACCATCGGGGAGCCGCGCCAGGGCCTGGTCGAGGATTCGGACGCTCTGCCTCATCTCCTCGATCCGGACGAGATAGCGGTCGTATACGTCGCCCTTCGAGCCGACAGGCACATCGAAGTCGTACTCGTCGTATCCGAGATAGGGCCGGGCCTTGCGCACGTCGTACGGCACCCCGCTCGCCCGCAGGTTCGGGCCGGTGAGACCCCAGCTGATCGCGTCCTCCGCGCCGATCGCTCCGATGTCGATGAGTCGCCCCTGCCAGATCGCGTTTTTCGACAGAAGCCGCTCGACCTCATCGACGGTGGCCGGGAACGTCGCCGCGAACTCCCGCGCCGCGGTCGCCCACCCGACCGGCAGATCGGCCATCATGCCTCCGACCCGGGTGACTGAGGTCGTGATCCGGCCCCCGGTATACGCCTCGTGGAGGTTGTAGATGCGCTCCCGCTCCTGAAACGTGTACAGGAAGACCGAGAACGCCCCGATGTCGATCGCGGTGGTGCCCAGCCAGAGGAGATGACCGAGCAATCGATTGAGCTCACCGAGAATGACGCGAAGCACACGGCAGCGATCGGTGACCTCGACGCCGAGGAGGCGCTCGACCGCGCCGGCATACCCGATGTTGTAGAGCATCGGGGCCAGGTAGTCCATCCGGTCCGTGTAGGGTACGACCTGATTCCACTCCCGGTATTCGCACGTCTTCTCGAACCCGGTGTGGAGATACCCGATGTGCGGGATGCAGCGCATCACGCGCTCCCCGTCGAGCTCGAGGACGAGGCGGAGCACGCCGTGCGTGGCCGGGTGCTGCGGACCCATATTGATGATCATGGGCGTGCCCTCGAGCGGGTCGTGGACGAGGTCTTCCGGGCGCTGCGAGGGATCGAGATCCCGGATGGGTGGCCACGAGGCCCCGGCGGCGGGAGCGAACGCCGCACCGTCCGGTCCGGGTCGGGCGGACGAGGCGTACCCCGCCATCTCGAGCTCCTCGACGGCGTACACGTCCTCGAGGCTCCGAGACAACGCGCGCCGGACCTGCTCCGACCGGCTGAACCGCCCGCGGAGCGGGAAGTCCTTCCGCAGCGGGAACCCCTCCTCGTAGTTCTCCGGCATGAGGATCCGGCGCAGATCGGGGTGGCCTCGGAAGGTGACGCCGAACATGTCCCACGTCTCGCGCTCGAGCCAATCGGCGGCCCGCCAGAGATCGGTCACGGTCTCGACCTCGAGGTCCTCCAGCGGTACCTCGCACGCGACCCGGAGCTGGCGTCCGTGTGTCATCGACCACAGCTGGTACCACACCTGAATCGGTGTCCCGACGCCGGCGTGCGCCCCCATCACGTCCGCGAGGAAGTCGTACGACTGAGCCGGATCATCGCGCAGGAATCGGAGGACGGACGCGTTCTGCCGCGGATCGATCCACACGACGGGATACCCAACGGCATCCCGCGTCACGGTGCGCACGACCTCGCCGAACCGCTCCGTCAGCGCCACGACGCTGGGGTGCGCGTACACGTCGCTGTCGTCCCTGGCCTCGGCCAGGATCAGCGTGCGCCGCGGCTCGCTCGCGGTCGTAGTCATGCCGGAGGCCGGCTCGTCAATCCGTGTGCTCGAGGCGTCGCTCGCGGCGGTCGCGCGGACGCGCGAGGGCCGATGTCGGCACGAGACCGCTGGCGCGATTCTGCGACGTGGAATTCCCGAAGGGCTGCGACACGAGCTCGACCGCCTCCGGCGGCAGATTGGGTCGCCCGACGGCACCCTCGGGCTCGTCACGCGCCATCGGATGCGCGAGCGATTCCCCCTTGATCTTCTCCTGGATCATCAAGAGGCCGTAGATGAGCCCTTCGGGACGCGGGGGGCACCCGGGGACATACACATCGACCGGGATGATCGTGTCGATCCCCTGGACGATCGTGTAGTTGTCGAACATCCCGCCGGAGCTGGCGCACGCGCCCATCGAGACACACCACTTCGGCTGCGGCATCTGATCCCATATCCGACGCAGCACCGGAGCCAGCTTGTAGGAGACCCGGCCGGCCACGATCATGAGATCCGCCTGCCGCGGGCTGAACGACATCCGCTCCATCCCGAACCGCCCGATGTCGTACTTCGAGGCCGCGGACGCCATCATCTCGATCGCGCAGCAGGCGGTCCCGAACGGCATGGGCCACAACGAGTTGCGACGCGCCCAGTTGACCACGTAGTCCAGGCGTGTCGTCATCCAGTTGCGCGGGATCCCGGTGTCGAGCAGACCCGACTCGTCCGAGCTGGCCGCCGTCGGGAGCGTGTCCAGCTTCTTCATCTCGCTCGCCTCTCCCTCAGTCCCACTCGAGCGCGCCCCGGCGCCAGGCATACACGAGCCCGACTCCGAGCACGCCGAGAAAGACGGTGACCTCGATGAGCCCCGCAAGACCGAACTCGCGAAACGACATCGCCCACGGAATCAGGAACAGCGTCTCGATATCGAGGACGATGAACAGCATCGCGATAATGTAGAAATTGACCGAGAACCGCTCCCTGGTGGTGCCGAGCGGCGTGATGCCGGACTCGTACGGACTCGCCTTTACGGTGGTCGGACGACGGGACCCGAGGAGGTGCGAGGCGCCCATCATCCCGGCCGCGTTGAGCACGCCGACCACAGCGAGGATCAGGATGCCGAGATACGGCTCCAACAAGAGCAGCGGACTCCTTTCGAGCTTGTGAAATCCTTCACTTGTGCGGCCTCGCGAAGCTAGCGTCGGTCAGAACAAGCGGCAAGCAAAGGCAGGGGTTCTCCCGGCGCAACCTGCCCCTCCGGGTTGCGAACCGTCGGCACACCAAAAAGCTTGCGGCCCGTGACTCCGGACCCCGGTTCCCCGCACCCGACCCT
>Ga0302046_10003922_pt1 | contig 13329 bp, 11 predicted proteins | sample RVTome_11_FD_200261 | JGI IMG/M metagenome (GOLD analysis project Ga0302046, IMG submission 200261) | Soil microbial communities from uranium-contaminated site in the Upper Colorado River Basin, Wyoming, United States - RVT147D111 (version 2) ...
CTCTGATGCCGTTCGTACAATGGGAGCCGATACATCGGTGATTTTTGTGCCCGCAGGCTTCGCTGCCGATGCGATTCTCGAGGCAGCGGAAGCCGGGATCAAGGTGATTGTAACAATCACGGAGGGCATTCCGGCAGCCGATATGGTGAAGGTCTATGATTACCTGCAAAAGAACAACGTCCGCATGATTGGTCCGAATTGCCCCGGTATCATCACTCCGGGCGAATGCAAGATCGGTATCATGCCGGGATTTATTCATAAGCCGGGAAAGGTTGGATTAATTTCGCGGAGTGGAACATTGACGTATGAGGCGGTGTGGCAAATGACTGAGCGGGGAATCGGACAGTCCACGTGTATCGGAATCGGCGGCGATCCGGTGATCGGAACGAGGTTTATTGATGCCATCAAACTGTTCAACGAAGACAAGAACACCGACGCCATCATGATGATCGGAGAGATCGGAGGATCGGCAGAAGAGGAAGCAGCGGAGTACATCAAGAAGCATGTGAAGAAACCGGTTGTCGGATTCATCGCAGGTCAGACCGCGCCTCCGGGAAGACGGATGGGTCATGCCGGAGCCATCATTTCGGGCGGAAAGGGCACGGCGGCTGAAAAGATTGCCGTGATGAAAGCGGCAGGCATTCATGTTGCAGAAAGCCCGGCGTTGTTGGGGGAAATGATGGCAAAGGCACTCGGGAAGAAAAGCACTGGTGTTAAGAAGAAAACGAAAAAAAGTAAAACGAAATCAAAAAGCAAAAAGAAAAAGCATAATAGAATGTAAAACGATGTTTGGGACACAGAGTTCACAGAGCAGCTCAGAGCACACAGAGTGAATTGAACCATCTCTGTGATCTCTGTGCTTCTTTGTGTTCTCTGTGTCCCAATCTGAGTTGCATCGAGTAGCGCTGGCATCAATTTTGAAGTTTCAAAAAGGAACGACATGACAATGGAACGCACTCTAGCAATTCTCAAACCCGATTGTGTCAGAAAAAACCTCCAGGGCGAGGTTCTCGTCAAAATCCAAAAGGCCGGATTCAGGGTTCTTGGGCTGAAGATGATGCGCCTAACGAATGAAACGGCCGGCGCGTTTTATGCGATTCACAAAGGCCGCCCGTTTTATGACGAGCTGGTAGATTTCATGTCGAGCGGAAAGTGCGTACCAATTGTACTCGAGAAAGCCAACGCTGTGGCCGATTTCCGCAAGCTGATCGGAGCAACGGATCCGAAGGAAGCCGAGGCAGGGACCATCCGCAAGCTCTTCGCCGACAGCAAAGGAGAGAACATTGTGCATGGGTCGGATTCGGTGGAGAATGGAAGGATCGAAGTGGGATTTTTCTTTGCGGAAAGTGAATTGGTGTGATTGGATGTTGTTCTTAGTTTTTTAACGCACCTGCCCGACTGTGATAGCACTATGATTGGTCAGGCGGGGAGGCGCAGAGGAAAAAGAGAGGCGCAGAGGAATGTTTGTTTTCCACTCTGCGTGTTCTCAGCGTTCTCTGCGACTCTGCGATTTTCTTTTAACATGCCATGAGCCTTCAACGCTGGAAAAAGCTCGCCTCGAGGATCCTCCACAAGAACCCATGGTGGACGTACAAACTCGACGCTTTTGAACTCCCGAGCGGGTACAAAGGCGAGTATCACTACGTCCATACTGATGGAGCGAGCATGGTGATCCCGGTTCTCGATGACGGAAAAGTCGTGCTCGTCATGCAATACCGCTATTTGCGCAACATGCCGAGTCTGGAATTCCCCTGCGGCGGAGTCAAGAAGGGCCATACCCACGAGGAAACTGCGGATCTGGAACTTGCCGAGGAAGCGGGATTCAAACCCCGCCACAAAGAACTCATCGGAGAGTTTAATCCGTACAACGGCATCACGGACGAAATCTGCCGCGTCTACCTCGCCCGGGAACTTGTGCGCATCGACAAGCAGCCCGACGTCACGGAAGAATTCGTGGAAATGCATCTCACACCGCGGGAGCTCGATCAGAAAATCGAAAAAGGAGAGGTGTGGGATGGAATGACCCTGGCCGCATGGGCACTTGCAAGAGGTAAACTTGTTTGATGAATTATTGCCGCCACACTCTGCGTCCTCCGCGACTCTGCGATTTTCTTTAACCCGGAAAGAAGATAAACGCGGAGACGCCGAGGTCGCAGAGGTACGCGGAGGGATTGGCTTGACATCGGTCTTGTTGTGGGCTTGGTGCGCCTTACTGTTCCCCTCGCATTCCATCTCGCAAGTCCGGACAGGTGCAGATCGTCTCTTCACGGACGAGTTCCATCTTGTAGCCGGAAAGCGCATAGGCCTTGTCACCAACCACACCGGCCTCCTTTCCAATGGCCGTCATCTGGCGGACTCGCTCTTTGCTCATCCGGAAGTTACGCTTGCCGCTCTTTTTGGCCCGGAGCACGGGATCCGTGGTGAGGTGCCTGCAGGCGGATCCGTCGGGGATGGGCACGATCCCACCACGGGAGTGACGGTGTTTTCTCTCTATGGGAAGACCTACAAGCCGACCCCTGAAATGCTGAAAGGCATCGATGTTCTTTTGTTCGATATTCAGGATGTGGGCGCCCGGTTCTATACGTACATCAGCACCATGTCGTATGCCATGGAAGCGGCGGCGGAGAACGGAATTCCTTTCATTGTGCTCGACAGGCCGAATCCGATCACAGGCACACGCGTCGAGGGTCCCATTCGTGAAGATTCGCTGAGATCATTCGTGGGGCTTCATCCAATCCCCATTGTTCACGGAATGACGGTGGGAGAGCTTGCCACGATGTTCAATGAAGAGGGCTGGCTGAAGAGTGGGGTGAAGTCGGACCTTCACGTCGTGAAGATGGAAGGGTGGAGGAGAGAGATGTGGTATGATGAAACGGCGCTTCGATGGATTCCTCCGTCACCGAATATCAGAACGCTTGAGACCGCTGTTGTTTATCCGGGGACCTGTTTGATCGAAGGGACGAATCTTTCCGAAGGGCGGGGGACGGACAGGCCGTTTGAGTACATCGGCGCTCCGTATGTTGATGGAAAAAAGTGGGCAGAGGAATTGAATTCACGACGCCTCCCCGGAGTGACGTTTCAACCAATCCGCTTTACACCTGATGCCACAAAGTCCATGAAACATGCCGGCGAAGAATGCGGAGGGGTTTTTGTTCATGTGACGGATCGCGAACGGTACGAACCGATCATAACGGGGATGACAATTCTTGCCTCTGCAAGGGAACTCTTTCCCGATGATTTCCAATGGAGACCCGGTTCGATAGACCGACTATCCGGTGTGACGACTCTGCGAGAAACGATCGGCGATGGATCCGTAATTCAGGCAATTGTTCAAACATGGGGAGAACAAATGCAGCGATTCCTCCTTCTGCGTACCCGTCATCTTTCCTATTGAAATGACGGTGTTCCTTTTGTCCGGTTTATCCCAAAGCCGATTTTAGGTCTTCCCGAATATCCTCCACGTCTTCAATTCCCACCGAAAGGCGCACCAACCCGTCCGTAATTCCGATCTTCTTCCTCTGATCCGGTGTTATGAATGAATGCGTCATTGTTGCCGGATGAGAAATCAGGGTTTCGACTCCGCCCAGACTCTCGGCAAGCGCACAAAGCTTGACGCGCTTCATAAAGGCCCTGGTGCTTTCAAGAGTGCCGAGATCGAAGGATAGCATTCCGCCGAACCCCCTCATTTGCTTCTTGGCCAGCCGGTGCTGCGGATGCGAAACCAGGCCGGGGAAATTCACCTTTTTAACTGCGCGGTGCTTCGAAAGAAAATCGGCGATTGCGAGGGCGTTGTGATTATGCCGATCCATGCGGACTGCGAGGGTTTTGATTCCGCGGAGGCACATCCACGCCTCAAACGGACTCATGATCCCGCCAATGGACTTCTGTAAAAACCTTAAACGCTCGGTAATGGCCTTGTTGTTCAGAACAATCAATCCGCCCAACATGTCACTATGTCCGTTAAGATACTTGGTGGCGGAGTGGACCACGATATCGATTCCGTATTCGAGCGGATTCTGCAAATAAGGGCTTGCAAACGTGTTATCCACGGCCGAGATGATCTTTTTCTCCTTGCACAGCTTGGCAACCCCGGCCAGATCGGTGATTTCCATGGTCGGATTGGTCGGTGTTTCGATGTACACCATTTTCGTCGCCGTACGAAGTGTCTTCCGGATGTTATCAATATCCGTGGTGTCCACAAAATCGAAATCGATCTTGTAGTCATTCAACAACGCCTGCGCCAGCCGATAGACCCCGCCATACACATTGTGCGAGGCCACGACATGATCGCCGGCTTTCAAGTAGGCAAACAGGGTCGAGATTGCCGCCATTCCCGAGCCAAACGCCAGGCCCTCCTTTGCGCCCTCCAAAGCCGCAATCTGGCGTTCCAGAACAGTCCTTGTCGGATTGGACACCCGGGCGTACTCGTAGCCCTTGTTTTTCCCCAGCTCCTCCTGGACATACGTGGAGGTCAGGTGAATCGGGGTCATGATGGAGCCGTAAGTGGGGTCGGGTTCGATGGCGGCGTGGATTGCTTTGGTTGAAAAGCCCATTATTTCACTCCTTTGCGCAGATACTCACTGATACTCGCTGATTTTACTGATGGGTTATTGAAATGATAGAAAGGAACTTGCTATGTCCTATTGTCATGACCACTGAAATGATAGAAAGGAACTGGCTGTGTTCTACTTTCACTGATGGTTTATGAAATGATGACAGAAAATTACCGATGCTCAGTCGTTAGGATAAGCCTCTTCACCGAAACCTTGTCTCCAAAATTGATGATAAGACCGAGTTGGTATTTCGTGTTCTTAAGATAGCCGAGTACTTGGGAAACGTGTGCTGGTGCAATTGTTTTTACCGCCTTCACCTCGACGATGACTCGTTCTTCGACGATAAGGTCGAATTGCTGGATTCCAACCTTCACATTATTGAAAAAAAGCGGCAGCGGTTTTTGCTGCTCGGCTTTGAGGCCTGCCCGATTAACTCCCACAGCGAGTGCGTTTTCGTAAGCCTTTTCCTGGAGTCCTTTCCCCAGAGAATTATGAACTTCAAAAGCCGCCCCTATGATCGTTTTCGTCAGATCTTCATACAGGTATTTCCCCATACTCCCCCCATGAAATTTACTCAACCGACTATTCAGTCGTACTCATTTTCGTAACCCATCGGTGAGTATCTGTGAGCATCAGCGAATATCTCGCGTCACCTTGACATGTATTCAATCACATCAAACCGTGTCAAAATCCCCACCACCGTCCCTCCGTCCTCCACCAACACCGCGGGTTGTTTCTTGGAAAGCTCGGTGATGGCGTGGCTGATAGGCTCGTCGATGGAGACCGTTGGAAATGGCGGTTTCATAAGATTCTTGACCGGTGCATCGAACTTTGAAGGATCTTCGATCACAGCGCTCATGAGCTCGCTCTCTTCAATGCTGCCTACCGGTGCACTTTTGTCAAAGACCGGAAGCTGGGAGACATGATGCTCGTTGATGAGGTCGAGCGCTTTGCGGACCGTTGCCAGCGGATCAATGGAGATCAGATCGGGAATGCCGTGTTTTCCCTCCACCACAAAGCGGATGGTGATCTTTTCCGGAATGAGAAAACGGTTTTCCCGCATCCAGTCGTCGTTATAAATCTTGCTTAGATACCGTTCTCCGGTGTCGGGAAGCAGAACGACAACCACCTCATCCTTGTCAAAATTCGCCACATACTTCATGGCTCCAGCCATTGCCGTACCTGCCGATCCTCCCACAAAAATACCTTCTTCCCTCGTTAACCGACGCGCCATCAAGAATGACTCCTTGTCCGTCACTTCAATCACATCATCAACATACTGAAATTGTAACACGCCCGGAATATAGTCTTGTCCAATCCCTTCCACTTTGTATGTTTTGAACACGGGTGGGTATTTCTTTGTATAGAAATATTCTCTCAGCACGGACCCCTTTGGATCGATCCCGATAACCTTGATGGACGGATCTTTTTCCTTGAGGAATTTTCCCACGCCACTGATTGTTCCGCCCGTTCCGATCGCGCAGATAAAATGCCGGATTTGACCTCCGGTTTGTTCCCAGATCTCGGGTCCGGTCATTTCGTAATGCGCTTCGGGATTTTTCGGATTATAGTACTGGTTCGCGAGAATCGAGTTCGGCGTTTCGCGCACGATTCGCTTTGCGACCTCCGTATAGCTTTCGGGAGATTCGTGAGGTACTGCAGTGGGAGTGACGATGACCTCGGCCCCGAAGGCGCGGAGGAGTCGGATTTTCTCGATACTCATTTTATCCGGCATCGTGAAGATGCAATGATAGCCCTTCACGGCCGCGGCAATCGCCAGGCCGAGTCCCGTGTTTCCTGAGGTTGCTTCGACCACCGTTCCGCCGGGTTTAAGCCGGCCTTCACGCTCAGCCTCTTCTATGATGCCCCTGCCAATTCTATCCTTGACCGACCCGCCCGGGTTAAAGAATTCGACTTTGGCAAAAACGTGTGCCTTAAGCCCGCGGGCAATCTTATCCACCCTGACCAAAGGCGTCTGGCCAACCGTTGTAAGGATGGAATCATGATACTTGATCTTCGAAAGGTCCGTTGGCATTGGTGGTATTCTGGCGATTTTGGCCAATTTTGTAGGGAAAACGCGTTTAGACGTGACAATATAGAATAAAATGGGGTGAATCACTACTTTTGATCTTTCGCGGATTTGGCTGATTCTATGGCAGATTGCAGATCTCGCAGACCAACGCGGGTCGCAATTCGTCACATGGTCCGGGCAATCCATCCCTCGAAATAGGCATTTCTTTCCTTGACATTGCTTTTCGTTTTCTGTAACTTTTGAACCCATTTTCATCAAAAATGGCTCACTTTTTATCAAAATGACTGGTTTTTTGGTGATTTCATGGCAACTACGTCGGATTTCAGAGTTGGGATGGTTATCAAGTTCAACGGGGAGCTCCATAGGATAGACGAGTTCATTCACCGGACGCCTGGAAACCTTAGGGCGTTCGTTCAGGCAAAATTGCGCAATCTCAGAAACGGCCGGGTGATGGAGAATCGGTTCCGCTCTGGCGAAGTGGTGGAAGAGGTGAGAGTGGAGCAGAAGGAGTTCCAGTACCTGTACCACGATGGGGCCAGCCACCAGTTCATGGACAAGAAAACGTACGACCAAATGCCGGTGGAAGAAAAGATCCTTGGCGAAGGAGCGAAGTTCCTTAAGGAAGGCGAAACCGTTCAACTGATGCTGGTCGGGATGGATGTTATCGGAGCTGAGATTCCGTTTAATGTGGAACTGAAGGTGACGGAAACGGTTCCGGGAGTCAAGGGCGATACGGCAACGGGTGCCACAAAACCTGCGACGGTAGAGACAGGGGCGACGATCAATGTCCCGCTGTTCATTAATGAGGGGGATTTCATCAGGGTGGATACGAGGTCGGGGCAATATCTGGAAAGAGTAAAGAGTTAAAGGCAATTTCGAATGTCGAATGTCGAATTGCGAAGTGAGTCGTTGACTCGTTGGCTCGTTCCTGTCGTTGTTTCGTTGATTCGTTCCCGTCGTTGATTCGTAAACTCCGGAGAATTCATGGACCTTTCTTACATCAAGAAGATCATCAAGTTGGTGGAACATAGTGACGTTGATGAAATTGAGATTGAAGAAGAAGGCAAAAAGATCCGGGTAGCAAAGAACCGTGCCCAATCAGGTGGCGGGCCGCAGTTTTACCAGCTTCCGCAGTTTCCTGCAGGTTACCCCCAGGTTCCACAGGGGAACCAGGGACCGGCTGCAGCACCGGCTCCTCCCGCTGAAGAAAAGGCAAAGCCTGAAAAGAAATACCATGAAATCAAGTCCCCCATCGTCGGTACCTTCTACCGGGCCCCCTCGCCGGATGCCGAGCCGTACGTGGAGGTTGGCCAGACTGTAAAGCCGGGAGATGTTCTTTGTATCGTCGAAGCAATGAAGCTGATGAACGAGATTGAATCCGACGTTGCCGGCAAAGTGGTCAAGGTCGTCGTCGAAAACGCCAAGCCGGTGGAATACGGCCAGGTTCTGTTCCTCATCGATCCCTCGTAATTCTTTCGCTGATCGAATCCACTTGTTCAAGAAAATCCTCATAGCCAACCGCGGGGAGATCGCCCTTCGGATCATCCGCGCTTGCCGCGAAATGGGCATCAAGACCGTTGCGGTCTACTCGGAAGCCGACCGATATTCTCTGCATGTTCGCTTCGCCGACGAGGCTGTGTGCATAGGTCCGCCCCCCAGCAAAGAAAGCTACCTGAATGTTCCGCGTCTCATGGCTGCGGCCGAGATCACAAATGCCGATGCGATCCATCCAGGTTACGGATTTCTCGCAGAAAACGCGGCCTTTGCGGAAATTTGTGCGGCTTCCGGGTTGGTATTTATCGGACCGTCACCGGATGCTATTTCCTCGATGGGGGACAAGGCGCTTGCCAAGGAAACCATGCGGAAGGCTGACGTCCCGGTTGTTCCGGGATCGGACGGAGTAATTGCCGATTTCAACGCGGCAAAAAAGGCCGCCTCGGATATTGGATACCCGATCATCATCAAAGCGACAGCGGGGGGAGGGGGCAGGGGGATGCGCATTGTTCGGGAATCCGCGGAATTCGAAAACGCTTTTCACACGGCCAGCCACGAAGCAGAAACGGCGTTCAGCAATCCGTCGGTTTACATCGAAAGGTATATCGAAGAACCGCGTCATGTGGAAATCCAGGTGATGGGCGATCGGTACGGTAATGTGGTGCATTTTGGAGAGCGGGATTGTTCGATTCAACGAAGACATCAGAAGCTCGTTGAGGAGTCCCCCTCGCCCGCGTTAACGCCGGAACTGCGGGAGGCAATGGGGGCTGCTGCCATCAAAGGGGCAAAAAGTGTGCATTACACAGGAGCGGGGACCATTGAGTTTTTGCTCGACAAGAACAAGCGCTTCTATTTTATGGAGATGAATACCCGTATTCAGGTTGAGCATCCCGTGACAGAGGAAGTGTACGGTATTGATCTGGTGCGCATGCAGATTGAAATGGCGGCGGGCGGAAGGGTGAAGAAGTCCGTATTAAAGCCGCAATGGCATGCCATTGAATGCAGAATCAATGCGGAAGATCCCTCAAAAGGTTTCCGGCCTTCGCCGGGAAAGATCGAAACCCTGCATTTTCCGGGCGGATTTGGCGTTCGGGTGGATACGCACGCCTACGACGGCTATGTTATTCCGCCTTACTATGACTCCCTAGTGGCAAAACTCATTGTGAAAAGCAAACGGCGGGAAGATGCGCTCGAAAAAACGTATCTTGCGTTGGACGAATTCGTCGTCGAAGGAATTCACACGACGATTCCGTTTCACAAAAAACTGATGCGTAACGAGAAGTTCCGAAGCGGGAATTTTGACACGAAATTTATCGACACGTTTAACTTTGATGAACTGTAAGACGAAACAACGACACAACGAAACAACGCAACAACGACAGAACGAATCGACGAAAGAACGAGAGAACGAATCAACGAAAGAACGAGAGAACGAATCAACGAAAGAACGAGAGAACGAATCAACGAAAGAACGAAACAACGCAACAGCGCAACAGCGCAACACCGAATCAACGTAACAACGAATTAGTGCCTTAACTAACAGCGAACAATGACAATGAACTTTCCTAATGAACTACGCTATACGAAAGACCATGAGTGGATACGTGTGGAGGGGACGACGGGGATTATCGGGATTACGGATTACGCTCAGGGCGAGCTCGGCGATATTGTGTTCGTGGAGGTCCCAGGCAAAGGGACGAAACTGATTCAGGGAAAGGCCTTTGGGACAATCGAGGCGGTGAAGGCTGTCTCGGAGCTTTTTGCGCCTGTCAGTGGAGAGGTACTTGAAGCGAACAAGGCTGTTCAGGAAACACCTGAGGTTGTCAATAAGGACCCATATGGTAATGGGTGGATGATCAAAGTGAAACTCGAGAATCCGAAAGAAGCAGACGCGCTCCTTGCCGTGGATGCCTACAAAACGCTGATCGGACAATAGCCCTTCCTTCCTCCCAGAACGGAACGATTCTTTATTCGGGCGGCCCGCGCCCGCTGTACACTCCGTTGCAATTGCCTCCGCCGATGGGTATTTTACTTTTTCCACAGTCCCACTTGGTATGAACACCGAAGCCGTAGTAACTCTTGCCGCGACGATCATTAAGGTCTCGCTGGGAACCATGGTTTTCCTCATGAATCCCCGCGGCCCGGTGAACAAGACGTGGTTCATGTTCGTCGGCGTTCTTGGCCTCTGGGGGTTCGGAGATTTCGGCATCCAACTTCATCGGGACAGGACAGCCGCCGAGGCATTCTTTGATCTGATTTCAATCGGACTCACTTTTTTTCCTGCGGCCTTCCTTCATTTTACCCTTGTGTTCACCGGCCGCTGGGCCGGCAAAACGAGGTTCCCGCCAATCTTTGGAATCTACGCGGTTTCCGCCGTATTTTGTATCCTTGCCTTTCATGGCGCCATCATTAAACTGATTCCCTACGCCAACGTTCTTACGACCGGTCACGGGCCCGCATACCCTATCTTTCAGCTCTGGATGGTCTTTTGCCTTGCCATGGGCATTACTTTTTGCTTTCTGAAATTTCTGAAGACGAATTCAAAACCCGAGCGGACCCAATCATTTCTGTTGTTTCTCGGCCTGGCTATCCCGACCGCAGCCGGTCTTGTTGCCGACACGATTGATCTGCCGCAGTTCATTCGGCCGTTATATGTCACAGCGGTCTCATCCGTGTTTGGGGTGATGGTGGTATCGTTCGTTCTTGTCCGATTTCATTCGCTCATCCCCACGAAGGAAATTGTGGCGGGCAGAGTGCTGGAAGCGGCGGGGGATCTTGTTTGCGTCATCAATGGCGAGGGATACCTGACCTACGCCACCGGGCTGTTTAGGAAGATTCTTGGAATTCCGCCTGAACGCCCTTTGGGTGCCGTGCATGTGAAAGACTTTGTGATTGAATATGAACGGGTGCATGAAATGCTCGCCGGGAAGGACGGCGGCCGCGAACCGGTTGTATTGGACCTTCATTATCGATTGATCGGCGAAAAGGAATTCCCCGTTTCTGTTTCCGTGACACGAATGTTTGAGAAAGGGAGCTCTGCCAGCCTGGTGTTCATTGCCCGCGACGTCAGCGAGAGGCAGGAGCTGACGAGAATGGTTGAGGAATCCCGGGAAAAATACCGGGAGATTGTCGAGGGTTCACTTGACGGCCTGGTGGTGATTCAGGACGGGCGCCTCGTGTTCGTTAATGAATCCGCCGTCCGTATCTTCGGCTATTCCTCGTCAGAACAAATGCAATCAATCCGGTTTGAAGAGACGGTTGCCCCCGGTAGCAAGTCCTTTTTTCCCAAGGATCTTCAACGCGCGACAGTAGGCGAGAACATCTTTCGCAATTACGAGATGAAAGGGCTGACCCGCTCCGGAAAGATTATCGACCTGGAAATCAACGCTCGCCTGATCTCGTGGAACGGAAAGCCGGCGGTGCAATCATCGTTGCGGGACATTACTGAGCGCAAGGGGCTTGAGCGCGAACAGGCCATGTGGTTCTGGGAACAGGAATCTCTCATGACCATCGACCGTCAGCTCGTCACAATGGTGGATCTGACAAAACTCCTGAATGCCGTGACAAACCATGCGCGGGCGTTTACGCGGGCGGACTACTCGGGGATTATTCTCATCAATGAGGACCGTCAGACCTATGACTGGCGCGGGATCCGCGGAAACATTCACCCTGCGCCGGCGAACCTGATGCCGCTCAGGGAACTCCCGCAATCACTGATGGAGCAAAAGGGCCCAATTCTGTTCTATGATGTTGACACCGAAACCGGCATGTCTGTCCGCAATGTTCCCGCTCTGGAAAACGAAAATCTCGCGATCATCGCAGGGTTCCCTTTTCACATCAAGAAGAATCTCGAAGGGGTGCTGGTTGTTGGATTCCGAAGAGAGCATGACTTCTCGGACCGCGAAATCCGGCTGCTCACATCGCTGGCGGAAAAATCGGCGATCGCGATTGCGAATGCAGAATTGTACGAAAATCTGAGGCAACGGGAACAGGAGTTGGGGCATTTGAGCAGCGCGCGTGCCGCGGCGCAGGAGGATGAACGCCGAAGGATTGCCCGGGAAATCCATGACGGACTTGGGCAAATGTTGACCGCAGTGAAGTTTAATGTCGAGATTCTCGAAGACACACCCGGCCTGGGGGATGCGGAGAGAAAACGGTTCAATGAGATCAAGGGCCTTCTCGATAACGTAATGACGGAGGCAAGGGACATCTCGTATAATCTGATGCCAAGCGTGCTTGAGGATTTCGGACTGTCGCCGGCACTTCAGCTGTTCTGTGAAACATTTGCCGGCCGGTTGAAAGTCAAGGTCTCCTACCAGGCCCACGGCATCAATGGCAGGTTCGACAGGGCCCTTGAGGTGAACCTCTATCGGATTGCCCAGGAGGCGCTGACAAACGTTGTGAAACATGCGGAGGCAGACTCGATCGATGTTCAGCTTCTCGGGAACGAGCAGGGCGTTCGGATGTCAATCGAAGACGATGGAAAGGGATTTTCACCGTCGATGCCGCGCGCTCCGAAATCGGAGGGCGGAATGGGAATTCTGAGCATCCGCGAGCGGGCCGCGGTGTTTGGGGGCACACTCACCATCGAGAGTACTCCGGGGAAAGGCACCACTATTCTTGTTGAAATTCCGAAGAAAGGAATTGTCGATGCCGGCCATTAGGATTCTCCTTGCCGACGACCACGAACTCATCAGAACCGGTATCCGGAATCTCCTGGGGACGAACAAAGATTTCCTGATCGTGGGAGAGTCGGCGGACGGGGAAGAGACCATCAGGAAAGTCCGCGAGGTGAAGCCCGACGTTGTAGTGATCGACATCTCAATGCCGAAAATGTCCGGTATTGAGGTGACGAAACACCTTCGGGAAAAATTCCCGGCGGTCAAGGTTGTTGTACTCACCATGCATGAAAATGTTGAGTATGTTTATCAGATCTACAAATCCGGAGCCGGGGGCTATCTTCTGAAGAACGCGGGGAGAGATGAGATCACTTCCGCGATCTATGCAGTGGCGCGGGGCGAGAAGTTTTTCAGTTCAAAAGTATCGGAACTCATGATCTCGGAATACATGCAACAGGCCGAACGTCGAGACAGTCAATCGGCGGATTCGACGCTAACGAAGAGGGAAGAGGAAATTCTCCGGCTCATTGCAAAGGGGCTCAATAACCAACAAATCTCCGGCCAGCTCTTTATCAGTCCGCGAACTGTCGACACCCATCGCACAAATATCATGCAGAAGTTGGATATACAT